>Ga0307515_10024199_pt1 | contig 10592 bp, 6 predicted proteins | sample 17_EM_MG_FD_194513 | JGI IMG/M metagenome (GOLD analysis project Ga0307515, IMG submission 194513) | Populus trichocarpa ectomycorrhiza microbial communities from riparian zone in the Pacific Northwest, United States - 17_EM | ecosystem: Host-associated > Plants > Roots > Unclassified | place...
CGTGACAGAAGAGGAATGAGGGTGAGAGTGGACTCTTTCGCTTTGGTGTACATGCCCTCGATATCATCAGTCGGTCGCCATATTTTTGGTACGCCGGCTTCATCATATCGGAACTTGTCTTCGAAGTTCTCTCGAAGTTTGAGAAGAATGTTGCCTTCCATGACCTCTTCATCGATCTTGGCTCTCAGAACACCCCAACTCTTCCTTCTCAGTCGCCATAGTCCTACCTCAATCTCGTCCTCATCGGCATCGAAGCTCTTCGCTCGCTCTGTAAATCGAGTCTCGGCTTCCTTGACTGTATCTGTAAATAAGTTCCATATCCGGTCCCACAGATCCTTCTCAGTAATAGGCTTTTCGCCAGTCTCAGGTGCTCCGCTGCCACCACGTCCAGAGCCCAATTTGTTGAACTCTAGTCCGACTGAGTCGCCCAACCTTGATCGTACCCATCTCTCAACTCGACTTGCAAGTCTTCGCATTTCTTCTTTACGGAGACGCCCACTGATTTCATCCAAGTCCTTTTCATACAGATTGTATTGCGATTTGAAATTGGTCCACGGGACTCCTTCTATCGCAAGACTTCTGGCCTCAGTTTCGAACTGTTTGAGTGCGACCTTCTTCTCACGTTCCACGATCTCGGCAAACTCGTAGGACGCCCCTTTCTTTTGACCGGCCTTGACGGCACTTGACACAGCATCACTGAAGGATGTGACTCCTGACTTATGTGCAGCCGAAAGCTGACCATGATATAAAGCCTTCAATCGGGCGTCGATCTTACTTTCCAACTCGACTCGTTTCCTGGCGTAGACTCCTTTGTGATAACGGCTGGCTTCGGTCTCAAAAGCCTTGATGCTCTTTACGCGCGCAGCTTTCCCAGCCGTACCCAAATCCTTCAATACTGCCGGCTTCCCTAGCCTGACCCCTTCCGCTTGTTTTTCTTCCAAGGGCGTAATGGATATATCAAAAGCCTCGAGAACCCCCCGTGAGATCTCGTCACATCGGAACTGGGCTAGAAGTTCCTGTTGAGTGGGTAAATCCAGGTCCTTGTTATTGACGATCTGGTCCCAGACTCCTTCGGCATATACTGAAAACCCATCCGCAGGAATCCGTCGGTGATATTCTGGGAGGAAAACACCCCCTTCAAACTCTTGGTCTAAACCATGTTGCCTAGCCGCGCGGTGACCAATCCTGAATCGTGTCCCGAGTTTTCCTACCTCTGTGATGAATCTGTCTGGTTGCAGTATTTTATGCGGTAGGGCTGCGAATGCGAAATCGAAGTAGTCTTCTATTCGTGACTTTTCAAGACCAGCAGGCTTCGAGAGACCTGTCCATATATTCGTTAAATCTGCAATAAGAGTATTTCGAAGATTTGCAAGAGGTGTGGTGCCGAGATGATCGCGAATGACGAAAAACAGGAGAGACCGAGGGTTGGATCTGAGACACGTTAGAGGGATGTTGCATATCCAGAAAGTGTAGAACTTACTGTTTGTCCTTCAAAAATAACTGCAAGTTGACCTCAAAAACTGTCTTCAACAAGCCCATGTTGGCACCTTGGTACAACCCAACCTGATGCTCCCAGATGTTGACGATGAGAACCTCACTGGTGGCCAATGCAAAGAGGGCGCTCTTCCTTTCGAAATCTTGATCCTCTCCTCGTTCCCGACCATCCGTACCCTCCACATCCATTACTAAGATATTGTCGGCCATCTTCCCATCGGTGCCCTCCCGCTTGTTCTTCGACATCCATATCCCTTTTGTGGTCTGCCGCCGTTCAGTTTCGGACATTACTCCAAATTCTGTGCCAAATAAGTGGTTCAGCAGCGTCGACTTGCCAGTGGACTGCGACCCGAACACTGAAATAAGGTGGTAGTTAAAGCCAGATTGTGCGATTTTGGTAAGTTGAAGGTAAGTGTTCAGGTTGGGACTGATACATTGTCAGCGTGGTCTTGCAGATTGTTCTGATATCCGCTGGAATACTGAACATCAATTTATGGGCCGTACTTGAACTCTTTCTCTTCGTCAATAACCTGAATACCATGTTCATACTGCCCCTTGGTCGGCGCATCGCCAACTCCTGCAAAGTGGCCGTTCATGGTCATGATCGAAGGAGCTGTTGGGAAACGAGATGCTGCAGATGGCCTTCGTGCTTCGTGGCCGTTTGTTTGTGCCATGGCGACAGAGTCGCGAATCAGGCGGGACAATAATAATTGTTAATCTTGTGACGTTGAGGAGGCGCCCTTGACGAGTAGCATCTGATTCAATCACGGCCGGAAATTTCACGAGACTCCGATGGGCTCACCGAAAGCGGTTTAGTTGCAAGTCACATGATTCTCTATTACCTTGAGCAACCCGACATAGCTGGGTCCTTTATGAGCGGAGTGGTTCAGTTTCGGTTGAAAGATAAAGATGACTTCACCTTATTTGTTCATTTACAAATTGTAGAGGATAGATGATTGAGTTGTTTCGCTATTTATTGGAGGTTAAGCTCAGAATCATTGACGCTCGCTAACCCTTTCCCAACCCCTTTCCTAACCCATCTTGATACATAGACACACTACACTGCATTGGAATTTTGTTCAAGCGAAGGGGCTATAAGCTCTTGGACTGTAAAATTGTTAAAGGAATATCAGGGACCAGGCATTCTTGCCGCAGACTAGTTATCCAATCTTTCTTCACATATGCCCCATTGTGAGGCTCCCGCATTTGGAGAAGCGTGCCGGTGGCGGACCAAATTGAGAGCCCCAATCTACAACTTCTCGTCAACAGCTGTTGGCAAAGAAATGGCACCTTATTCATTCTCTCTCAACTTCTCCAATGCCTCACGGCGTCCTGAAATTTGGGGCGCAGAATTATGATAGATGGAGTACAACTGGTCGATTTTCATCTCAGAAGCTGCAGCAGGAATCTTGCTCAACGCAGTGCTGAGATCATATCTATGTGTGGCGGCAAATTTGTCTTAGGATGAATTAGCGGAATGCAGGGATAAATAATAGTTTCAATGCTCCAAGCTTCCACTGAACATTGGGGGTGCAAGGGCTTATCAGCCATGAACGCATTCTTGCGGTGCATTACATGTATTTGGAGAGTAAACCACAATCAGGAAATAGGGGCGAAACAAATAGAGAAAATCACAATTCCGGCGATCTTTGGATATACTTCCGCGGGAAAGTTCCATTGGTTGTAGCTTGTCTTCTGCCTCATGAAGAGCATTACCATAGAAGGGAGTGAGTGATAACTATCTGAATTAAATTGTCATCATCTATTACAACTCTGCCATCCAGAGGACGTACATGTGACAGGATAAAAGCCCGGACACTGTTTCCATATTTCCAGCATCCAAATTTTTGGCGGTGAGAACCTTGATGTCTTACTCAGTGCATCGCTCGATTACACGATCATGGATGGCAAGGTACTTCATTCGCGGAGCGCTTGGCAGAAGAAAACGCTGACAGTGACGAACAGTAGCACTGGCGGCATTACGTTGTCGCGAGCAAGATCACGGAGTCTCCACATTGATTTCCAAGGGGCCGCGATATTTGCCATGACATCATCCTTCAAAATCATCGATCAGAAGATGAAATTCGGTAAGCTCAGAGCTAGATAGAGGAAGAGGCAAGACAGAAGGAAGGATGCGCTTCTCCAGAGCTCGTTTGTAAAGGACGGCAGGAACGCCGTTTGAAAATCCCCGACAAGGGCCTAGAGCCATGGCCTAACATCCATCCTCACGAAGAGCAGAGCGAGTAACATGATGTGGCTAGCAATCATTATACGGAAGATCAGTTTGGTTATGGCTCGTTGAAGATCCTTAGGTCGTTGAACAGCATCATTGTTGCAATCTCCCTTGCTAGAAGTCTATTGCCATTAGCGGTCTTGGAGGCGAGCTTGGTGGAAACTGGTGAGGGATCCAAGTGTAAACATCGCAAACGAAGCCCAAATGACTACATTTTTGGTGAAGATAAAGTTCTCATCCTCATTCGAAGCTGGCTATAAGGCCTTAGCTAGGCCTAACAACGTCGAAGATCGTCCTGTCTTTGGTTGATCCATTGCGAGTAGTTTCGTTCCCAAGGCGTGACTTGAATGAAGAAGGGGCGTTCAGAGGGAGAATCGCGAGGTTAATGATAGGATACGACGGTAGCGCAATACGGGGGACCCCAATGATGGAGATTGGATTCTGTGTCCCGAAATAAGATAAGCAGAGTGCCTACCGACGGCTTCACAGTATTTGATTTGAGGTTAACAATGATGAATTTTTAAGGTCTGGTGAACAGCATGAGACTCAGGAGAATGAAAGACAAGACCAAATGGGAAAGGAAAGTTTGGGAAAGACGTTGTTCGCAACCGTACCCCCCTGTAATCAGTGAAAACGCCACGCTTCAGCCACATCCAGGACGACTCACGGGGCTGAATATGCAGCCCCTGCGGGGTCTGTCTGGCCAGGCTCTGAGCGATTTCGATGTTCGGACGCCTTAAGCATTAGATTCATCAACCCGGCGATGTCTTAAGTATTGTCTGGGTCGAGATGACGGACTTAACAGCGAGCAGCCTGTCCGTCAATGCAGCTGGAAGTGATGAGGAGGTGAGCAATCATTCCGATTCTATTCCCCCCCTCTGCTCTGGTCGCAGAGCTCCTCTGGTCTCGGAGATTAATAGAGACCTGCCATTCCTCCACCATGTCGAGCCAGCTTTGGTTCTATGAAACTCATATGCTACGACAGTGCTAATGTGTACCGAAGTAGGACTTCTCTAACCATACTACAGCACCTTCGTCTGTGTCGGCCTCTACTCACGATATAAGTCGAGCGAGCTACCATATAAAGGAACTTTCGATATTTGCTGAAAGAGTTGAGCAGGTAAGGCAATATTTTATGTAAGAAAGTCTCCTCTCTAGGGAATGGGAGCATCAAGTTTCATTGTTCAGTCGCCCTTGGTGGGGACTTGAAAGGGAGACGAATTTGAATGTCATTAGGCTCCAACTCTCGATAGAGAAACGAAATGTATTCTCAATGTTGAGATATACTACATAGTGCAAAGTGGAGGAAGTCCCCGACTAATCAACTAGTCCAGGCCGCAGCCAGAGCTTTCCCAAATCGCTCGAAACGTGGACGGTCTCGATACACAGACGTAATTGCCGTTCTGATTTACTGGGAAGAAGACGACTTGAATGTGAAGACGGAGGTGGATAAGTTATATGATGTGTTCAAAGACCACTATAACTTCAAAACTCAAATCTGGACCATTCCATCAACGTCTGCGCATAGGGAACTCATGCGTATAGTCGTCGATTTTGTGGGGCGATATGACAGCAACGACAACCTGATAATCGTCTACTATGGTGGTCATGGCTTAATCAACAATGCGAGGCAATCCACTTGGTTGTGGTAAGTAAGACCATCCCAAAACACATCCACCTGCTGACTTCAAACAGCAACCGAAAGCCTTCTTCTCCAACTGTTAAATGGTCAGCTATCCAAACCGTTTTCGAAGAATGCGCATGCGATGTGTTGTTTCTGCTTGACTGCTGTGCTGCTGCAGGAGCTGCCCCGGATAGTGGGCAAGGTGTAATTGAGACGATTGCAGCCTGTGGATTTGAGACTTGGGCTCCTGGGCCCGGACGACATTCTTTTACCAATGCTCTCGTTGAGGTTTTGGATGACTGGATAGATAAGCCATCCTTTTCGGCAGCTATGCTCCATTCCGAGATACTGTCTGTGATAAAGCATGACAGACCAGAGAGAAGGAAATGGACTGATGCTAACAAGGTGGAAACCCGCAAAACACCCATCTATATCCTTACTTCGAATGACCCGAAATCAAAATCCATTGAATTGTCCCTTCGGCCATTGGTAGAGGCTGGTATTTCCAAGTCTGGCAAGCCAAAGAAATCCCCGGCACCTAACGCTTCGACCAGAAACAACATATTCGACCTGTCAAAACTTAATAGCAAGCAGCCGTCAGGCAAGTTGAATGTCCCGCACGTGCTTTTGTCTGTTGCATTGGAAGAAGATCAGTCCCTGAATCCTGACTCTTGGGTCAATTGGATGAGCGACATTCCTGCGCTTGCAAAATACGTACTGGTGGAGGGCGTTTTTCGGAGTCATTCCACCATGATTCTCGTCTCATTACCAGTTCCAATATGGGACGTCCTTCAGGACGAGTTGGCTGTTTCGTTCATCGGATATGTTGAGTACGAGCCTTTCTTCCGTATTTTGAATGGCTTGGCTATTTCGTGGACATTCATGCCAGGCTCTTCCCTTCCAAATGTGCCGCCAGCTGTGGGACAAAAATAATTTTACTAGTTGGGTAATACTAATCTGAGATTATCCAGGTCGAGGAATAGCCTTGTTCTTGCCACCGAGGCAGCTCAAGTCAAAGGGCTCGTTTCTTCGTTAACAAATACTAATGGTCGTGTGGACATCGAAATAAGTAAAGATACATGGCAAACGCGCCTCGAAAATGAGCGAAAACACGCTGAGGAGCAGTACAAGGCTCTGCAGGAAGGGTTGAGGAGAGAGATTGAGAGGAAAAAGGAACTCGAGGACGCATTGAGTGCACTCCAGAAATCACGTAACAGGCAAACAACAAACACGCAGAAGATGAGTAGGCGACCAGCTACTGCAACTCAGGGGAACATTGCAGTACCACCAAAACCACCAGCTCGATCACGCTCTTTTGAAGTAACGGACTCAACGTCAAAATCAGCAATGCTAACTCCAACTCTCTACAACATACCCAGCAGGCGAACATCTGGTCTGCCGTTACCGATACGGCCGTCAACACCACTCAGCCCAGCGCACGAACGAGCCCCTAAATACGGCGATGACATCCCTAGCCAAGCTACGGCTACTACTAGTAGTACCATATCCAGCCGCGGGAGTGCTGTCAGTGGTTGGTCAAGTGCAGGCGGCAACCCGAATCGACGTGCGGGACATGGTTCCGAGTCTGATATTTCCCCACCCATGAGTCCTGTGGAGGAGCAACCAAATGAGCCTAAGACTGCAGTTGTTAGCCAGGACAAGAAGAAGGTTTCGTGGGCCCAGATAGCTGCCAGAGCACCGGAAAAAGGCAAGATTGGGAAGACTTAAATCGAGGTATCTGCTTCTGCGGGCTCTCTGCTCGGGCATACGTGAAGAGAGCCGGGAGAACAAGCCTTCGACATGAATGCCTGGCCCCCTGATATTTCTCTTGGCAATTTCACAATCTCAGAGCTTATCTCACCGAGATTGAAAAAACCTCCAATCAGTGTAATGAGTCCATGTACGATGATCACGTCATAAGGTGACGGGATTACAAGGCATTTGTGCTTTAGGAGAATTTCATTGTCTGTTTCTAGCGCACTTGGTCACTAAACTGCCCTATACTTCTAAGCTGTTGCCCTAAAACAACGCTATGTCGCGGGCACCTTTCTAGGGCGCCTCCCCTGTGCTTATAAGGCGCACCTCGCTAAAGACCCCTATCAGCTACCTATTTAGCGTCCAAGCGCTATCGTTGTTCCGCCAGCAGTGTTTTTACCCCTAGGGATCTTCCCTGCTTAGGGCGCATGGCCTTAGATAACAGCGCCTTACAGCGGGCTCAACCCCCTAAATTGTGCCCTTGGGGATGGCGACGGTCCAAATGCCCTGTAATCCCTTCGCTTCTTGCCGTGATCTTCGTATCAAGGTCACCGCCTGCACGCTTCTCAAACTGCTGACTATCTCTTGTGCCTTAATAACGCTAACCACGAGCCTCTACTTGCTTATTGAATTTGAATACAAATATTAAGAGATTTCATAAATTGGATTGATAATTTAAAGTACCATGTTCATTTCTTTATTGCACAGGAATGTTTATCCGTGATCACTTACCCGTCAAATGTTGAGAGTATTAAATCAAAGAGTATGTATGGACTTTGAAATGAGTGTCTGAATTGAACAATAAACTGATATTTCATTGTGAAGACTGCCTCACTATGCGCTGACGAATTCCCAGAATTCCAGATCATTGGATTGGCACGAATTTAGGAGAAGAGCGAGAGAGTGCTCTGAGTGGACGCGTCAGGGGTCTCCCGACTAGCGTATTTCTAATTGTTGTGGTCGCGACTTCAAAATTCGTGGCCTTGGGACCCCTCTTGAGCAGCACTATATGTCGTCTTTCAACACCGCCCACCGCCCACCGCCCACCGCAAGAGCCGCCATACCTGATTTGCGTCTAGTCGAGACCCTCGAACACGAAATCGCGTCTTGCAACAGCATATCTTTGGCTCGACAGAAGAGAAACGCGGCTGTTGAAGTTGCTTGGCTGTACCAGAGATGGCGCCAGAACCGAGGCGCAAGCCGCGCGAGAATCAGTACCTTTTCAACATTGGGGAAAGAGGAAGGCATGTAGTTCTCTATATTATTGCTGACTTCCGGCTAACTGCAGAGCAGGAAAACTGGCATTACGCTTCCCGACACTGGAATACGAGATGAGAATGGCCTGGAACCCATGGATGGTCTATTCTCATCACCAGAGAAACCCAAGAACAAGTCAACTCAGAAGGCCAACGGCGCCCGAAAGAATGCCAATGCGACCATATCGAGCGAGGAGGACATGGACGTTGGAGATAGTATGTGATCAAGATAAGCGTGTGTATCATGTATAGTTGTATTGACTTCGGCGCAGGCACTATTCCAGAACCGGCAGCAGTCCTCACTGACCGGAAACGAGCAAGTATGCGATTGCCTCCACCGCGTTCTAAATCTCCGATCAAAACATACCTAGATTCACCAGCAAGAAGAAACCCCTCTCTCGGCCCCGTGTCGTCCCCTGTCAGAGGCTCGATCGTGGCTCCTACAACAGCCTCAGTCTCAGCGTCTGTACGGAGGAAGCTAGATTTCTCGAACGTTAGTATTGAAGAGGTCTCCATGTCATCGCCCCAAAAGCGAGCTAGTTCTGCCATGCCAGGGGGACGACCAGCGAAACTTACCAACGGATCACGCCTCGCTCCTGTTCGGCAAGCGTACTCAGAGAATGGTGTAGATGACGATCAAGACGATACTGGTATGGAGAACGGGGAGGACTCATATCAAATGCTTGATGGTGGGGATGATGAGGAGGTTGGTCAGGTTGAGGAACCAGAGGAGGAGGAAGAAGCAGAACCTGAACCTGAGCCTCCGAAGAAGAAAATGGGTCGACCGAAGAAGCAAGATCTGCCAGTAGTCCAAGAGGACGAAGAGAGGCCGAGAAAGCGAACACGCCAGTCTCTTGAAGGTCCGCAACCTGTCAAGGCCAAGGGTGGCAGACCTAAGCAGTCTGCTCGTCCGGAGCAGCAGCTGGAGGAACAACAACAACAACAAGAAGGAGAGAGACCTGCGAAAAGAACCCGACGCTCTCTCGATACCTCTGAGGCTTCTAAGACTAAGGGTGGTAAACCAAAAAAGGCATCCGCTGCTGCTCCTGCAGCTGCTAATCCAACGAAAGCAAAACCCACTGGTAGAAAGCCAAAACTGCCAACAATATCCGAAGCAGACTCTCCCCAAGTACAACGTGGCCCTCCCATGCCCAGAACCAATCGTGGGCTCGTCATACTGCGACGAGAAACTCCTATGGAGGGAAATGGTTTCAAACAAACCCGCTCGGGTAGAAATTCGATCAAGCCTCTTGCTTATTGGAAGAACGAGAGAGTCGAGTATTCTGAGGATGAGAATGAAGATCAATTTGGCAAGTTTCTGATGCCTAGAATCAAGGAAGTGGTTCGCGCCGATGAAGTGGAGGAACCAAAACGCCACAAGAGCAAATCTAAATCTTCAAAGTCAAAGAAGCACCGACCAGAGCCAGAATCCGAAGATGAAGAGGATGAGGTTGAGCCTTGGGAGACTGAACCTGGTCGCATATATGGCGAGATCCGAAACTGGGATCCAGAAGATCAACTTGGCTCGATGGCCGAGGAGAGGGAGGAAGAGCTTGCCCTTTCCGCAGCAGCTATAATCACTCGAGAAATTCCTGGTGCTAGTTTCAAGTTTGCCAAGACACTTACCCATCCGTTCTTTGGATCTGGAATGGTAGATTTACCAGCAGGAGCAGTGAAGAAACCAAAAAATTCAAGAAAGATGCAGATGGTGTTTTTCGTTTTCTCGGGCAGAGTTCAGGTCAACGTCAATGATAACGAGTTCAGGATCGGAAAGGGTGGGATGTGGCAAGTTCCTCGAGGTATGTTTTGTTTGCAGCCAGACGGCTGGACAGGTTCTAACTTTTGCAGGCAACTTCTATAGCATAGTGAATGATTACGACAAGCCAGCGAGAATATTTTTCGCACAGGGATGCGAGGTCCAGGAAGAGGTTCCAGAGGGCGAGTAATTTGGAGCAGAAATAAGGGTTGTTTAGATTGCATTGGCACGAGGTGCATGCCGGGATGCCAAGTTATGGGAAGCATTTTCTGGAGGCGAGGAGTTGATGGCTACGGGTCATGAGGTGATGATCTGCTTTCTCCTCGGTGTTTTGACTTTCTGTATATTTGATGCCTTTCCTCATACAGCCTTCGATAATTGATGAGTTCAGTTTGGAGCAAGTTACTGGAAGCCGGGTGCCCATAGCGCGTACAACCTTCTCACAATGATCCAGTGCTTCTCGTATGGAGTCAG
>Ga0307515_10024201_pt1 | contig 10591 bp, 7 predicted proteins | sample 17_EM_MG_FD_194513 | JGI IMG/M metagenome (GOLD analysis project Ga0307515, IMG submission 194513) | Populus trichocarpa ectomycorrhiza microbial communities from riparian zone in the Pacific Northwest, United States - 17_EM | ecosystem: Host-associated > Plants > Roots > Unclassified | place...
GGGTCAAGTCTAGCTTTAAAACCTTGGGGTACATTTCAGTATTTAAAATTTTCTGCAAATTTTATAGGTTTAGGCTTATTTTAGCAGTAATAAAATATTAATCTTTTTTTGTTTAGGACTTTACTATTCTAAATACATATAAAAGTAATTTTTTATTTTGAAATTTCTAGGTGGTGGTCAAGTGGTAAGAGTTTGAGACCAAGAAATTTGCTCCTTCTGGGTCTCAGGTTCGAGCCTTGTGGTTGCTCATATGATGGCCACTGGAGGCTTACATGGTCGTAACTTCAGGGCCCGTGGGATTAGTCGAGGTGCGCGCAAGCTGGCCCGGACACCCACGTTAAACTAAAAAAAAAAAAAAAAACAAGCTGAAATGAGTAGCATGGAGAGAAACACAGCAGATAAATAAGAATTCCCAGCACACGAAAAGAACAGCAGTAAGGTGATAATCAGTCCACAGAACAAGGAAAGGAAAAAATGGGAGTTGGATAGTCGAATTTTGGGGACCAGCCCCGTCACTGTCCCCGATCACACTGCATGAACAAGAAAATTGGAGGCAACTGAACAGCGGACAAGATGTTGCTTCGAGTAATTATGATCAACCTAGCTCTCTACTAAAATAAGCAAGAGTTATATCAAAATGTGCCCTTACAAAAATCAATTCTGAATCTAAGAGATATATGCGGATAAGAGTGCTGGGATTACCATCGTTCCGGAACAAACCAAATCTTTGTGGCACAATTAAAAATGTCACAAATTTTTTGTTCATCTTATCAGTTTATTACACGATCAGAATTATCAAAATTACTTAAAGTACCAATCTCCATCATCGAACCAAAGCGGCGCAATGTGGAAATTTATATTGCTTTCAGATTTTTTTGGAAACCTTGATTTCTTAGAATCTTGGTTGCGAAAATTCTTGTCGATCTGCACTTGAAATGATGGAACAGAAGATATCTGAACAGAAACATAATCGCAGCGTGTGGAAAACAAAGCTTTTTATTTATTTAATAACCATGAGTATTTTATTATACAATGCCCTGAATCATACAATGGCATTGAATATTAGGATTATGCTTGCTCTGCTACACTCACACGTGTTAGGTGCATATTCGACTAGCTATCCCGGAGCACTGGGCTTCAGAGCTGAAGCTCAACGAACGGTGAAGAGAGCTTTGCCTGACAGAAATGACATTCATATGAATAATACAAGGAATCTAAATAGCATGCAGTTATGAATGCCGTCCACCATAGCGTCTCTGCCTCTGCTGATAGGAAGTTAAGGCCTCTATAAACTCAGCTTTTCCAAAGTCAGGCCAGAGCGCTTCTGCAAAGAAAAGCTCAGTGTAGGCCAGTTGCCACAGTAAGAAATTGCTGATCCTAAGTTCTCCGCTGGTTCTTATCAATAAATCAGGACATGGATACTGGGCACAATTTGTTTCCAACTCCTGTTCAAGTAGGCTTTCATCGATGTCTTCCAACTGAACAATACCATCCTTCACCTTGTGAGCAATGCTTTTGCATGCTTGTGTAACATCATATTTCCCGCTATAGCTGACTGCCAAGATGAGGTGGAGTCTGCAATTGTCTCTCGTCTTCTCCTCTATATCACTTATCAGTTTCTTTAGAGACTCTGGGAGCCTGGAGGAGTCTCCAATTGTAGAGACTCGAATACCCTTCCTGTGAGTAGCAAAAGAAGCATCAAGACCAGTAAATGTGACGATAATAAATCAAACTGATAGACACCTTTCAATGTTTATGTTATTTTCAAATGGCTTTGTATGGCATTTCTACGGCAGTGATGCCATAAACATGAAATAATATTTCACTGGTTATTATTCATTTGATCACTCCTCAACATTTCGATTCAAATTCACACATTCATTATATCGCCTACACACAAATCAAGCCAAACTTCTGTCAATCAGAGAGGATCTACGATTAGGTTGACACTAAAACATGCTGTTGATCATATAAAGGAACCTTTTTTTGGAGCAAAACTTTCATCCAGAACTATCTTTGGATAGAAAGTCCAGACCTTATTATATGTAAACTAGACAAAAATATGAAGACACTGGATAGATGGTAAGAGAATGGACTAGCAGATAGAGAGCTACCTCATAAAGTTATCCAACTCGGACTGCAACATCCTTTCAAATAAACTCAACAAGAAAACAACCTCCATCTGCACTACAGCAAGTTAATCCACTCCTCACTTCCTGTCTTACAAACTCAAATCACAATCAAAGTGTGTGCGTGTGTGTGGGTGCGTGTGTGTGTGTGTGTGTATAATCAAATTTAAGGCCTTTTACTTAAAGAATTTGTGAACTGATCACTACTAAAATACCTGCTAAATTAAAGAAAGGAAAAGAGAGAGAAGGCTGCTGACCTTAGGCCTAGTCCAATTGTCATAAGAAAAGGCAAAAACAGTGAGCACTCTAATCCCCCACTCACAACACGACTTTACAAGCTCCCTAAGTGACCGTCCACCAGCTTCATGCCCAGCAGATGCTGCTGAAAAACCCCGCTGCCTGGCCCACTTCGCATTGCCATCCATTATCACTGCCACGTGCCGGGGCATCACCTCCCTCCGTAGACCCTCCGGCAATGGCACCACCGCCCCTCCTTTATTTTCTTCGTCTTTGAGAGCCAAGTCATGCTCGGCCGCGAGAAGTAAAGTAGGGAACCGGGGCGTTTGGTCTCTTCTGTTTCGAAAGAGAAAGTGGTTAGCTTTTTGAGGCGTTGGAATATTGTTGTTGTAAATTGGTGTTGGAAAATTCAAGGATTGCATTATCCGTTTTAGAAGTTGAGCAATTAGCACTTTAGCAGTGTTTAAGCAGCGCTTCGCTTATGTTGCTCAATAAACCACTTGCCTGCTTGCTACGAGTATTGGTTTTTATGACCGTTGGTTGCTTCTAACTTGTAATTATAAGTAGAGGCAAGGCAGCATCCAAATCCTGTAAAACGAAACCCATACACTTGCCAGCCGCTAGCTCTAGATTGGTTTGCCAACGTTAAATGAATGGATTAATTTCTCCCTTTTTGTCTTTTCTTCAAATTATTTGAATACATTAAACGTGTTCTTTTAAATTCGTTTTTGGTTCAACAACTTGTGATTAGAGGCGGAATCAGGGGGGAGGCAAGCAGGGTCAGGACCTGTAAAACATTTTAAAATTTTATATTATTTAGTATTTAAATATAAAATAGTATAATATTTTTATTTTAAATAAATAGAATTTTTAGTAATATATCTTATTATATTAATTTTGGCCTTCTCTATCAAATACTACTAGCTCCGCCCCTGCTTGTGATACTTTCCTTCTTCATATCCGTTTGAGATTGTAGTAGCGGTGACGGTTCAAAGTACTTTTCGCTTATAAATACGTTAAAATAATATTTTTTTATTTTTTAAAAATTAATTTTGATATTAGCACATCAAAACGATCTGAAAACATAAAAAAAATTATTTTATGCAAAAACAAATTGAATTTTGAGGGAACGTAGTTTGCACCGCGTTCTCAAACATGCTCGAATCATCACCTCTCTTAATTAAACTCAGGCTTGATGGAAAAAGAAATGGAGATAATTCCAGTGGCGGGTGACTATTCCACGCGAACCTTGTTTAAATTTATTTACTAAAAAAAGTTACAACTTATATCCCAAAATTCTTTCTGCCGAGGAATGATATTATTTGGTGTTTGGATAATGATTAATCATGTGTTCACATCAATATTTTCTTCTTCGAAGCTTACAAAGTATTTGAATGGTGGTAGAAGTCCCAGCACCTGCAAAATAGTCTTTTTTGGTGGGGTTTAGAGACTCTCGGATAATAAAGTTAATAACTTTTAAGTAGAAGATTGTAATAAATCAAAGAAATAGTTTTAAATTCTAAGAACAAGAGTGTTTGTTCTTGTTTGGTATGATAAATGATTTAAGGATTAAGGTATGAATGCTTTGAGAGTAAAAATTGTGAACCCTTTACCTGGATGGTTTAGAGGGTATTTATAATCCTTGAATCTTGTCGTTTTGATGGAGTATAGGGGATGAAGAGTCATTTTCTCCTAATAGCAGTAATGATAGATAAACATGTTTTACACATTATAAATGAGGTGAAAATGTGATAGGCCTCTAGGAGACTTTTTATACGCCTATAGATGTAGAGAGATGATTATTCCTAACATGAACAGTTCATGTTAACAATATAAGAATAGATAAAAGGAGTTTTATGGTCTTGATATGGGTCTATAATGACCTCTAGTCAATTGGGGCTTGACGCGTATCCAAGCCCATGAGAGATAGGTCTGGCAACTCGTTATACCTATATTTGCTTGGGCTCAGCACGTTGCCGAGCACAAGTATGTTGGGTTTGACAACTCATCTGATCCATGCTCATTTGAGCTCAACACATGGTCGAACCCATGTATGTTGGGTCTAGCAACTTGCTAGACCTACGTTCACTTTGACCCAGTATGTGGCCGAACCCAAGCATATTGGATATGACAACTCGTCAGACTTATGTTCACTTGGGCTCAGCATGTGGCCAAACCCAAGTATGTTGGATCTGGCAAACCAAGTATGACTGGGTTGCCTAGGGCACCAACAAACTTGTTAGGGTAAATTTTATCATTACTACCTCTATATTTATGTACCCTTACAAGGGTTTGTGAGGTATGTCTTTTGTTATTATAACTCGAGTCCGACTCAGCTCCACCCTAACAGGTGTACCACCTTTTTTGCTTTCAATAAGTTGTTGGGAATCCTCAAGGTGGAGCTTATGGTTAGAGTATTCAGACACTGTTATATGCTAATCAATAGTGCTGAAGGGAGGCCTTCCATCCTTTGGTTTTTTACTTTTTTCTACTAGGCTAAGAGGGCCTATGAAAGGTACTTTCAAAGGTAAATCCACTCATGTAAAGAAATGAAGGGGAAAATAGGTGATAGTAAAAGTCAATGGTGGCTAGACCTCATAGAGGCTACATTGTTATCTGGGGTTGCTCCCACTTTTAAAGAGTGCCCCCAATGGTGTGACCAATAAGCCTCTTCTCGATGAGGAAGAGGAAATGCTATGCAGTAGGCTATGTCAGCTTTAGACAGAGTACGAAATCAACTTCATGACTCAAAGACTTTATTAGCCTTCTGATAATAGTTAGTCATTTTTTTTTTATTTTAGCCTATCATTTTATTCATCATCTAACGTTTTCCAAGAGTAGCTAAATTAGAGTTTAGCGAGTCCACATCATTTATGCCTAGCCACGTGACCACTCTAACACCAAGTCATGCCTTCTTGTTTGAAGACCTTTCAGTCTTCCTCTTAGAGGAATCCATAGTATCTAGGAGGATGGGTATAGAAGAAGCTCTCATAGATGTTGAGGGGCTCCTAACAGCTGCTCTTTCAACTAAAGGTCAGGCATTAAGATATTACAAAGGGAAGTTAAACTATAGAGGGGAGTTGATCTCCAATATTAGAGGGTTTCAAGGTGCCTACTCCCACCTCGGTCATCCTTGATGTTGCCTCTTGCTGGAAGAGATGAAGGGTCTTTCTTGCTTCTGACTTTGATGTGGAAGTAATAACTTCTTTAACTAGCACTCCAGCTTCACTCGACCCAATTCCTATGTTTGTTGGGTCTTCATGCCAGGTGTTTTATACCATGAAGGTGTAGGCTGGGTCTTCATGCCAGGTGCTTTATACCATGAAGGTGTAAGAATATTTCTCTAGACTGAACCTGAATCATGCTCCCTTCTGCTTTCCCAATCTCAATGAGAAGGAGAGAAGAATCATGAAGTCTATCCTACAAGAGAGGTCCACCCTAGGGCCTAGGGGACTGGAGGTAATAGATGTCTTGGAAAGGTTGCTCACCCTTCCCTTTAATGTTAGCACATTGACAGACCCTAACTATTAGTGCCACTTGGTTATAATTGGGCAGATGGCCTTTCAGGTATGAAGAATTATTTTTATATAATTTTTATTTTCTAGTGAACTAGTCTTTGATAGTAATAATTTAACTTATTTTTGTCACTTTTTGTTTGCATAGACCTTCATAATGTGCGCTCATTCGAGAAGTTGATGAACCGATGAGAGAAGGGTCATAAAAGAGGTCATTAAGCAGTATCATGCTGATAGGATAAAGGTGTGTAGAATGGGGGAGGATAAGATTGCTCAAGATGTTGAGTTAATGGCTATTAATGTTTTCCATGCTCAATTGCAAGGGGAAACTAAAGGAATAGGCCTACATCTTGAGCTCTACTAGAAAAAAGTTTGGCGAGATGTACAACCGAATAAACTATTTGGAGAAAAAAGTAGTCGAGCTTAAAGAATCCAAAAAAGCCTTGAGGGAGGAGCTGAAGGCGGCAAAAGAGGAGGCACAAAACTCTTGTACAAGGATAGAGACATTGAATAATTTTTCTTAAGAGATCTATGTTGAATATGAGGAGTCTGTCTCTTTAGCAGAGACCATCGGGGATAGGATCTTTTTATCCATGACCAACTTGTATTTCTTTAACCTCTCTATAAGAATGCATGTGGGCTTTAGTAAGTCCTTTCCTAATGGCCAGGTTCCAGACTTCAAGGATATCTTCCAAATGCCTAGGATGATGTTTACCTTGCCTAAAAGCCAGGACTGGACAAATAGAAATCCTTTTTTTTAGTAGAAATAATTTGTATTGTTTATTTGCCTTGGTCTTGTAGGGTTTTTATTTTTATTGTTTTATCATGTAATGAATACTATAGCTTTAGGCCTTGGATTTGGCCTTAAGGCCTTGAAGATTTATTTATATATATATTGAGTTACATTATGTATTATCTTATTATTTTATAAGTGTGGATGGAAGGCCTTTTGATAAAGTGAAGACCTCTAGGTGGTTTGTGTGGGTCTAACGCCCATACTTACAAGATTTTTAGGTTGGCATGCTCGGTGGGACTTTTTTAGGCATTGTGTATGGGTCCAACACCCATACTTATAAAATTTAGGGAGACTTCTTTAGGCCTCTTATATGGGTCCAATGCCCATACTTAGAAATTTATTTAAGAAATTTTCTTGGAGAGTTTGGTTGTTGCCTCCCTGCTTGGAATGATGAGGAACTCTCGATTGCAAGAATACCCATAATTCGTTTAATTTGGCTATCCTTAAGAGGATTGGAGATGTCTTTGGGCATTGCTAAGAGAGTATGCCAACTTAGAACTGCATTAGAGAATGGTGTTATCACACTAGGAAGGTTTCATACCCGTCCTTTGGAGAGTGTGGGGTTATTGTCCTAGGGAGATCACATACTCATCCCTTGAAGATTGTGGGGTTGTTGCTCTAGGGAGGTCACATACCCATCCATTGGAAATTATGGGGTTGTTGCCCTAAGGAGATCAAATACTCATCCTTTTGAGACTGTTTTTCCTTAGGTATTATCTAAAGAATATTGAAACATAATTATTTCAAATAAGATAGTCATAGATTAAAAATGTATCATTAAATTTCAAAGAAAAACATCTATTTTTAATACTGGGCCAATGTCTTATAGTGTAATTCTACAGCTTCGATATTAAATGAAATGGTTAGAAAACATACGAGGGACCCATAAATAATTTTAGAATGGTCTCTGAATTTTTTCAGAATTTTTGGAAATCATTTGGGGTTTTGTTTAGCAAAACAGGGGAAAAATTAGTGCTAAAAGAAAAAAGTAGGGCATGTTTGCCAAATACTCCCTTATCCAAAAACAGAGGCACAAAAAACACATTAAGGCTGTGTTTGGCAAACACGGCCTTAATAATAAAAAAACATTTTTCTTCTTTGGTGAAATTGGACATGCCAAACACTCTCTTATGTCTAGAAAAGGCGCATCCTAGCCATGTGGGCTGGGCTTCCTGGCCTAAAGCCCAAACCCAAAAAACATGATCTAGAAATAGAAATAAAGAAATGAAAATCAAACGAGGTTTTTTACTTGAAATTGATGAAGAACAAGAAGAACACAGTGGAAGAACCTACAAACATGGATTCAAATTCGAACTAGAGTTAACAAAATCAAAGGCATAACGATATGTAAAATCTTCATTTAAGCAAGATTTTAAAGTTGGACTATAACAATAATCAACTAATCATCACGATTATTTGATTTTTTTGTGAAAAATCCGAACGAAGAACTAAGGATCAAATGCCAAGTTTTCAATGTTCTTAAGCTATTAGAACCCTAGATTAGTGATCGACAAGCTTATATGCATATGTAAGAACCAACAAATGATAAAAAAAGATATGAACATCAAGGATATAAGGCAATCTTCAATCGATGAACATCAAACCCAGAAATGCAGGTAAACCTAGAAATGTCCAATAGAGGTTTAAACCTAGAAACTAGCACAAAGACCCATAAAACAACCTAAACCTAGCAACCATAGCTTAAGTATGCTCTCATATCTGGCTTAGATCTTCCAACAAACCAAAAAGAAGAAGAAGAAGAAGAAATAAAGAGAAAACAATAAGCAAAACCATATTGCCTACAACAAACCAAAAGCACTTTTAACATTGTTCCATTAACTATTTTTCATATTCTTAACCATAAACAACATGCATTGAGCTCAAACAAACCCAACCAACCACTAACAAAAAAAAAAAAAACAGCAACACCATATGTCAACACATTCTTTCATAAAGCCTTTATTAATCATCTTCAACACTAAAACATGCTAAAATATGTCTCAAACTACCATTTATCATTTCAATAATGATCATGAGCATCAAACTAAACTTCAAACAAAATTTAAAGATGCAATAAATATTAAATCATGGCATAACTAAGCATCTAAAAAATTAAACAAATCATATATTGCATTAAAACTAACAAGTAGCTTTAAGGGTGTCATGACGTGCACATATCGAATGTCGGAGCTGCCTCCTGAATTGAAGGGGTTTTGAGTTTAATCATAAAGTTATTATTTAAGGAAGTTGTCACCTAGTATTATGGTCGCTAGAAAACCTACGGTCTGTGAGAGTCTGGGTAAGGGGACTAGTTGTGTAAGGAAAAGATACATCACCCGCAATGCACCCTACCTATGATAAGCTTCATTGTTGATTAATTGCTATTCTAAGTCGTGTTTCTATTTGTTGATCTTATCTAAGGTTAAAGGTAGATCTACCTTCGTGAGGAAGTCTCTACTTTATCGAGTCAAATCCTAACTGTTCTAGGGCCTAAATTTTAGCATTGCATTTATTTTTCACTTTACATCTTTAATACTTGAAGGTATACTTTACAAAGTAATTTTATACCCTCAAATAATAAAGTCTACAACTAATTCCTAATGTTTATGGCTATTAATTTATTTAATTTAATACCGAGAGCATCCATTAAGTTGTAGAATTCATACCCTCATAAACTGGTTACGATATCCATTTTGTATTTTTTTTTATTAAAATGTTATATATAAAGATCAAAAGCAAACATGCTGGAAAACCAGCAAGTCCATAAACATGTACAAAATTGGTGAGCATAAAAAAGGAACAGGCTCCCTAAGAAAACAAAGACTGGATATAGGCAAGCCAAATGAATAGGCTAACTAACCAGAAAAAAACATCTATGCGAGTTCAAAGAAGGGAACAAGCTCCCTGCAGAAACAGGCCATGAAAGACCAAGAAAATGAAACAAAAACATAGGTTAAGGGAGAAACCAATCCATAGTTGGTGGTGTCTGAAGTAACCCGACAAAAAAAAGAGCCAATCAGAGTAAATTAAAAATGATAGACCACAACCAATGAGGCAACGAACAAGACTAGATGAAAGGAATCAACAATAAATACAAGTAGCCGCAGGAAAGCCAGCAACAACAAAGCTCAGTAAAAGTGAAACCCAGCAGCAGAGAGGCAGTTCCTCAGTTATGAAGCAAAACCACAGCAAACATGACAGGATCAGCAAAACCCAACAAAACATAATAGCCATTTCATTCACCATTTTGTATTTTTAAAACAAGATAAGAATGCATTTTTTTTTGTTTTTTTATGAAAATATTGGAGAAAAACTAGATATTTTTAATATCGGGTTGGTATCTTACAGTGTAAGTCTATAACCCGATATTTGGCAAAATTACTGGAAAACACTTGAGGGATCCATAAACTATTTTAAAATGGTCCCTGAATTTTTTTAGAATTGTTTGAACATGTTTAGGGTTTGTTTGGTTAGGCACTAAAATAAGAACAACTTAAAGCTAAAGGGAAAGACAATAGGGCATCTGTTTTTTTTATGTTTTTTTATGGAGGAAAATGAACAGTAGCCAGACGACAAGTCATCTGACCTCATATTATTATTTTGCCCAAGAATAACACAAAACAACATCGTTTTGAACCAAAACAAACCGTTTTGGTCAAAACACTCCATTTCCTTTAAATGGAACGATGTCGTTTTAGGAAACCCTAAATTAATTTGGGTTTTAACTTTTTTATTTATTTATTTAAGACCTCATTCTTTTAAATTTGTGCAATCAAGCCCTCAATTGAACTTGATTTTAGGAATCAACTCAATTTCACTCATGCATGTTTCAAAAGGACCCTTTGATTTTAGCGTTTTTTTCAACATGTTCCCCGGTCTTAGATATTTTCAATTTCATCCTTAATTGACCCTTC
>Ga0307515_10024202_pt1 | contig 10591 bp, 2 predicted proteins | sample 17_EM_MG_FD_194513 | JGI IMG/M metagenome (GOLD analysis project Ga0307515, IMG submission 194513) | Populus trichocarpa ectomycorrhiza microbial communities from riparian zone in the Pacific Northwest, United States - 17_EM | ecosystem: Host-associated > Plants > Roots > Unclassified | place...
GATGCAACATTAACTCCGGGGAGTGCTTTTTTGACAGCCAGTTTTAGCAGCTACGTGACATGCTTGCAGAGGCTTTGTCAATGTGGATTTCCATTCTATTAACATAAATCCCACTTATCTTGGGACTATAAAATTTAAGAAAGTTCTAAGAAAATTCAATCGCCCATTCAGGTCAAGATAAGGAATCTCTGACATAATCGTGATATTAAGATAACATGTTCGAAAGTAAATTAAATAAAATCATGAAGCTTAATTATTAAACAATTTAATATTAAATGATGAAAAAAATTAATTTAAAATAACAATGGAAAAAAATTAAGTCAACTTGGATTAACTCGCAAACCTCGCAATCATGGAAATCATAAAATCTTTGAACCGAGTTCTATCAAGAAGCTTAGATCCCAACCAATTTAATTTTAAAGGATAAAAATGTGAAAACATATCAATTTAAAAAACTTGCGAAAGGAAAAAAAATTATAGCAATTAAAAGAATGAGGATCAAGTTTAATAGAAAAAAACCCATGGAGGATTAAATTGAAAAAATGATCAGGATAACCTAATAGAAAGGAAAGAGAAAAAAAGTATGAAGACTATTTTCCAATAAATCAAATGTTGAAAGATTAAATTGAAATAATTCAATTTAAAAAATAGACCTAAAAAAGTCAATTTGTGTTAACCTTTGAAACCGGTAACTCTAGTCATAAACCCAATACTAACCTTATAACAATGAAAAACAAATTATGAGTTTACCTACCGCGTCGCGACCATGGGTACATGATCAAGATGACTCAATAGAAAGGAAAGGAAAATAAAGGTAAGAAGATTAATTTTAAATAAATTAAATATTGAAGGATAAAATTGAAATAAATCAATTTAAAAAAAGAAAAAAAACAAAAGTTAATCAACGTTAACCTTTGAAATCCCATAGAAGGAAAACCGTAAAAAATAATAAAGAAATAGGGTAAAAAATAGCTTTAAAAAGCAGAAAAAAAAGTAAGCCAACTCGGGCAAACCTTCTAAACCCAATCTAATCTCTAAAACTCACAATCATTGAAATCCTTAAAAGGAGATCAAACAATAAGCTTAATTTCCAACCAATTTAATTTTGAAGGATGAAATCATGAAAAAAAATATTAATTTTAAAAACTTTCCAAAGGAAAAAAGATAGTAATAAAAAGAATGAGGATCAAATTTGATAGGAAAGAAAAACCTAAAAAATAATCTCAAACAAAATAAATAGTAATCAAAAGAATGAAAACCAAATTTGAAAAATAAAAAAATAAAAATAGAGTGAAATTAGAAAAAAAATTATAATTTTATAGCTTATTGAAAATTAAAAAATATTAATAAAAAGAATGAGGATCAAATCTGAAAGATTAAAAAATAAAAAGGGGATGAAATTGAAAACATTTGTAATTTCATGGCTTATTCAAAATAAAAAAATAATAATCAAAAGGACAAGAATCAAATGTGAAGAAAAAGAAATTAAAGGGTTGATTTGAATTTTTTTTAAGGTGTTGGTGCTAAATTTGAGGAGGAGAGGGAGAGAAAGAAAAAGAAAAAAAAACGGTCGTTGACATCAAACTTGAGGTGTGTTTGGGGCATATGTCGTCCCATAACGTTGGGGATGCTGAGACCTTTCAAATGTCACCACAGAAAGTAGTGTTTAGTAGCTGAACAACCCCACATGCGTAGCTAGGTTTTTTAAAATAATATTTAATATATGTTAATTACCAAAATATCCTCGACTAACCTTCAAATCTACAATAAAACCAATGTAAAATGATAAAAAAAACCATTGTGAGAGAGTTAGTTTGATTAATTTTTTGAGGGTATCAAAGTAATTACACTATTTTGAAAAAATGGAAAAGACCAAAATGCCCCTTAATAACAGGTATTCTATTCTTTATTTAGGGTTAAATTAGTAATTTTACTGTGCAATAAAAAAGAAATGACATTTTAACCCTATACAATTTGCAGAAGACAACTATGTAATTGTGAAAAGACAACTTTGCCCCTAATATCTAGCCCAAAGTTTTTTTAAGTCGGGGCAATTTTATTACAATTCCAATGAATAATGAAGTGTCTCTTGGACTATAGTAACTTCTCTCTCTTTTAGTTTTTTTTTTTAATGTGCAATAAAAAACAAAAAAAACAATTTAATTCTATATAATTTGTAAAAGATTATTTTGTAATTATAAAAAGACAACTTTACCCCTAATGCCTAGCTCTAAGGTTTTTTGAGTAGGGGATAGTTGTCATTTCACAATTCCAATAAATAGTGAAATGTTTCTTGGAGTACAATAACTTCTCTTTCTCTTTTAGTTCCTTTTAATAAATAATTCATAACTAATAACGTTAATGTTAATAATATTACATGATCTAAAGATTTTGTTTCCAGCCTCGTCTTTGTCCTCGGAGACTGGAGTCTTCTATCCACTAGGCTCTGTCTTAAGCCCTTTAGTCATTCGATCAAAATCAAGTCATGGGTCTACCATGGCCTAGTAGTATTATGCAGTTAGGAAGAATTGAAGCCTAGGCCGAACCCATCCATTAACACGGCGCGGAACACAGGGGGAAGGCATTCATGAATAAAAAAATTGGAAAGTCATTGAGAACTTGAGATTTTGGAAAGTTTTTGTATTTAGTGTTAGGGTTTAGTTCACTTGGATTTTTAACTATTCTACACTATATAATAAACAACCGAATACGTGTTTGCTATGTATAAAAAAAAAATACTAGTAATTGATGCAACGAAAGATTTATTTCCTTTAGATGAATCGAACAAATGTGAAAGATGCGTTCTAATAATACCTCTTTTTGATGAATAAAACAAAAATATTGTGGAGTTCTTGAGTCAAAAACTAAAATAAAATAAAAAATCCATCAATTAATCTTCAGAGTCTAGTTACTTAAATTTTGTTTTTTTTTTTCCTTGCAAAACACCATATAATAGCACTATCTGTTTCCAACAAATTAACGTTGAGGTTGAAATGCATAAGAGGCTGGGTACAAAATACAAAAGTATTTTACGACCAATTCGCATCATAGAAATATAATCAATCTATCGCTTTTTGCAGACGCGCAGGAGCTCTACAGACTTTGATAACACTGGTGCTCAAGCTACTCTTTCCTTTTCCTTGCCCCTCTTTGTCACAGAGCTGACCTCTAGGCGTCAAGCCGTCGACCATACATATGCAGCAACGACAGGAGAGACAAGAATGATAAAGGGGGAGGTAATATAAATACCTGCGCTTATTTGTTGCCTTACCCAGTCTTGAGAGGACCTGTGTTCACCGATTTCTGGAAGACTCTTACAACCGGCATTCCATCACCACCATCATTTTCAATCCTCCATGATCGATCCTTTTTCTTCTGAGGCTTCTTGTGATGCTTGTGCGAGGCTGAGGCTGAGGCACTTGGCTTCTTAACGGTAACCTTCTTGTGAGCAAGTCCATTGGCCATGTCAAATGAATTAAGATCATCCAGCACATGCTCAAGGGCAGGTGTATTTTTGCCATCATTTTCAGCTGGGTTTTCAGTATCAGATGAATCTGACTGGTGTGTTTCGGACAAGCTGGAACCCGCATCATCTTGATCGCTTCCTTCCTCATCAGATATTCCCGGGGGAATCTCATGGTGAGTTAGCTTCCCATCGATGTAATCCTTCAGAATTTGACGGGCAGCTCTGGTTTCATCAGGCAATCCGCTGGATCCTACATACCCTCGAGAAGCACAATATGTCCTCAATAATTCTGATGCCAAAGGAGGCCGGGACTGAGGCTCGTATGGCTTAGGTTTTGGCAGGTTTATTTTGTAGACATCCTCAATGACACGCCTTGGAACTCGGTTTGCTACAACCTGCACAGCCTCCCTGTGCTCTGTCATTCGATCAATTGGCAACACCCCTGAAGCAATCATTTCATATCTCGAGCTTGAAAAGGAAGGGAAAACTAATCCTGGGCAATCACATAAGGTCAACTTCTCAGACATTATGAGTGTTTGGAAATGCTTTGTCTTCCCCGGAGTAGAGGTGACTCCTGTTCGCTTCTGGCCCACCAAGGCATTGATTGTGGAGCTTTTACCCACATTCGGATACCCAACAAAACCCACTACCACATGCTTGGGAGCTGAATTGCCTGCAAACTTTCCGCCAGAAGACTGAAAATTAGATGGGCCTGAGCCACTGGAGACTGATTTGCTCCTGATTCTGACTATTGTTTCTGCCTCAGACTGTAAACGGGCCAAAAGCTCATCCCTTCCATAAATTTTTGTATCAGGGTCATCCATCTCTTGCAGGGTAGCTTGTTCATTCCAGGGGCCCTGTAGTATTTTCCCCTCAAGAACTGCAGTAGCAGCCTTGGCTGACCAGAATAGAAACAGAATCCCAAGATGGCGAAAATAATCTGCCCATTTCTGCCTGTGGTTGAAGCCAGTAACTCAAAACTTTAAGAGATTGCAGAAAGGTAGAATCAAGTAACATCAACAGAGACCTGCTAGGGTAGTTACCTGACTGAAAAAGGTAAAAGATCAGCCTTGTTTACAAGGAGTAGGGTCCTTTTGTGTTCATCAATCTCCCGTGCATATGCCTGCATCAAACATAATACCAAACTCATGCTGCACTGCACCATCTAGCATAAAACTTCTAGCTAATAAAGAAGGGAAGCAGAAGAAGTCATGCAAAAGTTTGACTGTATTGTCAACATCTAATAATTTCTTCTTTAATTTTCCATCTAATAATTATCTATGACCTCTTAATGAGGTCCAATGAATGTCCAACATCAACTGTTCTAGAAATGTGCTTTAAACCAACAGACTATGCCTCTTCAACAACTAAATGGACTCAAGTTGTTGAAAGGATACATATCCCATATCAAACTCCTCGATGTCAAGGGGATTTCCCTTAATTTGGGAGTGTCCTACACCAATATTCTTATCTTGGCACGGGTCACTTAAATCTTTCAACATTGCAGCTTGTCCTGGACATTCCAATTCTTTTAACAAAGCATCCTCCTGGCCATGTCAAGTTATTTTAACACTATTACATAAAAAGCAAAGGTATATATTACCTCAAGATCAGGGCAGCGGTAGAACAAGGGGTCTCGAGCGTCAACAACCATTACCAGCTGAAAAGAACAAAACACGTCAAAATTTCCATGGGATAGCATAAAAGGAAAGGTTTACATGTAAGGGAATTCAAATGCTTTGTGCCTATCCTCATAACCATACATACAACAATTTACAGAAAGGATGACATCTTGCAAAAGAATTTTTAGGGAAGTTAAATACATTAATTAGCAGAATTGCCTCATTAAAAATATCATTGTCAAAGAGAATGGACAATCTATGTAAGAAACCCAACCCCTAAATAAAAGAGATGTGCCAACCCTCATAGTACACATGAAGGAGCAGTCAGGATGATATCTTGTAATGGAAGTTATCGGAAAATTCTAAATATTGAAAAACATCACCACCGCCCTTTTAACCAAGCATATAACCAAGAGCAGTCAGGATGACATCTTGTAACTGCCTAGGGAAAAAGTTGTTTTGGACAGTCATTGATCAAATTGTTTTTAAATCCTACATATTTTGCACTCTTCTCATGGCATTATATGTATAATCCCACTGCCTGTTCTATAGTAGTCCAACTAATTCTCAACAACGAGCACCCAACTCACCCACCTCTTATTCAACATAAGGGATCTTGAACCTTAGATTCTTCTGACCAGAAAAAAAAAAAAACACAAAAAAGCAGAGAGAGATCACAATTTAGTTTCCTTTGAACAAATGTGTTAAGGCCAAGACACCCTGAACAGTTAAGGCATTCGCTTGGACAGTATCCGCACTGCTTGCATTTTACAGGGAAGGGTTCTTATAATTTCGATAGTCTCAGTTTCATATTTTTATATTCATATGATATGTGATTCTCCAGTGTGTAATGCTGTTCATATATATATATATATATATAAGGTACATAACTAAGAAACAAGAAAAGAAAAGTTAAGTTATTCCATATCATGTGATTCAACAACAATCAGCTTACCAAATCACTGCGTTCAAGCACTCGCCAAAGCTGTCTCCATATATCCAGGTTCTTCTCAAATGGAGTAAGAACAAGGTTCTCATTCTCCTCAAGGCTGAAGAAATAACCATGCAAAAAACAAAAGAGCATTAAAACAAAGGAATGTTTGGGAACAGTCAATTATTAATTACTCAATAGACCAGAAAAAAGGATAGAATCTCTAATCACTGAAAAAGTAACGTAAAATGTCTTTCAATATGGTTAAGGCTTCGCCATCTAATCCAATTACTATTCATTTGTCACAATTCACAACATCAGGCTAAGTTGAAGATAAAAGAGAATTTGGGTTGACTAATCCACAAACATCATCTTGTAGCATAGGCCACCTTCCCATTTTACTTCCCACAATTTTTTTTGTATATACTTTTCTTTTGTAAAACAAAAATCCTGTTTAATACATTCTCACAGTGAAAAAGACAATCAATCAGATTCAAGTTCAATCTACAAAGAACTTGACAGACAAAATAAGTATTTTCCACATGTGAACCAGACATCATCCCATTTGACAATTTTTACAAAATTAATAACAGTCAATATACCCTCTCCAACAATCAGTCTAATGAAATCTATATCCAGCCATACATTTCTAGCACACCCCTCAAGCTAATTAGATATGCATATTATGTCTTGCAAAAGGCAAAAGATAGAAAAGAAAAAACCTTAGCACAGACATCGACAAGTTGACAAAGGACGGAACAACCAGAGCTTGATGAAAATCTTTAAGAAACAAGATCATGAAACAGTGACCCAAGATTCAATATAGATGGTGAGAGTCATGAAAAAGTGGTCCAAGATTCAACATAGATGGTGCAAGCATGAGACTTGTAAGATGATCAATTGAGGAGCACCGATAGCATCAGAATATGATGAACATGCTAAAATTGCTAACAAAAAAAGCATGGCAAAACTAGATCAAAACCAACTTCATGGAAGAGATATGAAATCCAGATCCAAGAGGTAACAAAAAAATGTCATGATACTGTACCCAAAGCTCTGGATACAGGGTTCAATCCAACAACTATAAAATGTTCAATGACTAAATGTAAGCAAAGCCGGTGATTTATCTATTTGCTCATGTGGAAAAAGGTCAGTTTTACACCACTCTACACATTTGCTAAGAATAAGTGAACGGATTATAGGGATGAGATTTGCATACAATTGATAGCAAGATAGCTACTGCATAATTGGATTACTAACAGGAAACTCTAGACAGTATCTACATTCAGTTATTATAGCCTAAGCAACCTCTCCTGCACCGATGATTAACTATTAATGACGCGTAAAAAAAAACACCAAAATCAAAGAACAAACCTAGCAAGACTCCGCCGCCAGGTTAAAAAAGCTTGCTTTTCATTAGCATCTAGCTCTTCCACCGACATTCCAGCATTCCACGGCGGCCTAAACAACACAAAGTTTACATTTTACTCAAAAACTCTGCAATCAAATTTTAAAAAATAAAATAAAAAAGTTGAAATAGGTTAAATAATCAATAAAAAGACTTGCCTGCGAGGAACTCGAAGACTACTAGCATGCAACGCCTCCTCTTTCTTCTGCTTCTCTCTCTTCTCTTCTGCCGTCATATCACTCACTCCAGACCCCGTGTCCCTGTTCAATTCCAGAAAACAAAAATTACAAAAGTCAAAAGAAATTAAAAATTACACAAAATCAATCACTTACAGGTTGATGAGGAGGTTGGGGACGGGATGGTGGACGGAGGAGGAGGAGGAGGAGAAAAGTTCCCCTTCGTCGACTTGTTCCATGACGGCGTCTATTTCAGTGACATCAGTGAAGGATTCGAGAACTTTCTTGTGTTGTGATTTGTAATACCGGCCTTTTTCTTTGGATTCTTGAATCATTTGATTGTGGTGCTTTACTAGTGCTCTTCCAAGTCCTGTTTTCTCGTTCTTTCCCATTTTTTGGTCTCCGGTATTTCAGCCTCCGGCCAAGTTTGAACCGTTTCTGTTTTCGTTTTGCAGGGTTTGCAGGGTGTTCGATTGTGTTCTTAAAAGAGAAGACGGTGGGAGCTGAAAACGGTGCGCAGTGGTAAACGTAAGGTCTCACGTGGGAGTGACCTTGGACGGCTGGACCTTAGAGATACATGGGCTGGGCCTAAAATTATACAGGCTTTATTTTATGTTCGGCTAATGAAGCGCAGGTCCAACAAGATGTACCCAAATGAGTTTTCTTTTTCTTATAGATACTACTACTACTTTAATTTTCCTCGCTACTTCATTTTTCAGTTGATGAATATTTTACTTAATTTAATCAAAAAGAAAAATTTGGTTTCCTCGCTATATTTTATTTAATTTATATAAAAAGTTCACCATGATACCTGAAAACCAGATTATTTTTATATAAAAACATATATTTTTATTTCTAACATGGTTTTTTAATAAAAGAATTATAATAATTTGAAAAGCAAGATGAAATAAAAAGGCAAAACAATTATTTTTTTGATAGTTTTTATATGAATATAAAGAATAGTTAATTTGAGAAAATTATATAAAAGCTTAACAATAAAAAATTAGATATTTTATACTTTATGAGAAATTTACGTAAACAATATGCATATTACTTCATATATAATTATTCTTAAGCAAATTACTTGCATTACTATTAAAAACCTCTAATCTTGTTTGAAAAATGTGGTATCATTGTTTGATTTTTTAAAATTATCATTATAGCTGGTTAATTTGGAAATAATTTTATTTTAGAATATTATAAAAACTAAAACAACAAAATAATAGGAAAGGATTAGTACAGTTAAGCTCAGACGCATTTAGAACTAAAAGGCTATATTTATTGGTCTAGATTTGGAAAGGCAGGCTCGCGCAATTAAACCCAATTTATTTGAACCTCCAAACTCAAATTTCAACATGATTTCACTTAAAAATACTAAGAAGATATCTTGTGAACCTAAAAATAACCCCATTCCTAACATAATGACATGTTTTAATCAGCATTAAAACTAAAAATCGAAACAAGCTTCTTAGATTTCAAACTACTTTTTCTAGCATAATTAAAGGCTCAAACCACTTTTACGAAACTTTCGTCTTTATGATGAACTCATTAAAATCAAGATTGGTATTTTTTGTGGCTGGGCCAAGGCTCTTGATGCGAATCTCTTGATTATATGGTCAAACAACCCCCAACAAAGTAGATAACAACCCGAAAAGTAAAAAATCAGGTTTGATAAAACCTTAACTTAGAGGTAACCATGTATCTAAAAACCAAAGGTATTGGAAAAAAAGACTTGGACCCAGAGATAACTTTGTATTTAAGAATCCTAAGTACGCAAATGACGCCACAAAGCTAGTTAATCTTCTATAAGTCAGTGTACGATCTTTATCCCTACAAAGAAAGGTTATTTTGTAACAAACAAACAAAAGGAAAAGTCACGTTTATTCTTCAACTTGCTGCTGAAATTTGCAGCTAAAAAAACATAATATAGTCTCCTCTAACTAACCCTAATGGATTGCTTTTAGGTTGCAAGCTAATGTGTCTAAACTAGTAATCAACTAATCATAAGTTCAATAATGAAATAAACCCCTAAACAATATCTAATGAGCCAGAATAAACCCAAATTAAAAATAATTATTCAACATTAAATAAATAAATAAAATATGATAATAAAAAAAAAGTTTTTATGCCAAAATTCTTCCAAGTAGTCTGAATCTCTAATTTTCGCACATTCTTAGCTGATTTTCAGTCCTAACTTCAAACAATTTATTCTTTCTCGTCTCGATGAATTATTGGGCCTACCATATATGGTTGAAAATATTGAGATGTCTAGTTTCCAGACTAACTTGAATCGCAACAAAATTCCACCTTTAGCTCCATATATGTCCCAAACAGTACACAAAAGTCTACTTTGACATATTTAACAAGATTTATCTAATAACTTTACCCCTCTGAACTAATATGTTACCAAACTCTATTTGTCTTGATAATAAACCAAAATATAGTTTCATGTGTCTAGTATCAACTTGTACAATTTCTGCTTGTTTCAATATACGGTTTGAGAGATATGTCCGATCTCATAAAACTTGTTAGTGGATATTTTAAGGTCAAATTTGGACCTCGCTTGATGTGTATCATCTCCTCCCCTTCTCACCCATCTCTAATTGGTGTTTTTATCTCACCTCTCTCAATTATCAGGAACTCAAATGTAGCATCCTCATTTTCGAAACCAACACATCAATCATAAAAAAGGGAAAAACATGGTAAAAATTTATTTTATTTTATTTTTGCTGAACTCATACAAAGTTCACTAAAATTTCTACTAAAATTTCGGCAGAGTCTCCCCTATACCGGAAGGTCTCAAGTTATCGACAAATCACTTGTACTCATCCATTATTCATTGCTCATACACATTCCAATCATTTCAACTCTCAAACTGTAACACCCCAAGCTTTTAAGATAAAATTCACACAATCATCGAGTTAAAAATGAGAACAAAAAATCCAAGGAAGTTTTTTTTAAAAAAATTAAGAGATAACCATTAATTAT
>Ga0307515_10024203_pt1 | contig 10591 bp, 13 predicted proteins | sample 17_EM_MG_FD_194513 | JGI IMG/M metagenome (GOLD analysis project Ga0307515, IMG submission 194513) | Populus trichocarpa ectomycorrhiza microbial communities from riparian zone in the Pacific Northwest, United States - 17_EM | ecosystem: Host-associated > Plants > Roots > Unclassified | place...
CGATATCTTCAAATCTCTGCAAGTGGTAGCCCAAAAACCTCGTTTTTCGGCCCAAAATGACAATAATTGCAAAGCCGCTTGCTGAGTTTTGAAGATATCAAAAATCGGAGACCGCCAAAAGATGCGCCATCTGAAGCTCCATATTTCATGTACCAAACACTACATTATCAGATGGATATTCAAGGACTTAATTGAAGGAACCGTGTCGCACAAACCTGGACCAAACCGGCTTGTTTCGGGTTTTCTTGGAACCTCTATAGTAGAAACGGTCCGAAAACGGAACCGTTGCTAACACTATTCTGGAGGCACTCTCGGTTCACCTGGAGATGACGGCCCTCGTCCTGGGAACTGCTGCGGGGGAAACAATGGAGACTCGCCATAACCGCCTTCGTGGAGGTCATCTCCTCGCCACAGTGGCCCATAACATGGATATTATTGGCCTATGCTGGTGGTCAGTTGAGAACTGTGTGTCATGTTGAATGGAGAATGGTGATAAAACTGCGGAGCGCCTCGAAATGGCTGGTGTGAAGGAGGGTTACCATACCCATGCGGCGGTTGATATTGATTGGCGTGTTTCCTAGATGGACTGTCTTTGCCAGTGGTAGTTCGTGAACCATTATCCGACGTTTCTGAATTGTCGTTACAGCGCGTTTGCGTGCCAAATAGGCCACCAGTGGAGCCCTATTCGCTGTCTGTAGTGTTGATCTCTTTGCCGATATGTTTTGTGAACTAAGATGGTGGTAAGCTAATATAGATGTACGATGTGATGTCGAAAAAATCGGAGTATGCTTGAGTATTTTGCAGGTAGCAGTGACCTTTGGCGGAATGATGGGCTTCTTATATCCCATTCTGTTGCCACGAACTGTGGTGTTTCACTAAACCTTTGATCCATGAAACCAACCAGGGCCTTGAGAAAAAGAAATCTGAATCACACACATCCCGCCTTTCTTTGTTATATGCTCGAATGCATATAATATGATATCGGATTGATGCTCACCGTCATGTGCTCCCATGACTTTAAAGGTCGTAGGAAGGATATGATATGATATCTCCAGAACCCAACATGAACTATATTGAGTTTGAAGGTAAGCACGACGAGGGATATTACATATACGTTGTGCGTGTATGACCTTGCAACCTCATTCAATAGGAGGTCTGCGAGTTGAGCAGCAACAGTGATGCTTCCTATTGAGCTCCTTGTCAAAGCATGTTGTTCTCCTCAGGATCCACGCTCTGGTCAAGGATCATTACTCAAGCAACCATCCTCCCAGCCTATCAGTTCTTGATGATCATTGCGCGGGCATACAGCTAGCTGGGATAGTCACCTATTCATTGTATTAAGACGATCTACCTTCATTATCAGCTACTCAAAGGCTCGAGCACAGGTATAACTCACTATGCCGCAATGACGTAGTATAAGACCCAAGGTGGTGAATGCAGTGATGACAAAAGAAACCTTCTCTTCTTTTCTATCGATGTTCAGCGGAAGAGGTGCACCGTTATTGTGCGGGATACGATATATTTATCCTGGACTATGAAGAAAACTGATCGTAAGGTGATTATATTTCACCCCTCCCCCACATTTGGTGGGGTGCGAAATGGCAGTGAATGTCATATGCCAGCCCAATATTCCGGAGGCTGAAAATGACCCCCTGAAGAAGCATCGTCGAGATGCATCCTAATACGTGTTCACAGACCATGTCTCGAATATGGTCAACACTCCCTGGAATTATGTTCAATGCTTTATCTGCAAAAGGAAATCATTCGACGATAACCGACTCGAGGCTCAATATCAACCATATCACCCACTATCGATGAATGAAGGGCTATTACCTGACAGGATTTTACCACCTGCAGGATGGGATCGACCCAAGCCATCTTGCTTCAACTTCAGTCGGTGCACCTGAATGGCCATCGATGAGCTAGTCAACTAATAATCTACTCATAGACAATGTACCAGGTGCGCCACCACCTGAAGATACTCCGGACGAACACACAATCGACCCCCAGAATCCTGATCTGACATGTACCCCTGATCCGACACAGACGATGGCTGATAGGCAGGTAGTTGGAGTCGACAATGTGGGGGGGAAAGCATATGGCAAACCAACTGGATTGTACAACAAACATCGCAAGTACTCAGAACAATGGAATCCATGGCATGTATTTCAGTCAGCACACAACATTCAACAGGCGCAATCATTTAGCCAGCAAACGAAAACGTCGATCCATCAGCATCTGGGGGTGGACTGGACAACTTCAAAATCAAATCATTTCAGTCTACAGATGCTCTGGGAAAGCTCCTCTCAGAACTCGATTTCGGGCTTGGCGATGATAGTTGGGCTGAAGATCATTCAAATATCTTCGGAACATTATACTACAGGGATATTTCCAAATGTATCCAGTGCCATTTGGCATATCTCCCGTTTCAGGCGCACCTCGATGTTGAACCGTTGTGCCTTGCAGACTCAGAAAGTGGCTGAATATACAGTGAGATGAACAAAGGCGACTGGTGGTGAGATACACAAGATCAGCTTCCTGCCGGAGCGATGATTGTGCAAGTCATTTGTTCATCAGACAAGACTTGCTTGACAAATTTTTCAGGCGAGCAGCATGCCTGGCCGCTCAATCTCACAATAGGAAATATTCGAAAAGATATCCACCATACACCAAAAAAGCGCGCCTGGATTCTTGTTGGGCTGATCTCCTGTCCTCCAAAAGGTGCCAAACATTCTGACAAGGCATAGCATTCCGCTGTTGGAAGAGTGCTGTCCCCACTCCGGAATCTTGACATAACGGAACCCGGCTTGAAATGGAATTGTGCTGATGGATTCGAGACACGATGTTATCTTCTCTTGGCGGCCTCGGTTGGGGATTATCCAGACCAAGTCATGATTGCTCAAGTCTCATATGGCTGATGCCCGATGTGTAAAATTCCAAAAGGTGCGAGGATGGGGCATTCAACTTGTTGAGTACTCGATAACTCAACAGATCAGCATGTTTACTCAGAGCTTGTAGACGCAACTGATATTGATGTTATGCACACTCTTCATGTTCATCCCATCCGCAACCAGTTCTGGTAATTCCCTCTCTGCAATGTCTATCGCCTTTGGCAGCCTGATGAATTGCATCAGCTGCTCCTGGGTGTAGTTAAAGACATATTCAACTGGCCGCTCAGATACCTGAAAGCTAGAAATATGAAGTATCAATTTGACAATCGATTCACATCAGTACCACGATATCCAGTCCTCCAGCGCTTCTCTCAACCATTCGATTCGATGAAGAGCAGCTCCAGGCCGGGCAAAGAGATCCTGGGCGTCCTCAGAACACTGTCAGTGAATTGCGCTCCACTTCTTGACTGCTCCAAGGATGACGGGAAAACTGCGGCCGAAACAACCTCTGATGAAATGGTAATGGGAGCCGTGCGGGTATTATGTGAATTCTCTCTACTTTTCAGCCAACAAACTCACTCTGACCCATCCATCACAGCACTAGATGATGCACTGAAGCGATTGTACATGAAAAAGGGTGCCTTTCGAGATCAGAAAATGTTGAAGTCTGTGAAAGCCAAACTGGATGAACATTTGGCAACGGAATCCCATCAGTTACGAGAACAAAAGATTCATAAAATCCGTGCTGCAATCGAAGTTCAGGTGTACAAGGCTGAAAAGGTTACAACATCAAAACGAAGGCATTTTCAGGTGCGCCTGAATTGAGCCTGACAAGCGGCAACTACATGGTCAGAGGTTGATCGGCAGAGGGCAATCGAGCGATTGGAGCGCCAAATCCATCAGATTTCACCTGTCAATCATAAGCTTTTCAATAAATTATTCAAACATCACGAGCAACAACTATTACAAGGAGTCGGGAATAAGGCAACCGGTCCCAGAAGCATATTAGCCAAAAATCTTGCTCATATGAAGACTGCTGCTGATGAAGAGGTTTATGGGGCGGTGAACATGACCGCCGACAAGCGTGTGTAATTTCAGGTCAGTCTATCTGATGCTGAGACTGGAGCCACTACCTGGAGTCTTGCTGATATTGACCGCATTGTGAGTCAGCTGGAGAGAGAGATTTATGGTATCACATCGAATGAGCAGATGCGGTTCAAGTAGGAATTGTCCATCCGCTTGATCGAGTTTGAAACTTGTTGGCAGGCAATTGGCGTTCAGGAGCTCCAGAAAACCATCGAACAGAGTGTAATCCATTTCGGATATCGAAAGATGCATCTTGTGAGCCATATATAAGAGTCAATTCGGCGAATAGGTTCTGGCGACAATCTCACCACTGATATTTCTTAACAGCTACATATCGGCAATGCGAAAGAGGCAAATCGATCCACCAACACAGTAAATTATATTTGGCAGATGCTCAAGCACAATGACCGGTCTACCGCTCTTGACTATATGGAAGAGACACTCTCATATCTTGCCCTGAAAGGCTGGTACGATATTGACCGGTCAAAAGTTTTCAACCTACTATCTGCTGGCGATAGACGGCGAAATACTTGCAGAGCCCATCTTTTACGCCCCCAGCATTGTCAGGACGAGCCATTTCGCCTCCCTGTGTCACCACAGGTACATCATTTGAGAGACACTCATGTCAGCGGAGTCTGCCGAAGTATCAAATTAACCTCACTCAGTGATGCATCAGGAGATTTTGCAATTCCCAACATTGGACAGCTATTCCGTTCACAAATTGAAGAGGACTGGGGACATGCAGTTAGTAGACTGGAGCTAGGATTTGATCAGAATGTACTGCTTGGCAGTATAGTTATTAAGCTTCAGAATGGACTGTCGTACTACCGTCAACCATTTCACTTCCCTACATCGGTTGAGTGTCTGGGACTTGATTGCAAGGTACAATACAACGATGCCAACCAAGGAGTCATTCCAGAATCTCATGACATCTGGGTCCAATATACAGACAGTGACCTAGATAACACCTTCCAAGGCTGATTTCCTTCTGTTGCTGTATTATACTTCAGCTGGACTCCACCGTATCAGATCCTCCAATTTCAGGAGCGACTGCCCGGCGGAAAAATCATATCGACCTTTTCTAAACTGTGCAAGAAGTCTCAACAATGGATATTACGTTCTCAAGTTCAAGAATATGCAGTGGTGATTCCAACAAAGTACACAGATCCACATGGTTGGGCTGATTGTGTTGACGGGTTCATCCGGGTTGTCAAACAGACTGATTTGATGCATATTGTTCCTGTCGGAGCAATTGTTGAACCAGCACATTTGGTGCGAGAGAACGCTGCATCAGATAGAATCGATAGCGTATGGCTTGTAAATACTCATGTGGATTTAGATACCTACTGGACTGTATATTAAGTCACAATGCCTGAATCAAGGTGTGCAGGAGGAAGATAGTTAATTGAATTATACTATTTGATATAAACATTATAATAATCACTCCTGGAGAGGACGGCTACAGGTTCGAGATGCATGTAAAGGCATACGCCCGTGTATGGCCTCGTAGGAAGGTATATCAGTAGATACGGTTGCACACGTGGATGTCAATGTTGTAGAGTAGTATAAAGGTAAGTAAGGTAAGTAAGGTAAGATTATCGCTAGAGATCGAAGGCTCGTGGCAAGCCGACTATATATAAAGCGGGTGTTACCCGGCCCTGGTCACGTCATGTACAGCCGTGCCGTTACATCATCCCCCTCTTTAGATGCAGACCCCCTGGGCTGCATAAACCCGTACAGGAGTAGTAAGGAAACACTCAAACAACCGTTCAACTTACGCAAATGTACGAACCCATAAGTCCCACAACCGATCAGTACCATATGGTAGCCATTCGGCGGATCCGGCGCAAGGGGAAACTCCACTTCCACTTGACTTGTCTCCGGAGGTGGTAAAAACCCGAGCCGACGCCATTTGTACTGGGCCGAGATCCAAAGAAGTAAAGAAGTAAACAGAACTGAAGAAAAGAGAAAGAAGGAACATCCAAAGTGACACCGTCCTCCATATCTCCACTTCCGGAATGTCCGGCTGTTACGGGGGTTCTTAGTCCCAATAATCAATACAACATTTATTGAACTAAGTACAGCCACCTATCCAAATATCTCTTTCTCTCCTCATCTTATCCTAAGACTCAACTTCTCGTTCCTGTTCAACAAGAACTCCTGATCTAAAACGATACCACAACCCTTCTCCTCGATATACGTAAACTAGGTTTTCTGTTCGAATAGTAGGTCCTCGGAAAATTCCTCGAATGGTAGTAAGCCGGTGTTCAAGTATCGTAATACCAGATAATCGAGATTCTCGAGTTGTACGAAACGAAAAACCACGTGGTAGATGTGGTGTAAATTGTGCTCGTGCAAAGTGAACAGATGATTTCCAAACAACTCGACAGTCTGTTGAAGTGCGTATTTGTAATGTGTATACCTGTGTCCAGGCATACAGAGGGTAATCGCGTAGGTTGATTAGAGAAGAAATAGCGAAGGCTTATTTCTTAATGGATAGATAGATAATTAGATAGAATTCTTAATAATATTTTATGATCGTCCTCGGTGTTCTGAAAGCTAACTTGATCGCTGATGTGCCTCAATTCCTTCAACCAGCGCTGGCTCTTTATAGCCCGAGCTTCCTCTTAGCGTGATAATTGTTATCTCGGCCACGCCCTGTTAGCGCCCGGTAATAACTATCCACAACACCCTCAGGTATTTGCCCTCATGCAATGTGGTATTAAAGCATTACGCTCCTGATAACAATCAGGCCATCCATTGCGCGATATCAGCTCATCCTTCCTTTCTTATCTCAGACATCCCTTGCACCATATGAGTCGGTAGTTGGAACATCTATCGCATACACGATAATGCTTACGCCTTATTAATCCCTCACGCCTCATGAGTTATTAATTCCGTCATAGACTTACTCGGCGACCAACCGATGCTATGCCAACGTAGATTAATGACGCATAAGCTCGTACTCAATACGAAGGTTACATTGCGATCCAGACTATCAGAGTCAACTTGATAGTGTTCGCTCTAGGCGCATCGCCTACGTCATAAATCTCTCAGTTACGTTATGCTAAGGTCGAGACTTTTGTCCAGACCGGAACGTGCCTCTCCGAATCCCATCCCGCCTTGGGGTGGGGGAGAAGAGCTCACTTAATCGCATAACTATCAACTGCCATGTGTGATTACCAGACATGTCCCGCATAGTATCTACGTGTGAACGAAGAACCCTCTCTTCGCGCGACCAACACGTGTTCTCTCCTTAGAGCCTGTTGCTGACCACTTGAACGTTTACATGCATAAGTCATTTGCATATCGTAGATATGTACGCATCTTGTATCATAATTCAAGTATCATTATCGCTGCTAGGAGACAACCCCTAACACCGGCATCCGACCATCTAATCTCGCACTCGTAACTCGTACCAAGTCTAGGTCATTGTCGGAATTAGACACAGTTATCTCGGTGAAATCCCCAATCATAGTATGAGCCTCGTCTGGACTCGGCGGCATCGATGGTGGCTTCCGCTCGGTGCTCACCATCATCATCGCCATTACAGCGGTATATCTAACTTGTAAGCATTCCAGTAACCGGTCATACTCACAATACTTCCAAGTGCGCTAGCACTCGAGATTTCCCAATTCCTCGTGAACTCCGCAGGCCCTGCCTATGAGTGCTCATTATTGCCGCTTTGGAAGCTTCTGCTCCCGGTATCATAGCCGTCGGTGATGGTCAATCATATATGACCTCCTATCTATCTCGTAAGCTTCTCCTGAAATGGTCTTTCATACCATATATATTCAAGTGTTCTTGCGCTCTCCCGCGCCCTCGTGCATAACTTGGTCGGCCAGTGTTGGTATCTCAGAACATCTGCTGCAGCCGGTAATTCGCACAACATCTCCGTACTCGTCGGTAGCTGTATTCATGCTCCTTCAGCATCCGCCAAGCAGGCTTATAGGCCTCCAGTATGGTCGTTCGGCATTCATTTCGGTAAGCCGTTAGGTAAATATCCCAGTCGGTGCCTTCGGTAGTTAGGGCGCCCGATAATCCTCTTATTCAATCCCAATTTGGAGTCATTCGGCCCAGATCTTGGTCGCTATGCTCAGTCATCATCTCTGGGTAGTTGTCTCAACTGTCTCTCATGATGCCATTCGGTGACTGTCTCTCGCGATGCCGTTCGGTGACTGTCTCTCACGATGCCGTTCGGTAGAATATTTGGTACGTTTGGAACTGCTTTGGTAGACATAATTGCACTCGTTCAGCATTGACCAAACTCGCTTGGTCTTCTCATCATCTCTCCGGTGCTCTTGTTGTCGCACTGATCACCCTCCAAGTCGGTGCACTTGTAGGTACACTTGACATCCGCCCTGTGCTCGGTGCACTTATCATCTCCAATTGTTGGGTGCGCTCGCCGGCTTTCCTCTTGGTATGCATTCCGCTCCATCTCCAGGTGTGCTTGCTGTCATTTATCTGGGTATCCATATCATCGTTTTCTTAATTCACTTGTCGTTTCATCTCCAGGTGCACTGGTTGACTGTTCTCCATGTAAGCTTGTTGACTAATGTCCAGCTGCGATTCTCTGCCGGTATGTGCGCTCCAAGGTGCTTCCTCCCAGCACTTCCGGTACGGTCATTGCTCGCGGTGGGGTTGTTTTTGATTCCGGTATGGTCATTCCCCTTTTGTACGTCGTAGCTCCGCCGACGAGTAATGCATTGCAGCCGTGTATCTCGGGATTGCTGAGACTGAGTCGGGATCTCTTTCGGGATTGTAACTTGGGCATGTGGCTTATTGAATCATCTGTAGGTGCGTTTGCCATCACTTCCTAGCGTGCACTTTTCGCCGCTGCTAGCCTTATCTATTGGTGAATGCGTTTCATGGTGCTTCGTTCCTGCACTTCTGGTATGGTAATTGCTCATGGTAGGAGTTGTTGCGATTCCAGCACTGTCATCCCCCTCTTTAAGGATCGTTGCCCCGCCAAAGATTAATCTCGTAAGGCTTGTGCGGTATCGCCATTGTAGCTGTAAGTCGGGATCTGATTGGGGATTGTATTCGGCATTGGAACTCGGGTATGTAGGTGCATGATTCGGTATCTCTGAATAGTGCTCTGAGTAGTGCTCTGAATAGTGGTCGGTATCGTACTCGCTGGAACCAGACCGCCGGCAGTACATCGTGTATCTGCGTATTTTGTATAACCTCAACATCTTCATGAAAGGGAAGGAGATTGATTGTCATCCTTCTCCCGTGATCCATCTCCTGTTATCCACCACGGTCATCCATCCATATCCGGTCGCGATCCATATCATGCCGCAATCCAGCTCCGGACGGGATCCATCTCCGGCCGCGATCCATCTCCGGGCGGGATCCATCTCCTGTCATCCATCCGCGGTCACCCATCCATATTCAGTCGCGATCCATATCCGGCCGCGATCCATCTCCGGGTGCAATCCATCTCTGGCCGCGATCCCTCTCTGGCCGCAATCCATCTGGCTTCAGCCATTCGTTTCCACCCAGTGCGTAATTGCGCTCGTATGGGCCGCATTCTGTCACTGCTCCTGTAGCTTTGTAAGCTTTCTAAAGGTCATCTTTACTGACCTCCATAATGTCCATCTTCCATTGACTCTCATCGCAGTCCCATAATCCGGTGACATATCGTCCATCATAAGAAAATACCCACTTATCGATCCGTCCATATGGCATGGGATCTTTAAGTCCAAATCCATGATCCAGCTTCGTGAGCACGTGATCTTATTCCACGCAATTGCGTGAATACCGCTCGACTCAACTCAATTCAAAACTCCGTTCAACTCAACTCCGCTTAATTGCAATCCGCCCATATGGCAAATTGTAGCCGGGTTGAAAGTCGATTGCATGGTCAATTGACCAATGTGGCAGGAGTGTCTTCGCCTGGGCTTTGTTGAAACCTCCACGAAATCTCCATATATTGCTGGGATAAGGATATGTCCTCCATCGTCTGTAGGCACCATCTGTGTCGTTGTGCCGGCTCCATCTGCAAACGTTAGATCTCAATTCGTACTAGATATTCAGCGGTATGAAGGAATATCCAGGAGCCCGGATTTAAAACGTTTCGCCCATGGACGAGCTAAGCCCCGCCGTCCAGTACTCCCTTCGTGTCTCGGCGAGCCGGCAACGTTTACACGAGTATACCCTTGGGAACCTTTTTCTAGCCGTTGCCGCCGCTGCTCCCTGCTTGCTCATCCAGTGCCTGGTGCCTATCTCACCACTTGAGATGCTTTCCACGGTCACTCCAAGCAGCCCTATACGAACTCCCACTCTTAGGAAGAACATCCAAACGACCTGCTCACTGGCCAGTAGATCGTCAATAGCAGTAGCTCCAAGTATTTGTATATATGACGTACAACCACCTTCGGAACGCGCCTCCTCCCTAGCCGTGATCCAGGTACATTCCCGGGGCATACCTGATGGCCTGCCCGGTCCACTGCCACCTCTTGCGCTCACCCTGGGGTTGTAGAGCCAAAAGTCGAATGCTTTGCAAGTCGACGCTAGGATTCCTGGCCTGGTACCAAGGTAATTCCTATCACTCCAGCTCACAGTGTATTCACCGCGGCTGCCACCATGTGTACGAATACGCTCACTGAGCG
>Ga0307515_10024205_pt1 | contig 10591 bp, 4 predicted proteins | sample 17_EM_MG_FD_194513 | JGI IMG/M metagenome (GOLD analysis project Ga0307515, IMG submission 194513) | Populus trichocarpa ectomycorrhiza microbial communities from riparian zone in the Pacific Northwest, United States - 17_EM | ecosystem: Host-associated > Plants > Roots > Unclassified | place...
AAGCAGTATATAAAAAGGCACTAATAAAGATACTCTATAAGAGATTGTATATAGGGTATAGCTAACCACTATAAACCTAAGCTATCCTTATACGACTAAAAATAGAACTAAGCTATATCTGGCTAAGCTAGTAAAGGACTTTATTAAGGATTATAAGGGGAATAGGAATTAGATATATAGGAACCAATACTTTTCCTTAAAGGTTATTTTAATAAAGGACTATTATAGATATAAGGGTAAGAGATATGCGATAGAGGTAGTTATAGTAACTAAGAAGCTGCCACCAGATAATACTAAGGATGACTTAGGCGAAAGCCAGCAGGATAGTAATTAAGAGACTGAAAGCAGAAGGCAATTTTAAGGAAGGTTCTTAAGACGGAAGAAGATTAGGGCCTATAGCAGCAGCCGCAAAAGCCTAAGGATATGCCGAAAGAGTCAAAAGCAAGGATAGCCTAGAAAGGGAAGAAAGTAGCTATTAAGGACGTCCTAGAAAAGCACTAGGTCTCTAGTAGTAGTTTAAAGGAAGCTACCGTTAGTGCTCGTAAAGGAGGAAGTCTTAAAACAGATCTCTAGATTAGACGTCTAGAGGATACCAAAAGCCTTAATTATACAATGCGGAGCCTTAATTAATTATATAGATACAAAGCTTTGACTAAATGACTACACAGCCAGTTTTGATCGATTGTCTACAAATATAGGGCCTACGGATGCAGAGCCTAGGTCGTATGTACAGCAGAAGACGCCCTAAGTCAAGCTAAAGCCTTAATTAAATTTTAATCAATCGGACGCCGTCTCCGCAGTTAAGTTAGATTAGCCAAAGCTTTTAGTCGGGCCGACCTAATACCCTATTTAAACGTCAGTTAATTGTACGGTCACAGTCAGATCGAATTAGTTACCTGTCGCCGTTAAACATCTTTGATCAGCAGTTAAAGATGCATTACCGCAGGCACGCAGGTACTAGGCCTAATTAGGAAACCAATACACGGCCGGAAGATTGTCAGAAGTACTGCCAATTAACGTTTTAGAGCCTCTGCGAGACTACCGTATTGATTAACTGCCGCCCATCTTGACGCCCGCGGATTGGTTAACCAGAACGATCTTTTCTGTAGATATAGATACGGAGCTTTATATAGAGTCTTATATAGAGTCTAGATACGGAGCATATAGGTATAGAGCCTTAATTAGATAATAGTACGGCAGCTTAACTAGATGTCTATAGATGTAAAGCCTTAATTAATCGGTAGATACGGAGCCTTAACTAATTGGACGTTTATACGGAAGTTTTGATCAACCATCTCCGGATATAAAGCCTTAGTTATATATACAGTAGAAGACACCTTGAGTTAAGCCAGGGCCTTATTAAATCTTAATCAGTTAAACGCCGTTTCCGCATTTAAATCAGGACAGTTAGAGCCTTCGACTGGGCCAACTTTCTACCCTAATCGAACGACCGAACGATTAGTTGCAGCACGTCATCGTTAACCAATTAGACAGTCTTCGGCCAGCAGTTAACGCAGGTATATAGGCACGCACGTAGACGCGGACGCAGATATAGACGCAGAATATGTAATGCAGAGCTACTAATGCACGGCCAGATATATAGCTAGACACACAGCTAGATGCAGGGCCTGATGCAAAGCCACGGGTAGAGCCTTAACTAAGAAGCTGCGTATGATGCAGACCGATGTAGAGCTAGATGCAGAGTTTTAATATTAAACGATTAACTAAACAATCGAATCAATCCAGAGCCTCTGCTACCTTAATCTACTGCCCTGCCGCTACCGCTGCTGCTATTACTATTCCGTCCAGCTATTTCGTCCTTGCTATCTTAGCCGACTATTCCGTCTCTACTGTTCTAGATCTGTACCGCTGCTAGATCTGTTATACCGTCTAACTGTTCCAGCCGACCTGTTCTAGGCCTAATGCTGTTTTGACTGTTCTACTGCTGCTCTCCCGACCGCCATACCCTACCGCTTTAATCGCCCCGCCGCCGCTGTTCCGACTAGCCGCCTCCGACTGACTGCTATCGACCACTGCCATTGACCGTTCTGTTACTGCTGCTACTGCTACTACTGCTACTGCTATATTAACCGACTACTATTAACCGTCTACTATAGAGTAGGCGAAAATAAAATCTTATCTAATAAGATCGATAAATTATCGTGATTTTTCCTTATCGATAATTATCGCTTTTATTTTAATAATTTCTTGGCATTCCCCCACTTAGACCGATACCAAAAAATTCTCTACTTCTTATAAATTATTGTACAAACTATGGCTTTAGAAGCAGACTCCTCTCTTCTTATAAGTACTCTTGACTTAATTAACACTTTAAGCACAAAAGAGGTAGGTTAGAAAAGATCCCCAATCTATAAGCACTTTCGCGAACCGGATGAAAGTAAGCTAATATTTAACTCGAAGAAACGGAAATATATCTACTGTAAATACTATATATATGGTGTAATATTAACAACTAACCTTCGGAATCACTTAAAGTTAAAGTATAGAATTATTGTTAAGACAATATAAAGTCGTATAAAAGTATTAGCAAGTTAGAAGTTAGAGGAACTCTATAAGTAAGCGGCAGCTAAAAATAAGACGGACGACTTTAATTCCTATATACTTAAGAAAGTCCTTAATAAGGAAGTTATCAACTAGGCTCTTATAAATTTAATTATTATACAAAACCTTCTATTTTAGGCTGTTAAGTGGCCAGAGTTCTATGTTTTCTGCTAGGCTCTTAACCAAGCATCGGACGGATATCTTATAATAACTTACTTAAAAGTCAGCCGGATAATTAATTAGTTATTCCAGTTATAAAAGGATATTATATAAAAATAAGTTTAGTTAGCGTTAATAAATATTCATCTCTCTATTAATATCTGGATCTCTCTAAATAACTATCTTCTTCTAGCAATCTGCGCCTACTTTATTAATAGCCAGGGGAAGCGGATAAAAGCTCTTCTTACTCTTTATATAGTAGCTACTTACAGTGGAGAAGAGTAATAGATTGCTCTCCTTTTAGTGCTATAGGAGTATAGGATTCTTCAAAAGCTTAGAGCTATTATTGCCGATAACTCTATAACAAATAACACCCTCTATTATACGATAAGTAAATACCTCCAGGAGAAAGAGAATATTAAGTAAAATCCTACCTATTAACGAATCCGGTGCTAGGGTTATATTATTAATCTAGCCGTATAGGCCTTTCTCTTTAAGGGTATTCTTAATATTAAGGATATTAAGTCGTACGAAAGGGATAAAGTAGAAGGAAGGGAGATAAGCTAGGGAGATAAAAAGAAGAAAGAGGTGTTTCGAGTAATAGGCTTACTTAGAAAGCTTTATAATATTATTATACACTCCCACGCCTTAGCTGGTCGTATGAAGGACTTTAAAGCTTACGTAGGACAAAGGATCCCGCTTAATAATCGTACAAGATGGAATAGCTGGTTTTATATACTAAAGATTACACTTAAGAAGGAGTTAGAAATTAATAAGTATATAAAGGCTAACTTTAATAAGCTTAAAGAGGACTATCTTTCTCTATAAGAGTGGGAAAGGCTTTATATAATAAAGGATTTCCTTTAACCGTTTTACCGCGCAACCCTAGAAACACAAGGAGACAAAGTAACACTAAATTATATACTCTTTACTATGGATATCCTTATTAAGTATATAGAGATAGCTCTTATATATCCACTTTTCCTTTTTTTTAAATCTAACTAATACCGTATAATAGGACGAGAACTAGTTAAATAAAGATTTCACAAGCCAAATTTAATATGCTTAGGCTAAGTTTAATAAATACTACTAAAGAACAGACAACTTGCCTCTTTACGCTACTACACTTATTCTTTATCCTGCTCGCTATACGATATATATTAAGATATAGTAGAAGAAGGAGTAATAAAGGACTATACTTCTAAAGGTTAAAAAGCTTTAGGAGACGTACCGAGACTTAGAGAAAACCCTCTCCTTTTTTACTATTCCGTCGTATAAGAAGAAATCTCTAAAAGAGCTAATAGATCTTAATATATTTAATTAAATTGCAAGGGAGTTTAATAAGAAAACTATTTAACTAAAGAGCCAGGACGAGTACGATGATTACTGCAATAAAATACCGTATGATATTAAAATTATTCCGCTTTAGTGGTGGTCTTAGGAGCAACATTAAAAGCGCTAGCTATGGCTTTCAGCTTTCGCAATAGAGATTCTCTTAATTCTAGCTATAAGTGATAAACCGGAAAAGGTTTTTTCAGGAGGGCGTTATACGGTATTATAAGATAGAATATAGCTTAGATTATAGAATATTAAAAAGACGGAGTGTATAAAGAGCTAGCACTAGAGTAAGATTTTAAGAGAAGAACGCGGCTAAATTTATTCCTTTTTTATATATTAGGGGTATAGGTTCTAAATTTTCCTAAGTTATATAATATTTATTAAAATCGGGATAATAATTATATAATGATACGATAAGATAACAATAATTTTATTAAAGCTTATCGCTTAATTTTCGCCTACACTAGTCTACTATCGACCGTTTACCGCTACCGAGATTTTTACTACTAAAAGTTCCGCTACTAAATGTCCTACTACTTACTAACTATTACTAAGTTCTTCTACTAAGTATTCTACCGCCGACTGTTCTATTTTATTTTACTACACTAACTATTTACTTTTTGTTACGGACGCTTTAAGTACAATATTACGACTACTTGTAGAAGAGTTAGAAGAAGCTAGTTGGTTAATATAGGCACGGTTTAGTATGGAGCCGGTAGAACCATGTGATAAGAAATAGTAAGCGAGTTATATAATGTTATACGAAGTGTACAAAGTATACGAGAGGAACGTATGTATAATGCGTATAATACGTATCTTACGTACAAGGAGGGTTTCCTAGGAGTACGGTTATGTATTTAAAGGACTACAGTCCTTACTCTAGATAGTTCTTTTCTTATAGTAATTCTTAGAATACAATTAAAGTTAATTTATTAGGCAACTACTCTACTAGTTATTATTACGTTGTTAACTTTAATTTACTTTACCTATATACTTAGCCTAATAATAAGCCCACCGTAGTTCTTACTATAAGGTTCCGTTATATAATCACTACCTAGTTACGGTAATAAATATAGAAAGTTAAATAATATGCCACCAAAAGCAGCTACTACGACGCTATTAACGGCGGCAACTACTTTAAGGTTAGGAGGTGATACTAGTATAGCAGATACTAACTTATAGCAACCTATAACGGTTGGATAACTATAAGAGATAGTTAACTAGTTAATAGAGAATAATATAACACTTAAATAAAGAATTAACGGGATAGGAGCAGTAAAGGTTAAGTTATTATTAATTAAGAGATTTTTAGGAGAAAGATTAAAGCTTAAAGGATTTCTTACGCAAATACATTTTAAGGTTACGCAAGAGGGAGTAAAGCTAGTAACACCTGTAGATCGGATAGCGTATATAGGGCTATTCCTATTAGGAAGGGCACTTAAATAGTTTAAACCTTACCTTATAGAAATATAGGCTAATAGAATAATGACCACTAATTAAGATATACGGTTTATATTCTTAAGTTAGGAAGGGTTTACAGAGTGACTTATATAAATGTTTGGAGACCTAGAGGCAGTAACTACGGCGGAAAGAAAACTCTAAGATATTACGCAACGAACCTTAGCAATTAAGTATATAATATAGTTCTAAACGCTAGCTATATAAGTTAAGTAGAATAATAGGGCGCTTATAGTATAGTATAAATAAGGACTTAAGGCTAAAGTTTAGGACGTAATTATCCTAATAGAAGATGCGGATACCCTAAGGGAGTTAATAGATTAAGCGATTAAGATTAATAATTGGATCTACCAAAAGGAATAGGCTAAGAGAGGCTAGAATAGAGTTCTATAGTCATATAAGACGTAAAGTATGCAATAACTAAAGCTAAGTTAGAAATTATAGTATAGCGTAGAGCTAATAGACCTAAGCAGTACTAAAGAAGCCTATAAGAGATGGAGTAAGAAACTATAAAAACCTAGAGGTTAAGAATCTAGTAATTATAGGATTAAGGAGCAGAGGCTAAACTAGGGATCTTAGTAGCAGAAGACGTTTAGGCGGACTCCATAGTAAAATTAGTGGTTTAGAGATAGAGCTTATATAAATTGCAGAAAATAAGGTTATTTCATAAGGGATTATAAAGATAGTTAGAGTTACTATATAATAAAGGGAACTAGACTAGCAGAAGATATATATATATAGAGGGATAATAGTATACTACGAGGAATAAAAGAATATTTAATTATAAGTTTTGCGTTTTGTTATAATAACGTATACCAAATTTATAAAGACGCTAAATATGGCGTAAGCTATTAGCCATAAGAGCTAAAATCTATAGAGTATAGAGGAATTAATAAACCATTACGTAAACCGGATATTAAAGATAATAAGTTTAATATAGGCAAAACATTTACAGACAATAAGGAAATAAAGGCAGTTTACTAGGAACGTATAAACCTTAGAGAAGTTATAATAGAAGTAGAGACTAAAACCGCTATAGAGTAAGGTTTAGTAACGGGCATTATAATACCGTTAAATACGGCATCCATCGCTTTATAAAAAGGAAGGAGTAATATCTAAAGACGATTAAGCAAGCAGACGACTGCTAGTGCTAGCTTACCCCTTAATAAAGGTAAAAGGCTAAAGGCTTAAGATTCTTAAGAAGAGATAAGAGAGATCTAAGATTCTAAAGATAAGATAAGGATAGCTTAAGAACCTATAATAGACGAAAACCGATAGAGTAGAGCAGTAGCTTAGTTTAGAAACATATAAATAAGCTTAGGATAGTGTTTCCTATAGTTATAAGATTCTTAAGACAAGATAAGTAAGATTTAAGACTTTTAGGACAAGATAAGAACACTATAAACGCCTAGTTAGACTAAGGGAATGTTCGGTTACAAATCGCCTCCATATTTATAATCTGTCAATCCGTGCGCCTTTTAGTGTCACCCGTTTTGTAATTAGTGGCGGCTACTACCGTAGGTCATTTAAATATGTAATTAAGTCGATTGTTCGGTAATAAGGCTCCATAATAAGGCTCTAGATTTAACTTCGCATAACGCGTAATTGACGTCAGTGAGCGATTCAAATGAGCCCCTCTCTGCCACCAGGCCTCTATCGTGACTCCCTACTTTAGTGTAGCAATAGAGCCTCCTCCTCGGCCAACGCCCTCTCTGCGATCGACGATTCCTACATCCTTGCCTACCTCCCGTACGAGCCGTAGTAGAGTTACAGCGACGCCCGCGACGCCCGCGGGGCACAGGAATGCGCGTTTAAGATAGACAGATAAAATGGAAGAGGCGATGTTAAAAGGCCTCGTTAAGGCCGTTCGGAAAGGATATCGCGTAGATAGCTCCTACAAAGCTAACAGCTAAAAGATTGCCCTTAATCGTACGCTTGCTATTACCCAGCAGCCTGTTACTATTAAGTAAATTAAGAGCAAGCATGACAACCACAAGAAGGATTGGAAGCTGTAGAAGGAGTTCTATAGCCTTTCTGGCTGGGGGTGGGACAAAGACAAAGGCGTGCCTATTGCCAGTGAGGAGGTTATAGAGGCCTACTTTAAAGCCAATCCTGCCGCTGAGAAGTTTTGTAATACGCCGCCTGCCTTCCTAAATCTACTACAGGAACTATTTAACAGAATTTTAGCAACAGGTAATTATACAAGGTCAATTAATAAAGCAATTAAGAGCTATATAGACCCCGAACTTCTCTTAGCAGTAGCCTCACAGGCGTTAGGTTTAGTAAATAAGGAAGATAAGAATAAGAACGAGGAGGAAGTAGATAAGGCCTCTAAGTTAAAGTTAGCTCGAAGCTCTATTAAACGCAGTTAATTAAGCTTACCTTCAGCTAGGCGCCCTAGTCCTTCTAGATCTTCCTTAACGCCAAGTCAACCTTCTTTACTAGCTATACGGAAGCGGGCCGTTAAGCAAGCTGCTAAAGCCACTAAATCTAATGTAAAGCGCCAGCGAGGAAGACGACGAGTTGCAGAGGCACTAAAGGAGACGGTAGAGAAGGTGATAAAAGAGATGAGGGCTACAAGAGAGCTAATAGCCCAGAAGTCTCCTCAAGAGAAGGCCTCCGCAGAGTTTATCAACAAATTCAGTCACCTAGATCCTGTAGAGTAACTAGCTGTTTTACAAGCTTTTAAGACGGAGTCTACTGCTAGGTTATTTCTTATAACAGCTAGAGTTATAGAGCTTCGGCGAAGCTTAATTGACGATATTTTGGCTAGCAGGAAGGAGGATGCGTAGGAGAGCAAGCTTTGGGTAAGATCTGAGCTCAAATATAGGTGAGATTTTGGGTAAGATCTAAGTCGCTCTTTAAAGCCTTACTATATAGGCAATTAAAGAGCAATATATAGAGGGAAACTATATGGATTTCTATAGTAAATACACCCAAATCTACCGTATATTCTCAATTAATTAGCCTACCGATTGCCTCGCAGTAACTCTACCACATAAGCTCCGCAATCTCATCGCGTCTTTAGTTTATAACTACATTACTTTCTACCTCTACGAGCCTTACATCTTCCTTATCTATAACCTTATCCTACACCTCTAGAAAGTAACCTAGATTATCTGGATTACTTATATTTATAAAGTTATGCACCGCAGTTAAAGCGTATACCACATCCACCTGCGTACTTAAAGGGAGGTTACGCCTACTAGCCTCAAAGTACCAGAAATAATTCTTAAAAATGCCTATAGTACGCTCCACCACATTCCTTAGAGCCGCGTATCGAAGATTAAAGAGCTCCTTTACGTTCTGTGGCCTTATATTTACCTACGCCTACTTATAAAGATAATATCATATACTACGGCAGGGAGTTAGAGTTATAGGCGTGTTAGAGTACCCAGCATCTGCAACATAGTATCTACTAGGTAAGGCTTTAAATCCTTTAGCCTTTACTAAATTAAGGACTCTAAAGTCGTAAGCAGAGCCCTCCTAACTAGCTAGAATGTATAGGAAGTTTATCTGGAAATCAACAGCTATAAGAACGTTTTACAATAATCCTCCCTTCCTTTTACACTATAGAGCTTACCTTATATACCCGCCGCCTCTTATAAAGATTAGTAGATAAGTACTATTAAGAGCTCTAACACAATCAGCAAAGAAAGGATATTATTTAGGGTTATTAGCAATCTCTTCTGGAGTAAAGTTCTAAGGAAGCCGAACGACTTTTTTATGCAGTTTTAGAAGGCCAGGAAGGACTTTATATACGGCTCTATAAGGTAGTAAATTAGTACTAGAAGTTTAGCTAGCAGGTAAATACTTACTGGTAAATCGTTATAGATAAGTGTTAAGTTACCTTACTCAGTAATCTATATGACGAATTATTGCTAAATATCATTAGGAATATTATTAGCTTCTCGGCCGCTAATAGAAGCTTTATATCCTTTAAGTCGCCGTATAGTTATAACTAATCAAGAAGCTTCCTAAACACCTTAGGCCTTATACAAGTTATATTCATAAGTCGTTGCTTATAGCCGTAGAGCAATTACGTCATCCACCTTATTCCTCGCCACATATCAGTATACTAAGTACGAGCGCCCCCCGGAAACGAGCTCATCGCGATTACGAAGGTTAAGATAATAATATCATATAAGGCTTGCAAATGCGACTACAGTATCGCGATTGGGGTGTGTGGAGTCGCCATATCACAAGAAGTCGTCACTTTGGTGCGTATGCGAGCTCTATATTAATATGGAATATAGAACAGAAGCTCGAAGCTACATATTGAAATGGTGCCAAGAACCTCATTTCAACTACTATATACAGTATAGCTTGCAAATTTGACGCGCTTACCGATATAGAGGAGCTCCATATTCAAAAGTCGTCAGATTTACCGAACGACACCCTTATATTCATATTTAAGCTCCATTTCGGTTACAATATGGAGCCTCCATATTGAATATGGAGGTGCAACATTCCCTAAGGTGGGAGCTAAGCTTAAGTTAGAAGTAAGCTTAGGATTAAAGAATCTAAGGGACTAAGAATTTGGAGTACAAATAAGGACACCTATAGGTAAGAGGTAAAGAGCTTCTTTATAGATTAGAGGATCTATAATATAAATAGCGGTTAAATTAGGAGACAGATATATAGACTTAAAGGACTTATTAGGGGAATATAGTATTCAGCCTAAAGATTAAAAAGTTAATACTAAGATTAAGAAGTACGACAACTTTAAGGATCTACTTATAAAACGCAATAAAAAAGAAACTATAGAGGAATTTAGAGTAAGAATTACCTTATAGCAAGAACAAAAACTAGATAAGAAATCTAGTATATTAAGACGTATAAGGGACAGAGCACCTATATAAAAGGTCACTAATAGGCCTAGAGTAGGCATACTAAGAGCTAAGTAGCTTACTAAACTAGAATAAGAAGAGGATCTAGGGATTTTAACTAGGTTTAAGGAACAAAATATAAAGGGCTATTACAATGTAGTAATAAGAAGATACTTCCTTACGGACGAGCTATATATACTTAAAGGGTTATACTAAAAGTGGTATAGACAACGACACAATAATAA
>Ga0307515_10024206_pt1 | contig 10591 bp, 8 predicted proteins | sample 17_EM_MG_FD_194513 | JGI IMG/M metagenome (GOLD analysis project Ga0307515, IMG submission 194513) | Populus trichocarpa ectomycorrhiza microbial communities from riparian zone in the Pacific Northwest, United States - 17_EM | ecosystem: Host-associated > Plants > Roots > Unclassified | place...
GAGCGCGGCGAGGAGGAGCCCCCGGGCCGCGGCGGCCTGCTGGACGGCGGAGTCGAGTTCGGCGAGGGCGTACGCGCCGGCGCCCGCGCGGGGCGGCTGTTGCTCGGCGAGCTGCTCGGCGAGGCGGTGCAGCCCGGCGATGGCGGCGGAGTACGTCTCGTGGGCCTGGAGGGCGGTGCTCTTGCCGGTGAGCGCCTCCCGGCGCAGCGTCGCGATCTCGTCCAGGTCCTCGCGCAGCGCGGCCGGGGTGTCGGGGTTGGCGCGCAGATCGCCGACCTGGCGGTCGACACGGGCGCCGCGCTGCTCGGAGGGCGCCTTCGCCTTGGCGCGGCCGGCGGCGATGTAGACGGTGACCTCGTCGCGTTCGTCGGCGAGCGAGTGGGCGAGGGTCAGGGCGTCCTGGGTCCGGGTCGCGAGGGTCACCAGGTCCTGGGAGTCGTGGAGCTGTGAGGAGGCGGCGACGAGGGTCGGGGCGCCTGCCCCGGCGATCGCGGCGGCCACGACGGCGACGGCCACGATGAGCCGGTTGCGGACGTGGGCGGGGCGTCCCCGGCCCGCGGGATCGGTCGGGGCGTCACCGGTAGCGCCCCCTGCGGGAACTGTCTGCCTGCCTGTGCGCCGAGGCCGCGTCTTCTGCACCGTCGCTCGCATTCCTGACTCGTGTGCCCATGGGCCCGGGTGACGATGCGTCCGGACCCGAATGACGATCCGTCAACTGGATGGCCGCCCGGATGGTTCTGGCCTGCCGCTCACCCGGTACGGTTCCGGTTCTCCGGCACGGTCCGGCTCCCGACCCTCCCATGCCGGTGGGCAGGGAGCGCGCGTCACCTGACCCGCCACTCAAAGGAGTGAACATCAAGGAGTCAACATCGGCGGGGAGTTGGCGGCAAGTTCCTCTGGCCTGTGCTCCCACTGTGCCCGGCGGGCCGGTTGGACGTGGGCGGCGGGCTTTGACATTATCCGCCACTACGTCTTCACGGAGTAGATCATTCCCGCCCAAACCAGGCGTCTGACCAGCGGCTACCCGCTGTTTCGGCAACAGTTGCCAGCCTTTTGAGAACGTTGTGAAGGCCTCGTGCAGACTGGCTGGATGCGTACTGAACTCGCCACGGAGCCCGGCGATCCGGCCCGCCCCAATGAGGACTTCGCAGCGATCGGACTTCCCGCCTCCGGGCAGGGCGGTTCGCTCGTGCTCCTGGACGGGGTGACTCCCCCCAGGGCCGGCACGGGCTGTCTGCATTCCGTCCCCTGGTACACGGCCCGGCTCGGCGGCGCGCTGACCGAACTGTCGGTTTCGCAGCGGGATATGCCCCTCCAGGAGGTCCTGGCGGCGGCCATCTCTCGTACCGCCGAGGTTCACGCGCAAACCTGTGACCTTTCTCACCCCCGGACACCCCAGGCGACCGTGGTCCTCGCCCGCTGGTCCCCTGCCACGGTGGAGCATCTGGTGCTGTCCGACTCGGCCCTGCTGACCGAGTCCCCGGACGGCACGGTCACCGCCCACCTGGACGACCGGCTGTCCCGCGTCCCCCGCGCGTCCCTGGCCACGGACGCGATCGCCGACGCGACGGTACGCAACAAGGAGGGCGGCTTCTTCACGGCGGCGGCCGATCCGTCGGTGGCGTCCCGCGCGGTGACGGGTACCCTCCCGCGCGCCGAGGTGCGCGCCCTGGCGGCCCTGACGGACGGCGCGACCCGCTGGGTGGAGAAGTTCACCGAGGGCGACTGGACGGCCTGCTTAACCGCCGTACGCAAGGAGGGCCCGCAGGCGCTGCTGAACCGCGTACGGGAACTGGAGCGGGCGGACGCGGACGCGGGCCGGCCACGCCTGCGCCGCAGCAAGACGCACGACGACGCGACGGTGGCGTACGTGGAGCTGTGACGCCGTGGAAGGACTGACGGTCGGGGCCTACTTCTCCATGCCGAGGTTCAGCTGATGCAGCAGCCGGGCCAGTTCGGCCACCTCGGTGCGGTCCCAGGCGGCCATCTCCCGTACGTACCGCGCGCGTCGCGCCTCCCGTACGGTGCGGAAGCGGACGCTGCCCTCGTCGGTGAGGTGGACCAGCCAGGCGCGGCCGTCGGCGGGGTCCGGTTCGCGGGCGATGAGGCCCAGCTCCTCCATGGCACGCAGCTGGCGGGACATGGTGGCCTTGCCGACGCCGATGTAGGCGGCGAGTTCGGTGGCCCGCTGGCGCCCGCACTCGTCCAGCCGCACCAGCAGCCCGTACGCCGACGGCTCCAGGTCGGGATGGACCTCGCGGGCCATCTCCCCGGAGTTGGCCCGGGCGCGCCGCAGGAAGACGGTCAACTCGCGCTCCAGGGCGAGGAATTCCCGCTCGACCCCGGGTCCGGGCGTCGTGGACTCGACTCGCTGTCCGCCGAGGTTCCCCTCGCCGTTCACGTCCTCGTGCACGTCAGCACTCCCGATCCGGTGTCGCCGCTCTGAAGGTTTCCAAGGTTTCCGTCGAACGCGGCCATTGCCGCAGCTCGGACAGTACGCGGGCAGTATTTCGCAGGCCGGGACCGACGGCGTCATCCAGCCCCCTGTCCGGCGTACGGGAAGGCCCGGGCCCCCTTCCGGGACCCGGGCCCTCGCCGACCGGCAGCGTCCGTCACGCCGCTGCCGGAACCCTCACCTCCGCCGGGTTCTGAGCCGGGGTGAGCGCCAGTTCGAGGACCTGGCGGACGTCCGTGACGGCGTGGACGTCGAGCTTCTCCAGGACCTCGGCCGGGACGTCGTCCAGGTCGGCCTCGTTGCGCTTCGGGATGATCACGGTGGTGACGCCCGCCCGGTGCGCGGCGAGCAGCTTCTGCTTCACCCCGCCGATGGGCAGCACCCGTCCGGTCAGCGAGACCTCGCCGGTCATGGCGACGTCCGTACGGACCAGCCGTCCGCTGAGCAGCGAGGCGAGGGCGGTCGTCATGGTGACGCCCGCGCTCGGACCGTCCTTGGGCACCGCACCCGCCGGGAAGTGGATGTGCACGCCCCGGTCCTTCAGATCACCGACCGGCAGCTCCAGTTCGGCACCGTGCGAGCGCAGGAAGGAGAGCGCGATCTGCGCGGACTCCTTCATCACGTCACCCAGCTGCCCGGTGAGCGTGAGCCCCGCCGCCCCGGTCTCCGGATCGGCGAGCGAGGCCTCGACGTAGAGGACGTCGCCGCCGGCCCCGGTGACCGCGAGCCCGGTGGCCACACCGGGTACGGCCGTACGCCGCTCGGCCGGGTCCTGCGCGGACTCGGGCACGTGATGGGGACGCCCGATGAGCGACCGCAGATCGCCTTCGGTGACGGTGAACGGCAGCTTCCGCTCGCCGAGTTCGTGCTGTGCGGCGACCTTGCGCAGCAGCCGCGCGATGGACCGCTCCAGGTTCCGGACCCCGGCCTCCCGGGTGTACTCGCCGGCCAGCTTGCGCAACGCGCCCTCGTCGAGGGCGACTTCGGTGCCCTCAAGGCCGGCCCGCTCCAACTGCCGGGGCAGCAGGTGGTCCCGGGCGATGACGACCTTCTCGTCCTCGGTGTACCCGTCGAGCCGGACGAGTTCCATCCGGTCGAGCAGCGCCTCGGGAATGGCCTCAAGAACATTCGCAGTGGCGAGGAAGACAACATCACTGAGGTCGAGTTCGACTTCGAGGTAGTGGTCGCGGAAGGTGTGGTTCTGCGCCGGGTCGAGGACTTCGAGCAGTGCGGCGGCGGGGTCGCCCCGGAAGTCGGAGCCGACCTTGTCGATCTCGTCGAGGAGAACGACGGGGTTCATGGACCCGGCCTCCTTGATGGCCCGCACGATCCGCCCGGGCAGCGCGCCGACGTACGTACGCCGGTGCCCACGGATCTCGGCCTCGTCCCTGACCCCGCCGAGCGCGACCCGGACGAACTTCCGCCCCATGGCGTGCGCGACGGACTCACCGAGGCTGGTCTTGCCGACACCGGGCGGCCCGACGAGCGCCAGCACGGCGCCGCCACGACGCCCGCCGACCACCCCGAGCCCGCGCTGGGCCCGCCGCTTGCGCACGGCGAGGTACTCGGTGATGCGCTCCTTCACGTCCTCAAGACCGGCGTGCTCGGCGTCGAGCACGGCCTGGGCGCCCTGGATGTCGTAGGAGTCCTCGGTCCGCTCGTTCCACGGCAGTTCGAGAACGGTGTCCAGCCAGGTCCGGATCCAGCCGCCCTCGGGCGACTGCTCGGAGGACCGCTCCAGCTTGTCGACCTCCTTGAGCGCGGCCTCGCGCACGTTCTCCGGCAGATCGGCGGCCTCGACGCGGGCCCGGTAGTCGTCGGACTCCTCGCCGTCCTGCTCGCCGTTGATCTCGCGCAGTTCCTTGCGTACGGCTTCCAGCTGCTTCCGCAGCAGGAACTCCCGCTGCTGCTTGTCGACGCCTTCCTGGACGTCCTTCGCGATGGTCTCGGCGACGTCCTGCTCGGCGAGATGGTCGCGCAGCTGCTGGGTGGCGAGCTTCAGCCGGGCCACCGGGTCGGCGGTCTCCAGGAGTTCGATCTTCTGGTCGGTGCTGAGGAAGGGCGAGTAACCGGAATTGTCGGCAAGGGCGGAGACGTCGTCGATGGCCTGTACCCGGTCGACGACCTGCCAGGCGGCGCGCTTGCGCAGCCAGGCGGTGGCAAGTGCCTTGTATTCCTTGACAAGTTCGGTGACATGACCGGGCAACGGATCGGGAACGGTCTCGTCGACCCGGGTCCCCTCGACCCACAGCGCGGCCCCCGGCCCGGTGGTCCCGGCGCCGATCCGCACCCGCCCCCGGGCCCGGATGAGGGCGCCCGGATCCCCGTCGGCCAGCCGGCCGACCTGCTCCACGGTGCCGACGACACCGGTACTCGGGTACGCCCCGTCGATACGCGGCACCAGCAGTACCCGAGGCTTGCCGGGCTCGTTGCGCGCGGCGGCCTGCGCGGCCTCCACGGCGGCCCGCACATCCGCGTCGTTCAGATCCAGCGGCACCACCATCCCGGGCAGCACGACCTCGTCGTCGAGCGGCAGCACAGGCAGAGTGAGCGGTGTGGACGTCGAAGCCATGATCTCCCCTTAGGCAGTCAAGTTGAGCTATGCCGACTCAATGCCTGGGAGCGGTCGATTGTTCCCCGGGGCGTGTTCGCCGTGAGCGATCACCTCTGCCGCGACGGCCGACCCCTCGCATACAGTCAGCCAAGTAATGCTCACTGCTACATATCAACCATTACACAGGGAGCCGAACGTGGACGGAACCGTGCGGGCCTGGGTCGACGGCTGGGTCGTCTCGCGCGGGGCGTCGCCGCCGCTGGTCGAGCCCTGGGGATACACGATCGACGTGGGCACGGCCGAGCACGTCACCCGGCACGTCCTCGACGCGGTGAACGACGCCGTCGACGAACGGACCGTCCGCAAGGTGGCCGACGCGGTGACCGGGACGGGCGTGACGCTCAAGGTGTTCGCCGACCCGGCGACGGTCGGCGGCTGGCTCGGCGAGGGCTGGCGGACCGACCCCGAGCCGGGCTACCTGATGTCGGTCCCGCTGACGCCCACGGAGGTGCCCGCCGCCCCCGACGGCTACCGGGTACGGGTCTGGGCGCGCGGCGGCGTGACCCGCGTGATGCTCGCGGCACCCGACGGTTCCTGGGCGGCCCGCGGTCAGATCGCTGCGACGGGCAGAACGGCGGTCGTCGACCAGAGACCTCCCCCGCACACCGCCGCCGGGGACTCGGCTCCTACGTGATGCGGACGCTCGCGCGGGAGGCCGTCGCCCAGGGCGCGGAGCAGGGCGTACTGGCCGGGACACCGGACGGTCGGGCGCTGTACGAGGCGTTGGGCTGGCGGGTGGAGGCGCTGCTGGCGAACGCGAAGTTCAGGGCGCCGGGCGCGGACAGACCCTAGGTCGGCCTCCGCCACCGCCGCACCCACGGCCAGGTGGCGACCCCGATGGCCAGGGCCGTCACATGTCCCCAGTTGGTCATCGGATCGGTGTACGCGACGAGGTCCTGCACCAGCGTCCCGCCGAACACCACCAGCGCCGGCCACCCCAGCCAGGGCCGCAGCAGCCCCGACAGTGCGCCCACGCTCGCCGCGACCCCGAAGCTGATCCCGTAGTCGAGCCGGTGCAGCGAACTCTCGGGCAGCCACCCCACCAGCACCGCGAGCCCTACCGGGACCTCGGTCGCGAGGGTGGCCAGTACATGCCCGAGGGCGAACACCCCGGCGGTACGCAGCCCGCCGATCCGCCGCTCCAGCGCGGTGAGAACGAGCAGGAACACGATGGCGTACGGCGATGTCACGCCGCCCACGACCCACAGCGCGCTGGCGACCAGCACGAACACGGGCGTCCGCACGAGGTGGGCGACATCCGTGCTGGTGCCCTGGTGGAGGGCGTGCACGAGGGCGGGGTCGGCGTGTTCGGCGACGAACGCCGTGACGAGGAGGACGGCGGCGAACGTGAAGGTGAACGGGGTCCCGGTGGGGGTGGGGAGCAGGCGCCAAGGCCGGAGAACCCTCCTGCTCGGAGCAGCCACGAGCCGCGCGGACACGGTCTCCGCCGGTCCCCGCTGCCTCGGCATGCCGTCCAGCAGCCGTACGCCCTCCGCGACGGGCGCGTCCGAGGGCGCCGGCGAATCCGGCGTCATGTCACCCTTCGTATCGGCCCGTTCCACGGTGAGGCGCTCCTTCCCTTTCGTCCCACCCTTCGCCCCCACGCACGCCGTTGTCTGTGACCCGCACCACGCACCGGCCGATTCACAGCAAGCCGATAAGCGCCTCATCGCTGAACAGCACCGCCCGCGCACGCTGAGGCTGCCGACCCGCCTCGCACATCCCATCGGCGCCGCAAATCACCTGGAGTTCACTTCACTTATCTCCTGGAGTTCACTCCACCGCCCCTGCCAAGATGCCCCCATGACCCGTACGACCAGCCCCTACACCGCCCCCGAAGTCCTGGACCGCCGCGACGGCCCGTACGGCGAAGTGGTGCTGCGGCGGCACGGGGAGTTACTGCAGATCATCGCCAACGGGTGCTTCCTGATGGACACTTCCGACGGCCGGTCCGAGCGTCTCCTCATGGACGCGGCCCTCGGCGCCCTCGCCCCCGGGACGGCCGCTCCCCACGTCCTCATCGGCGGCCTGGGCGTCGGCTTCTCCCTCGCGCACGCCGCCGACGACGCCCGCTGGGGCCGTATCACCGTCGTCGAACGGGAAGCCGCGATCGTCGAATGGCACCGGAACGGGCCGCTGGCGGACATCTCGGCCCGCGCCCTCTCCGACCCGCGCACCGAGATCGTCGCAGCCGATCTCGTGAAGTACGTCAATGAGACCTCCGCCACATTTGACGCACTGTGTCTCGACATCGACAACGGGCCTGGCTGGACGGTCACGGAGGACAACCGGAGCCTGTACTCGCAGGCCGGACTGGCAAGCTGCGCAAGGGTGTTGAGGCCGGGCGGGGTACTCGCGGTGTGGTCCGCGCAGCCCTCTCCGGAATTCGAGGGAACTCTACGGAATGCCGGATTCCAGGGGGTGCGTACCGAAGAGATCCCCGTTGCCCGGGGAGTTCCCGACGTCGTACACCTCGCCGTCAGGCCTGGATAGCCCTCACGCGGTGACTGCCCGTACTCTGCTTCCCTGACGCCGATCACTCATCCGATCAGTCGTGCGTCAATCGCAGTCATGCGCGGACAAGCGCAGCCAAGGAATCACCCCACTGGTTCCGGAAAGCACACTTCAGGGGCGGGCGATGGAGCAGACACACACCTCCCAGAACGGCGCGACGGCGACTCCCGGCGCCCAGCGCCGGGTTCTCGTGGTCGAGGACGATCCGACGATCGTCGACGCCATCGCGGCCCGTCTGCGCGCAGAGGGATTTCTCGTGCAGACCGCGGGCGACGGGCCGGCCGCCGTCGACACCGCCGAGGCCTGGCAGCCCGATCTGCTGATCCTCGACATCATGCTGCCCGGGTTCGACGGGCTGGAAGTTTGCAGGCGGGTACAGGCCCAGCGGGCCGTGCCCGTCCTGATGCTCACCGCGCGCGACGACGAGACCGACATGCTGGTCGGGCTCGGGGTCGGCGCCGACGACTACATGACGAAGCCCTTCTCCATGCGGGAGCTGGCCGCACGCGTGCATGTGCTGCTGCGCCGGGTCGAGCGGGCCGCCATCGCCGCGTCGACGCCGCGCTCCGGCATCCTGCGGCTCGGCGAGCTGGAGATCGACCACGCGCAGCGACGCGTGCGGGTGCGGTCCGAGGACGTGCACCTCACTCCCACCGAGTTCGATCTGCTCGTCTGCCTGGCGAACACCCCGCGTGCCGTGCTCTCGCGCGAGCAGCTGCTCGCCGAGGTGTGGGACTGGGCGGACGCCTCCGGCACCCGGACCGTCGACAGTCACATCAAGGCGCTGCGCCGGAAGATCGGCGCCGAGCGGATCCGTACGGTGCACGGGGTCGGCTACGCACTGGAGACGCCGACGCCATGAACCGGGGGCGGCCGGCCGCACGGAGGAGCCCCGGGGAGCCCTGGGGCGGCGCACGTCCGTTCTCGATCAAGACCAAGCTGGGTGCTCTGGTCGTCGTCTCGGTGCTGATCACCACCGGTCTGTCCATGATCGCGGTGCAGACCAAGACGGAGATCCGCTTCATCACGGTCTTCTCGATGATCGCCACACTGTTGATTACGCAGTTCGTGGCCCATTCGCTCACCGCGCCGCTGGACGACATGAACGCGGTGGCCCGCTCCATCTCGCACGGCGACTACACGCGCAGGGTGCGCGAGAACCGCTGGGACGAGCTGGGCGACCTGGCCCAGACGATCAACGTCATGGCCGACGAGCTGGAGGCCCAGGACCGCCAGCGCAAGGAGCTGGTGGCGAACGTCTCGCACGAGCTGCGCACCCCCATCGCGGGGCTGCGCGCGGTGCTGGAGAACGTCGTGGACGGCGTCTCGGCCGCCGACCCCGAGACCATGCGTACGGCGCTCAAGCAGACCGAGCGGCTCGGGCGGCTGGTGGAGACCCTGATGGACCTCTCCCGGCTCGACAACGGCGTCGTACCGCTGCGCACACGCCGCTTCGAGGTCTGGCCGTATCTCTCGGGCGTGCTCAAGGAGGCCAACATGGTCGCCTCCACGCGCGCGGGCATCGCGTCGGGCTCCGGCGGTCACACCCGTACGGACGTCCATCTGCACCTCGACGTCAACCCGCCCGAGCTGGTCGCCCACGCCGACCCGGAGCGGCTCCACCAGGTCGTCGCCAACCTGATCGACAACGCGGTCAAGCACAGCCCCGCGCACGGCCGGGTCACGGTGAAGGCGCGGCGCGGGGAGCAGGCCGAGTCGCTGGAGCTGGAGATCCTGGACGAGGGTCCGGGCATCCCGCGCTCGGAGTGGCACCGGGTCTTCGAGCGGTTCAACCGCGGCGGCGTCAGCTCGCCGCACGGCCCGGGCAGCGACGGCGGTACGGGACTGGGGCTGGCGATCGCCCGCTGGGCGGTCGATCTGCACGGCGGCCGGATCGGAGTGGCCGAATCCGAGCGAGGATGCCGGATTTTGGTCACCCTTCCGGGAGACTCATCCGTCCCAAGTTGACGTAAAGTTCGAAGCGGAGCCACAAGATCCACCTGACGTCCGCGCTGACGGACGCGCGTGGACACGTGTGATTGGTCACAGGCCCGCGCATTTGGTGCGCCCGGTCGACAATCTGGGCATCCCCCATGTGTCCCTTTCGGACCGGAACCCCGCTTGTTTCCCGCCATTTCACCCCCCGAAACCCGTTTCTCGATGTGACTTACACGACGATGAACGGGCCCGGACTGACCTTTCGGCCACGGGGGCGTAGCCTTAATTCCCGCTGTCCATCACCTTGTGAAGCCACCATGTGAAGCGGAAGAGGGCGGTTGCCGCCGTGTCGCCACAGTCCCCCAGTAACTCATCGAGCATCTCGACCGACGAAGGAGCAGGTAACCCTGCGGCTGCGTTCGGACCCAACGAGTGGCTCGTCGACGAGATCTATCAGCAGTACCTCCAGGATCCGAATTCCGTAGACCGAGCCTGGTGGGACTTCTTCGCCGACTACAAGCCCGGAGCGGCTGCCGCCCCGACGGCTACGGCGGGTGCTGCGGCCGCGGGGGCCGCAGGTATCACCACGACCCCCACACCTGCCACAGCGGCTCCTGCCGCCCCCGTGGCTCCCGTGACCCCGGCCGTCCCGGCGCCGGCCCCGGCAGCCGCTCCCAAGCCCGCCGCTGCCGCACCGGCGGCTCCGGCCGCCCCTGCCGCGAAGCCCGTGGCAGCAGCTCCCGCCGCCAAGCCGAAGGCAGCTCCCGCGACCGAGGTGGCCGACGGCCCCGAGTTCGTGACGCTGCGCGGCCCCTCCGCCGCTGTGGCGAAGAACATGAACGCCTCGATCGAGGTGCCCACGGCCACGTCCGTGCGCGCGGTCCCGGTGAAGCTGCTCTTCGACAACCGCATCGTCATCAACAACCACCTGAAGCGTGCCCGGGGCGGGAAGATCTCCTTCACCCACCTCATCGGCTACGCGATGGTGCAGGCCATCAAGGCCATGCCGTCGATGAACTACTCGTTCGTCGAGAAGGACGGCAAGCCGACGCTGGTCAAGCCGGAGCACA
>Ga0307515_10024207_pt1 | contig 10590 bp, 9 predicted proteins | sample 17_EM_MG_FD_194513 | JGI IMG/M metagenome (GOLD analysis project Ga0307515, IMG submission 194513) | Populus trichocarpa ectomycorrhiza microbial communities from riparian zone in the Pacific Northwest, United States - 17_EM | ecosystem: Host-associated > Plants > Roots > Unclassified | place...
TCAAGTTCCTGCTGTTTGATCTATAGAAAAGGGGCGTTCCCGCCCCTTCTTTCCCGGCAGAGCCGGGAAATTCATCCCTCCGCGCGTCGCGTCGCGCGGCCCTGTGTCTGCTGGCTCTGTGCGTGCTCTGATCCACCCAATGGGGGCGTTCCCGCCCCTTCTTTCCCGGCAGAGCCGGGAAATTCATCGCTCCGCGCGTCGCGTCGCGCGGCCTGTGTCTGCTGGCTTGTGCGTGCTTTGATCCGCCCAATGGGGGCTTTCCCGGCTTTCTCCGCCCCTGTGCTTGCTTCGATCCGCCCACCTACGCGGCGCGCACCCGGCCGCGGCGGCTGGCCTCGGCGCGCAGCGCGGCGGCGCGCGCGTTCATCTCGGCCTCCTCGGCGTCGTCGCGATGGTCGTAGCCAAGCAGGTGGCAGAGCCCGTGAGACGCGAGGTGCAGGAGCTCGCGGTACAGGCCGCGGCGGGCCTGGCGGCGCGCAGTGTCGACCGAGATCACGATATCGCCGAGCAGCGCGGGCAGCGCGGGGTGCAGCGCGGCCGTGGATGGCGCCTCGCGCTGGGCGAACGCGAGCACGTCGGTCGGCCGGTCCTTGCCGCGGTAGCCACGGTTGAGCGCGTGGATCTGCGGGTCGGCGACCAGCCGGAGCGAGACCTCGTAGTCGGCGCGGTGGTCGCGGCGCGCCGCGGCGCGGACCATGCGGGCGACCTCGGTGCGGAGCCGGCGCCGCATCGCGGCCGGCACGCCGAGCGCTCCGTCGATGGCCGGGTCGACTGCCAGATCCAGCATCAATCGAGCATCACACGCTGCGCGCCGGGCGGTCCCAGACCTTGGCGCCGACGAACACATCGAACAGATCGGCGTCGAGCTGGCCGCGCTTGACGTCGGAGGTCAGGATGTCGAGCGCGCGGTCCATCGGCATCGCCCGCTTGTACGGCCGGTCGCTGGCGGTGAGCGCGTCGTAGATGTCGCTGATCGCCATCATCCGCGCCGGGATCGGGATCTGCTCGCCGCGCAACGCGTTGGGGTAGCCGGTGCCGTCGAGCTTCTCGTGGTGCGAGCCGGCGATGTCGGGGACGTCGCGCAGCGTGCGGCTCCACGGGATCCGGCGCAGGAAGTTGTACGAGTGCACCACGTGGCTGTTGATCTCGACCCGCTCCTTTTCGGTGAGCGAGCCCCGCCGGATCTGCAGGCAGCTCGCCTCGTCGGTGGTGAGGAACGGCTGCGCCCGTCCGTCGTCGCTCCGCCACGACATCCGGGCGATCTCGGAGACCCGCTCGAACCCGCCCTGATCGAGCACCGTGGGCTCGTTCGACGTCAGGATGAACCGGATGATGTCGTCGAGCTCGGCGACCTTGCCGGCGATGTCGGCGTCGATCGCGGTGAGCTGGGACGCGACCTGCTCGCGCGACGCCTCGGCGAGGTAGCGGACCTTGGACTCGAGGCCCTCGATCTTGTAGCCGCGCTTGATCAGCTGGAAGCGCTGCAGGATCAGCTCGCGCTCGTGCTCGTACAGCTTCTTGGCCTTGACCAGCACGTGCTCGCGCACGCCGACCTTGCCGAAGTCATGGAGCAGCCCGGCGTACTGGATCTGGGTCAGGTCGTCGTCGGAGAACCGGACCTCGCGGAAGTGACCGCTGTCGGTCTCGTTGACCGCGATCGCCAGGTTCACGGTCAGCTTGGCGACCCGCTCGGAGTGGCCCGAGGTCGTCGGATCGCGCGCCTCGATCGCGGTGACCGCCGCCTTGACGAAGCCGTCGAACAGGGTCTTGACCTCGCCGTACAGCAGCATGTTCTCGAGCGCGATCCCGGCCTGCGACGCGAGCGCGAAGATGTAGGTCTCGGATACGTCGTCGAACGACACCACGCCGTCCTCGAAGTCGCCCGGCAGCTCGAGCTGGATCCAGCCCTTCGCGCGCTTGTTGATCAGCTGGATCACGCCGATCACCTCGTTGCGCGCCGAGATCATCGGCACCGCGAGCACCGAGCGGGTCTGGTAGCGGTTCTGGTCGTCGAACGAGCGATCGTGGACGAAGCCCCAGGGGTTATTGCCCGTGCCCGGCGCGTCGAGCGCGTACAGGTTGTGGATGTTGATCCGGTCGCTCGACAGCACGCACTGGCCGACGATCGAGTTCTCCGACACCGCCATCACCCGGGTGGCGCTGGGCAGATCGCGGCTGTCGTTCTGCGACACCTCGAACCGCAGCTTGCGCTTGAGGATGTCCTCGTCGTGATCCTCGACGATGTAGATCGATCCGGCGTCGGCGTTGGTCACCTCGCAGGCGTGGCGCAGGATGATCGTGAGCAGCTTGCGGATGTCGCGCTCCTGCGACAGCAGCCGGCCGATCTTGATCATCATCTCGTTCTCGTGGCGCGAGCGCTCGAGCTCGAGGTCGATCGTGGCGCAGGTCATGCGCTGGACGATCGCGTCGGCCCGGCCGCGCAGGGTCAGCAGCAGCCGGGTCATCCCGATCGGCGAGATCACCGCGGTGAGATCGGTGTCGGCCGGGATGGTGTCGAGCTGGGCGGCCTCGAGCTCGGCGTCGGACCCGACCAGGATCAGGCCGTAATTGCCCGACCGCGCGCGCACCAGGTGGGGATGCAGCTGCTCGGCGTCCTTCCACACCTCGGGCCACGCGAGCACCAGCAGCACCGGCATCCGGGCGCGCTGCGCGACGACCTCGAGCTCGATCCAGCCGTCGCCCTGGCGACGCACGCGATAGCCCGCCATCCGGCGATCCCGCGAGACTGCGCCGACCAGGTCATCGGGACTGCCGACCATCGTCATGATTCTACACGTGAACGCATCGACCTCGGTCAACGGTTCAGGTTCCGCCTCCGGATCCGGTCGGCGGCGAGCCGGGGCTCGGCGGCTCGGTGGCGGTCGCGGCCCCCGAAGACGTGGCGGGCGGCGCCGCGCCGGTGGTGGCGTCCGCCGCGCCGGGGTCGCGCGGACCGCGCTGCTCCCGCTCCTCGAACCGGGCACGGTCGCGCGCGTCATAAGCCCGGACCAGCGCCGCGACCAGCGGGTGCCGCACCACGTCCTGGTCGGTGAACGTGACCTTGCCGATCCCCCGGATGCCCTCGACCAGCTCGAGCGCGTCGCGCAGCCCGCTCTTCTGGCCGCGCGGCAGGTCGGTCTGGGTGATGTCGCCGGTGATCACCGCCTTGGACTCGAAGCCCATGCGGGTCAGGAACATCTTCATCTGCTCGGGCGTGGTGTTCTGGGCCTCGTCGAGGATGATGAAGCTGCCGCTCAGGGTCCGGCCGCGCATGAAGGCCAGCGGCGCGATCTCGATCGTGCCGTCGGACAGGAACCGCTCGAGCTTGTCGCCGTCGATCATGTCGTGGAGCGCGTCGTACAGCGGGCGCAGGTACGGATCGACCTTCTCCTCGAGCGTGCCGGGGAGGAACCCGAGCCGCTCGCCGGCCTCGACCGCCGGGCGGGTCAGGACGATCCGGCGGACCTGCTTGTCGAGCAGCGCGCGGACCGCCAGCGCCACCGCCAGGTAGGTCTTGCCGGTGCCGGCGGGGCCGACCGAGAACACGATGTCATTGCCGCGGATCAGATCGACATAGGCCTTCTGCGCGGCGCCCTTGGGCGCGATCGGCCGGCCCGCCCGCGGTGTCAGGATGGTGTCGCCGAACACCCCCTGGATGGAGACCGCCGCGGCCCCGGCGGCGCCCGCGCCGTTGCCCTGGAGCAGCTTGACCGCGCGGACCACGTCGTCGGACGACAGCGCCTTGCCCGACAGCGCGAGGTCGTAGAGCTGCTCGAGCGCCGCCTTCGCGGTCCCGGCCGCCGGCTCGTCACCCTCGATCGTGACCTCGTTGCCGCGCAGGTGGACCTGGGCGCCCGCGGTGCGTTCGATCAGCTTGAGCCGGGCGTTGTTGCTGCCGCACAGCGCCTGCAGCGCCTCGGGATTGTCGAACGTGAGCTTCTCGCGTCGAGTGGACTTGGTGGTCACAGGCTTTCCGTTACGCCCGCAGACGCTGTGGCGGCCCGCAGGAGGGGCTCGTATAGCACGGCAATCCGCTATGGTGCGGGCCATGGAATCGCAGCATCCGCCGCGCGCGCCGGCCGGGGCCTCGCTGACCCGGCTCGTCGAGATCATGGACCGCCTGCTCGGCCCCGGCGGCTGCCCGTGGGACCGCGAGCAGACGCTCGACACCCTGCGGCCGTTCCTGGTCGAGGAGACCTACGAGGTGCTCGACGCCCTGGCGCGCGGCGACGTCGCCGGCCACCGCGAGGAGCTCGGCGACCTGTTGATGCAGATCGTATTTCATGCCGCGCTGCGCAGCGCCGAGGGCGCGTTCGACATCGACGGCGTGATCGCCGACATCTCCGACAAGCTGGTGCGCCGGCACCCGCACGTGTTCGGCGACGTCACCGGTGTCGCGACCAGCGCGCAGGTCCTGACCCAGTGGGACGAGATCAAGCGCGCCGAGAAGGCGGCGGCGGGCCGCCGCGAGCGCATCCTCGGCGGGGTCCCGCCCGGCCCTGCCCTCGCCCGCGCCCAGCGGATCGGTGGCAAGGCCGGCAAGGTCGGGTTCGACTGGCCGGGCTGGGAGGGCTCGTTTGCAAAAGTCGAGGAGGAGGTCCGGGAGGTGACCGAGGCGATCCGCAGCGCGGACCACGCGGCGATCCACCACGAGGTCGGCGATCTGCTGCTCGCGGTGGTGAACGTGGCTCGCAAGGTCGGCGTGGACGCGGAGAACGCGCTGATCGACGCGACCGTCCGGTTCCAGCGTCGGTTCGAGGGGGTCGAGGACGCGCTGGCCGAGCGCGGCCGCACGCCGCAGAGCTCGACGCTCGAGGAGATGGACGCGCTCTGGAACGACGTCAAGCGACGCGAGCACAAGACGTGAGTGACGAAAGTGATGCTTTTTTGAGCAGGCGAGATCGAGTGAGAGGGATCTCGATGAGATCAACCGCGTCGTCACCAAGCGGTCCGCAAGTTATCCACAATCACCGTGGGTACTCCCGCGGCGCGATTGGCAAAATCGCTCGCCCTGGGGCCGCCCTCGGATCGGTCCGGGCAGGAATGCTCCGCCCCCGTAGATCCGATCGCCTCGCGATGCGTTATAACCCGCTGCCTTGCTTAGGAGCGCCCGGGGAGCGGACGCTCGCGCCGTCGCTTGACTACGGCAGCAGGGCGGGTTAACCACTCGCTCCCCCAGGAGACTACGCCCGTGGCCAACATCGCATCTGCCGAGAAGCAGAACCGGAAAATGATCAAGCATCGCGCGCGCAACCGCGCCGCGATGGCCTCGCTGCGGACCGCGGTCAAGAAGGCGCGCGCCGCGGTCGACGACAAGTCGAACGAGGCGAACGCCCTGGTGAAGGAAGCGGTGTCGATCATCGACAGCGCGGTCACCAAGGGCATCCTCAAGCGCCGCACCGCCTCGCGTTACGTGTCCCGCCTCGCCACCCGCAAGACGACGCAAGCCGCCTGAGCCTGGGCCGCTGGAGTGCGGCGCTGGAGCTCGATTCGAGCTCGCGCCAGCGCTTCCCCGACGATCGCGGCGATCAGTTGTCTTCTTCGCTGTCGCTGGTCGCGCCGTCGCTGGTCGCGGAGATCCCGTACTTGCGCAGCAGCTTGTGCAGGTACTTGCGATCCATGTCGGCGTCGCGCGCGGCCTTGGAGATGTTGCCCTCGGCACGCTTGATCAGCCACGACAGGTAGCGGCGCTCGAACAGCTCGTTCCACTTCTCCTTGGTGTCGCGGAACGAGACCCCGGGCTCGAACTCGATGCCGTCGCGCAGCTGCGCGGTCCTGGACGTGGCGTCGCCGCCGAGCGGGGCGACCAGCGTGCCCGGATCGGCGCCGAGCGCGAGCGCGCGCTCGATCACGTTGCGGAGCTCGCGGACGTTGCCCGGCCAGTCGTGCGCCATCAGCGCGGCGCGGGTCGCGTCCGACAGCGCGATGCCGGCGAGCGGCGCGAGCTTGCCGAGCATCGCGTCGATCAGCAGCGGGATGTCCTCGCGGCGCTCGCGCAGCGCCGGCGCCGTGATCGGCACGACGTTGAGCCGGAAGTACAGGTCCTCGCGGAACTTGCCCTTCTCGACCTCGGAGCGCAGGTCCTTGCGGGTCGCCGCGATCACGCGGAGATCGACCTTGATCGTCTTGGTGCCGCCGACCCGGCGGAGCTCGCGCTGCTCGAGCACGCGCAGCAGCTTGGGCTGGAGATCGAGCGACAGCTCGCCGAGCTCGTCGAGGAACACCGTGCCGGTGCTCGCGAGCTCGAACGCGCCCTGGCGCGCGGTGACCGCGCCGGTGAACGCGCCCTTCTCGTGGCCGAACAGCTCGCTCTCGATCAGCGTCCCGGCGACCGCGCCGCAGTCGACGACGACGAACGGCGCGCCGGCGCGCGGCGACAGCTGGTGCAAGGTCCGCGCGATCAGGTCCTTGCCGGTGCCGGTCTCGCCCTCGATCAGCACGGTGGCATCGGTCGGCGCGATCCGCTCGACCAGCCCGAAGATCTCGCGCATCGCCGACGACTTGCCGACCATCTCGCCCAGCGCCTCCTTCTCGCTCGGCAGGATCTCGATCCGCTCCTCGAACGGCGTGAACTTGAGCTCGCACGCGCCCAGGCCGATCACCGAGCCCGCCCGCAGGTAGGCCTCCTTGACCTCGGCGCCGTCGAGGAACGTGCCATTGGTCGACTTGAGATCGCGCACCAGGTAGCCCTTGGCGTCGCGCATGATCTCGAAGTGGACGCGCGACACGGTCTCGTCGCTGAGCACCAGATCGTTCTCCGGCGCCTTGCCGACCCGGAACACGTCGCCCGTGATCACGAACTCGGTGCCGCGCTGCGCACCTTTGATCACGACGAGCTTGCAGCGCCGGAGGTTGACGGTCGCGGGCGTCGCTTCACGCCGGATGCGCGTCCCCGTCAGGTGCTCCATCATGACATGGTACCTCGATCACGCTCGCGCGTGTTACCGCGGGTCGCGCGCCCCGGGCAGCGTCAGGATCGCCGTCCGGGTTTCTTGTTTGGTGGATCCAACGAGAGTACCTTCCAGTGAGTGCAGCGTTTGTTCGGGGGACTTGTGCTCGCATCGGTGGCGATCGCTGGAGCCGCCGGAGGCGTCGAGGTTGCCAACGCGCAGCCCGCACCGGCGAGGCCGTCGGACGCGCCGCTGCCGTCGTGCCTCGATCAGACGATCAAGGACCAGCTCGGCGCCGACCTCAAGCCGCGCGGCGTCCAGAAGCGCGACTTCATCAAGAACAAGAAGATCGTCGTCGTCGGCCACGGCGGGCTGTTCGGCGGTGACCTGACGTCGTCCAACTGGATCGCCGGCGGCTCGCTCGGGATGTTCGTCACCGAGGATCTCGGGTTCAACGTCGAGTTCGATCTGACGCCGCTCACCCTCGATCTCGACGCGCCGCTCAACAAGTTCTTCGGTGACAACCGGTTCGCGCCGGGCATGGCGTACCTCGGCCTGGCCAACCTGATGTGGTCGCCGATCCACGCCAAGCTCAAGCTCGGCGGCGGCATCGTGCACTCCGATATCCTCGTGTTCGCCGGCGGCGGTCGGATGTTTCACGACGCCGTCCAGGGCCTGGCGTTCGACGCCGGCAGCGCGATCGATCTGTTCGTGACCCGCGCGCTGACCATCCGGATCGATGTCCGCGACCTGATGGCCGTGGAGGAGGTCTCGGGCGAGACCCGCTACACCCACAACCTCGTCGCGACCGCCGGGCTCGCGCTCTACCTGCCGTCGGGGTTGTGATGCGCGCGCCGCTCGCCGTCGCCGCTCTCGTCGTCGCCGGATGGCTCGCCGCGCGCGCCGCGCGCGCCGATGAGCCCGACCGCATGATCGACAGGAAGCTGGCGAAGGCGGATGCGGAGAAGAAGGCACCGCCCGCGAAGCTGGAGCTCGAGCCGGCGCCCGGCTCGACCGCGATGTGCATCGATCAGGAGATCGCCGATCGCCTGGCGATCAAGCGCAAGCGCCGCGGCGCGGTCGATCGGCTGTTCGTGAAGCAGGGCCGTCACGAGCTGTCGATGAGCGGCGGGTACTATGCCAGCGACCTGCTGAGCGGCACGTACATCGTCGGCGGCTCGTACGCCTACCACATGACCGACGAGACCGCGGTCGAGTTCGCGGGCTGGTGGACCCACGCCAACGCCGACATCATCCGCGCCCTCGAGGACAAGCGCGGCACCGTGGTCGCCGATACCTACGCGAGCGAGATCTTCGCCGAGTCGCTGCTGGTATGGAGTCCGGTGTACGGCAAGCTGCGACTTGGCGGGTCGATCGTCCACTTCGACCTTCACGCAGACGTCGGCGTCGGCGTCATCGACTCGGCCACCAGCCGCGGCGCGGCCGGGGTGCTCGGGTTCGGGATGAGGCTGTTCATGGGCCAGGCGCTGGCGTTCCGGATCGACGCCCGCAACCGGACGTTCCGCCAGGAGCTGCTCGACGAGCGCTTCCTGGTCAATGACAGCGCCATCACAGCCGGCCTGTCGGTGTTTCTGCCGCTGCATAATTGATAGCGCGCGCCGCGCGATCACGTCATTTTGGGGAGACTGTCGATGCCCGTTCGCTGGAAGACCGCTGCGTTGCTCGCCCTCGTGCCGACCCTGGCGATCGCGGCCCCCAGGCCCCGGCCGAAGAAGCCGCCGGTCAAGAAGCCCGCAGCGGCCGAGCCGCCGGCTCCCGCGCCCACGGCAGCCCCGGCCGCGACGACCGAGGCCGCCGACAAGGACAAGCCCGCGGAGCCCGCCCCGACGATCGCGCCGCCCCCGGCGGCGGCCGGCGGTGCCAGTGGTGGCTCGACCGGCGGCGGCACCGGCGGCGGCACCGGTGACAGCGCCGCGGCGAAAACCGACGAGCCCGAGAAGCCCGCCGGCGACGGCCAGGACGTCGACAGCCTGCGCCAGGAGTACCTGAGCCTGCGGGACGAGCTGTTCAAGTCGCGCGCCCGGGCCAACGCGGTGGCGAGCCAGCTGTACTCGACGCGGGTCCAGGTCAAGCTGACCTACACCACGGCCCGCTACTACACGCCCGCCAAGGCGTCGATCCGGCTCGACGGCGCCAGCGTCTACGAGGACGCGACCGGCGCGATCGCCGGCGACGACGGCGTGCGGTTCGACGGCTACGTCGCCCCCGGCCGCCACCTGATCACGTTCCACGTCGAGGCCACCGGCAAGGACGACGACTCGTTCACCTCGACCACCGAGAGCCAGATCGTGGTCAAGGCGGTCGCCGGCAAAGATCTCCTCGTGGCGGCCAAGGCCAGGGACTCGGGCGACATCGCCTACGAGTGGAAGCGCTCCGAGCACGGCAGCTACGGCCTGGGCATCGACGTCTCGGTCAAGACCGCGAAGACCGTCGAGGCCCCCGCGCCCTCGGCGCCGCCGCCCGCCAAGGGAGCCAAGAAGTGATCCGACGCGGCTGGGTGTACGCGCTGGTGCTCGCCGGCGCGGCGAGCGCAGCGAACGCGGCGCCCGGCGCGGCGAACGAGCCGGCCGGCAAGCCCGCCGACAAACCCACCGCCGCCGATCCGATCGCGAGGTACTTCACCGAGCTCGCCGCGATCAAGCTGATCGACACCGAGAGCGGCACGCTCGAGACCCTGCGCCACGACCTCGGCGCGGCCGAGCTGCTGCTGCGCGACGGCGCGTTCGCCAGCGCCGCGGTCGCGCTGTTCGCGATCGTCAAGTCGCCGCGCTACGCCGCGTTCACCGACTTCGTCGAGTTCCAGAACGCCGAGTACGACCTCGGCGTCGCGCTGGCCCGCGCCGGCAGCTACGGCGCGGCGCTCGACGCGCTCGAGGCGGTGCTGCGGCGCGGGCCCGCGGCGCCGTACTGGGGCCCGGCCCACCGCCGCATGGTCGACGTCGCGCTCGAGACCCGCGATCACGCCGGCATCCTGGCGCGGATCGAGGCCGTCAAGTCGGCCGATCCGATCCCGCCGTCGGCCGCCGGCGAGCGCTCGTACCTGCGCGGCCGCGCCGCCTACGACGCCGGCAAGCTCGCCGACGCCGAGGGCGAGCTGGTGCTGATCTCCAAGAAGAGCCGGCTGTACTCGTCGGCGGTCTACCTGCGCGGCGTGATCCGCGCCCGCCAGAACAAGTACCGCGACTCGGCCGAGGCGATGTGCGAGGTCGCGGCGACCGAGGACAGCGACAAGATCACGTTCGTGGTCGACGAGCGCTACTTCACGATCAAGGACCTCGCACGGCTGGGCCTGGGCCGGCTCGCCCACGAGCAGGGCGAGTACGACGACGCCTACTACCACTACTTCCAGATCCCCGATGACTCGGCGTACCTGCCCGACGCGCTGTTCGAGGCGTCGTGGTCGATGTACCAGAAGCGCGAGCTGGCGACCGCGCGCGACCTGGTCCACGAGTTCCTCGCGACGTTCCCGTCGTCGCCGCTGTGGCCCGAGGCCAGCCTGCTCGCCGGCTACGTCGAGCTCGCCGATTGCAAGTTCGACGCATCGCAGAAGTGGTACGACGAGCTGGCCGCGAAGCTCCAGCCGATCGTCGACGAGATCGATCGGGTGCGCAAGGATCCCGAGCTGCGCAAGCAGCTGTTCGCGACCGCGCTGACCCGGTTCCACGAGGTCAAGGGCTCG
>Ga0307515_10024208_pt1 | contig 10590 bp, 10 predicted proteins | sample 17_EM_MG_FD_194513 | JGI IMG/M metagenome (GOLD analysis project Ga0307515, IMG submission 194513) | Populus trichocarpa ectomycorrhiza microbial communities from riparian zone in the Pacific Northwest, United States - 17_EM | ecosystem: Host-associated > Plants > Roots > Unclassified | place...
TTTACGTTACCCCCCCCCCCCCCCCCCCCTGACATGGGCCTCAGTCCCAGGCTCTGCCGCTTGTCGGCTCTATTCCTTGTTCAAGAGAAACGAACGTAAAACACGGAGGACTATGGGGTTTTTGCCCGTGGCAACGGTACTCTCTTGCTACGAAGGGAAACACGAATCTGGTGCATTTGGTTGAATCCAACGTTGGAGTGCACGCGATGGCTCCTTCCAAACTGACCTCCAAGGTGGCTCTTCAAAGCTTCAACACTGTCATATGGGCGGGAAATCCCGAATGTGCCCGCTTTCACGACGGGCGACCCTATCACTTGCTACGAATATTCTCAACCTTAGTACTTCTGCTCTCTGCCTGCTATTCACTCCTTCAAGCCCCCTACCTTTCTTCGCAATCTCCCCACCTCTTCAGCCACCGCGGTATCTCTTTTTCCTCCGGCGACCTGATTATCAAAACGTGTCGTTCCCGAGAAACCGCAGACGGTCCAGCATTACTCTCGAGTGACAGAGGCGAGGGCCTGTGGGAGTGATTTTGGAATGGCCACGGAGTGTGGAGTCCTTGCTCATAGTGTGCGTAGCAGGTCATGGTTGGGGCACAAACTCGTGAAGGATAGATGGATTAGGCGCGTAACCTTCGTGATAGGAGATTAGGTCCCTGGTCCCCGTTTTGAAGGGTGAGTTAGGTGCGTTTTCCTCGTTCAACTCTTGATGGGATCAACCTCGATGCGAAGGCGGCTTATATCTGGCTAGCTTCTGTACGATGGCCTTTCATCTCCGTCCCGTAAAGGAATGGTTTGGTGGGACTCAAAGAACTACTTAACATCTCTGGCTGTCGGGCGGTTGCGATCCCTCTCTGTCGCCTTGCTCTCATTCCTACCATGGCTCCACCGCGTGCCCCTTACTCTGGCCCCTCGCGAAAGCTCATCGTCGCTCTCGACATCGGGACTACCTTCAGCGGTGCCGCATATGCCCTCTTAGATCCTGGCCAGGTCCCCCAAACCCGATCTGTCACAAGGCAGGTGCTTCCCCAGACCTTGATCCAGTAACAACGAGTAACAAATAGGAGATAGATACCTCAACAATCCTAATCCTGGGTCTGCGAAAGTTTCCTCCGTGCTGTATTACGATTACGAGGGAAATTTCCGTGGCGTCGAGAACGGGGTTGACTTTCAAGATAACGACGGGCTTCTCAGGATGAAATGGTAGGAGATTGCGTTACGTTCACTTGTCCAAGCCGCTGATGGTGGGCTAGGTGGAAGTTGATGCTCTCACCCTTGGAGCTGCCTGTTGCGGTGAAGGATCAGATGAGCACGGAACTCCCAAGAGGGAAGGGCATCATCGATGTGTTCGCAGATTATATGCGTTATCTCTTCGGCTCGACCGAGGATTTGTTCAAGTCTTCGGAGCCAATCGTTCGATGGGACTCGATCTCAAGCATCGAGTTGGTGTTGAGTCACCCTAACGGGTGGGGAGGCCCACAGCAAAGTCAACTGCGAAGCGCCGCGATCAAGGCGGGGATTGTCCCTGACACACCCACTGGGCGTGCTAGCGTCCACTTCGTTACGGAAGGAGAGGCATGTTTCAACTTCTGCGCAACAGAGATCCACGCGGGTGAACAACTAAAGGTCCGTCGCACTGTCCTTGCTCAGAGCTGGTTATGACGCGTCTGCAGCCAGGTGAACAAGTTTTGATCATCGATGCCGGCGGTGGGACCATCGATATCAGCACCTACAAGGTTGTCAGCAATGGGCCGCTACAGGTCGAAGAATTATGTGAACCAAAGTGTGAGTCGGTCCCATCGTAATAGCATATTTTCCGTTCGATAACGTTCATTTTAGGCTTGGTGCAAGGAGGAGAGCTTGTGACAGCGAGGGCAACGGTGACGGTCCGAGGTGCGTTCTAACGCTCCACCCACAGACCGATTGCTCAACACGCAACCAGAGGAGTTGAAGCATTCCAAATTCAACACCCCCGAAGACCTGGCGTCGTTTTCCCGGAAGTTCGACGAGGGGGTGAAGAAGATCTTTTCGACTTCGAACAGCCATGCAGATCAACACGTCAAATTTGGCTCTCCGAGAGACAATGATCCCGACTACGGAATCAAGGCCGGGAGGATAACTTTGACTGGGTAAACTCCCACTCACCTTGTCGATGAACCTGCGCCGAGACATTCTCGCATACAGCGCCCAAGTTTCTGCATCCTTCGAGCCCTCGATTCAGTCTACCGTGGACTGTATCAGGGACAACTTCAGGCAACGCCTTCCCACCAAACCGGTCCGTATATTCCGACATTCTTGAACACCGCTTCTGGTTGATCATGAGCAGTTTGCATTTCTTGTTGGCGGGTTTGCCACAAGTCCTTGGTTGTCCGAGCAACTCCAGCAGCGGCTTTTGGATCTCGGGTTTTGGTTTTTCAAGCCAGACACGCACACGTGAGTGACCAGTCCTTGGAGTCGTGGCAGGCTGTGACCTTGGTTATTGGATAGGAACAAGGCTGTTGCCATCGGGGCAGTTTCGCATCACGTTGACCATTTCGTGACAGGCAGGATCTCGAAGTTCACGTATGGTGTATTCGGTAACCCTGTATACGACCCCTCCGATCCAGGGCACGTCCGACACTCATATAAGCTGTATGTCAATGCCATGGGGGAAAAACACATTTCTGGTCATTTCACTACTATGTTGACCCGGGTTCGTCATGCATAACTTCTATTCGGCTGTTCGGGCTGGATGTCATCCCTCTGCAGGACACTAAGATTTTGAAGGATCGAGAGGTCCGACACGGGTTTTGCGTGTCAGCCAAGGGTGCCCCACCACAACATGGCACCGTGCAAATCATTAAATATACAGGGACTTTGGCTGCCCCCGAGTGGAAGGATGTTGAACCAGGTAGTGTTTAGCTTTCCCTGTTACCTCGTGAAAAGCGCTCAGAGCCAAAAAGACAAGTTCGAAACGCTGTGTCGTGTCAAGGCCGACATCTCTAGCGCTCCGTATACATCAAAACTCACGGAAACAGGAAAAATGGCCTATGAGCGGAAGCACGAGGTAATTCTACTCGTGGGCCTCACGGAGCTTAAAGCACAGGTCAGTTGGATTGACTCCAAAACCGTACGTGTGCATCTCGATCTACACTTACCCATTTACCTCATCCGATTTCCACATACGTGAATCCAGAGGGAGGAGAGAAGGTTTGTAGCAAAGCTTTCCGAGTTTCTCCGTAGGCTGAATGCGACTTTCAGGAGTGATGCCGTGGTTGTCTACGACAACCCCTCGGAGAGGGTCTAAGGGTTGTCGCTGCATGACTACTTCAGGGTGATTCTGGTTATCGAACTGCGGTGATGTCCCACTTCCGTCATAATAATGTACGTTTATCCATACTACCGGCCGACGGCCAGCTGCGGGAGGTGAGAGGAACTTCTCCGATTGGCATGTGTGAACCGTCGAAAGAAATGGCATGTTCCACAAAAAACACGGGAACGCTACAGCAAAGAGAGCAAGCACGGGTGTTCGTGAATGGAGTTAACGCAAAAACACGCCGAGTTGTAGATTACCAAGTGTGTAGAAACGAAGCAGAGCAAATCAAGAAGCAATAACGGAAGAAACTGAAGAGAGGGGGGAGGCGCGAACAGGAAGGGGGAACAGATGAGCGTTCTCCGAAGGTCAACGCGCACCCGGGCGCCGATTCGACCTCTCTACTCGAGGTTTTTCACACAGGACTTCACATACGGACTGAGCGGCATGCTCCTGGACACATATTACCGCAGTAAACAGTGGTTTAATCGAACGGTCCAGAGCCCTAGCAAGATTCAGACCATATTCATTATAAATCGAGAAAGCCAGTCTTACCATGTCTTCGTCTTCTCCCTCGTATTTTTTCTTCTCCTCGACCGGGGCAGCAGTGGTTTCCTCGGAAACTGCGGCATGGACTACTGAAACGGCAAATGCCTCAGTTACTAGCTAGCTAAGCATTCCTTCACTTTTTCTGGTCCTAGCCGAACGTGTAATAGGTGACAACGAGCACGGTGATGAGATTCTTGTAAGTCTTGACGCGTGACGAACGAACGGGAGACCGAAACGATGGTTGGGTAGGAGAGAGCTAAGGTGATGGCAGGAATGGTCTTGATACCAGACAAGAATCGGTCAACCAACTCGGTCTAAAACGTCGGGGGTATCCGGCAAAGGAGTTTCCGGAGTCGAAGACTTGAACGTTGAACGATGGTCATACCGTACGTGAACGGAGGATTCTTCAACGTGTTCAGAAGGGCGGCTTCGGGAGGTCAACCTTCCGGCTGTGACAGCCTTCACACCGGAGAGCGGAGACGATTCCTATCGTACTTCTAGCAGTCCTTGTGGGGGCACCTGATGCCTGGAGGGATGTATTTCCGGGTTTCGTTCTAGTGTTTCCGGCAGAGACAGCGGTATATCGGAGAGTAAAAACACCGGCGCTAGCGGGGGCGACAACCTTTCCCCAGACGATGAGGTCCCCAATGTCCTTTAAATTGCCAGGGGTGAAAACTAATCCGATGTTTCTCCTGACGTGGGGAAGTAGACGTTCGAGAGGATCGAACGTAAAACACGGAGGACTGTAGGGTTTTTGCCCGTGGTAACGTACGGTACTCTTGCTACAAAGGGAAACACGAATCTGGTGCATTTGGTTGAATCCAACGTTGGAGTGCACCCGACGGCTCCTTCCAAACTGATCCCCAAGGTGGCTCTTCAAGCTTCGAGCTTCAAGCTTCAACAGATGTACCCGCTTTCACGACGGGCCAGACCCTAACGCTTGCTACGCTCAGGAATATTCTCAACCTTAGTACTTCTGCTCTCTGCCTGCTATCCACTCCTTCAAGGCCCCTACCTTCCTTCGCAATCTCCCCACCTATTCAGCCATCGTGGTATCTCTTTTTCTTCCGGCGACCTGGTTATCAAAGCGTGCCGTTCCCGAGAAACCGCAGTCGGTTCAGCATTACTCTCGAGTAACAGAGGCGAGGGCATGCGGGAGTGATTTTGGAATGGCCATGGAGTGCAGGGTCTTCACTCATAGCGCGCGTGGCAGGTCGTAGTTGGAACACAAGCTCGTGAAGGATAGATGGATTAGGCGCATCATCTTCGTGATAGGAGATTAGGTCCCTGGTCCCCGTTTTGAAGGGTAGGTTAGGCGGGTTTCCCTCGTTCTTGATGGGATCAACCTCGATGTGAAGGTGGCTTATATCTGGTTAGCTTCTGTGCGATGGCCTTTCATCTCCATCCCGTAAAGGAATGGTTTGGCGGGACTCAAAGAAATACTTAACATCTCTGGCTGTCGGGCGATTGCGATCCCTCTCTGTCGCTTTGCTCTCATTCCTGCTGGCATGGTTCCATTGCGTGCCCCTTACTCTGGCCCCTCACGAAAACTCATCGTCGCTCTCGACATCGGGACTACCTTCAGCGGTGCCGCATATGCCATTCTAGATCCTGGCCAAGTCCCCCAAACCAGATCAGTTACAAGGCAGGTACTTCCCCTGGCCTTGATCCGGTAACAACGAGTAACAAATAGGAGATAGATACCTCAACAATCCTAATCCTGGGTCTGCGAAAGTTTCCTCCGTTCTATATTACGATTACGAGGGAAACTTCCATGGCGTCGAGAACGGGGTTGACTTTCAAGATAATGATGGGCTTCTCAGGATGAAATGGTGGGAGATTGTGTTACGTTCGCTTGTCTAAACCGCTGATGGTGGGTTAGGTGGAAGTTGATGCTCTCACCCTTGGAGCTGCCTGTTGTGGTGAAAGATCAGATGAGCACGGAACTCCCAAGAGGGAAGACCATCGTCGATGTTTTCGCAGATTATATGCGCTATCTCTTCGACTCGACCGAGGAGCTGTTCAAGTCTTCGGAGCCAATCGTTCGATGGGACTCGATCTCAAGGATCGAATTGGTGCTGACCCACCCCAACGGATGGGGAGGCCCACAGCAAAGTCAGCTGCGAAACGCTGCGATCAAGGCGGGGATTGTCCCTGACACACCTGCTGGGCGTGCCTGCGTCCACTTTGTTACGGAAGGAGAGGCATGTTTCAACTTCTGCGCAACAGAGATCTACGTGGGTAAACAACTAGAGGTCCATCCCACTGTCCTTGCTCAGAACCGGTTCTGACACATCCGCAGCCAGGTGAACAAGTCTTGATCATCGATGCGGGCGGTGGGACCATCGATGTCAGCGCCTATAAGGTTGTCAGCAATGGACCGCTACAGGTTGAAGAGTTGTATGAACCAAAGTGTGAGTCGGTTCCGTCGTAATGGCATTTTTCCGTTCGATAACGTTCATTCTAGGCTTGGTGCAAGGGGGAGAGCTTGTGACAGCGAGGGCAACGGCGACGGTCCAAGGTGCGTTCTAACGCTCCACCCACAGACCGATTGCTCAACACGCAACCAGAGGAGTTGAAGCATTCCAAATTCAACACTCCCGAAGACCTGGCGTCGTTTTCCTGGAAGTTCGACGAAGGGGTGAAGAGGATCTTTTCGACTTCGAATAATCGCACAGATCAACACGTCAAATTTGGCTCTCCGAGAGACAATGATCCCGACTACGGAATCAAGGCCGGGAGGATAACGCTGACTGGGTAAACTCCCCTCACCCTGTTGATGCACCGGCGCCGAGACATTCCCGCATACAGCTCCCAAGTTTCTGCATCCTTTGAGCCCTCGATTCGGTCCACCGTGGACTGTATCAGGGACAACTTCAGGCAATGTCTTATTACCAGATCGGTCCGTATACTCTGATATTCTCGAGTATCACTCCTGATTGCGAGTACAGTTCGCATTTCTTGTTGGCGGGTTCGCCACGAGTCCTTGGTTGTCCGAGCAACTCCAACAGCGGCTTCTGGATCTTGGTTTTCGGTTTTTCAAACCAGACACGCACACGTGAGTGACCAGTCCCTGGAGTCGATGCAGGCTGTAACCGTGGTAGTTGGATAGGAATAAGGCCGTTGCCATCGGGGCAGTTTCATATCATGTTGACCATTTCGTGACAGGCAGGATCTCGAAGTTCACGTACGGTACACTCGGTAACATTGCATACGACCCCTCCAATCCAGAGCACGTCCAACGCTCACATAAATCGTTTATCGATGCCATGGGGGAAAAACGTATTGGGAATTTTTCTGCCATATTGACTCGGGTTCGTCATTCACAGTCTTTACTCGGCGTTTCAGATTGAATTCAATTGCTCTACAGGGCACTAAGATTTTAGAGAGTCGAGAGATCCAACATAGGCGTTCCGCAGTAACCGAGGACGCCCCGCGAAAACACACCTTCACACGAATAATTAAATACACAGGGGCTTTAGCCTCGCCAGAGTGGGAGGATGTGGAACCAGGTAGAGTGTTTGGCTTCTCTTGTTACTTTGTGAAGAACGCTCAGAGCCAAAAGACAAGTTCGAAACATTGTGTCGTGTCAAGGCCGACATCTCCAGTGCTCCGTATACATCGAAACTCGTGAAAACAGGAAAAATGACCTACAAGCGGGACTACGAGATAATTCTACTCGTGGGCCTTACAGAGCTTAAAGCACAGGCCAGTTGGATCGACTCCAAAACGGTACGTGCGCATCTTGTTCTACACGTGCCCGTTTACCTCATCCGACTTCCACATACGTGAATCTAGGGCGAAGAGAGAAGGTTTGCAGCAACGTTTTCCGAGTCTCCCCTCCGTCGGCTAAATCTGACTTTTAGAAGCGATGCCGTGATTGCCTACGACAACCCCTCGGAGAGGGTCTAAGAGGAGTCGCTGCATGGTTACTACACGCTGATCCGGGCTATTGAACTAGTTGTGCGTGACTACAGCTCAACGTTTAATGGCTAGCTATGGGAAATTAGGGGAACGCCTTTGATCTGTTGATATGAATCGCCGACAGAAATGATATGTTCCGCAAAAAAACACGAGACCACTACAACAGAGGGGGTGAGCACAGGCGGCCGTGAGTGGAGTGGTCACAAATAACGTGCTGAGCTGCGGATTGCCGAGTGTACGGAAACAAAGCAGAGCAAATAAAGAAGCAATAGCGGAAGAAACTGAAGAAAGGGGTGGGGGGATGTCAAAGACAAAAGAATACGACACCAGGATCGTGTTCATTTCCTCCGTGAGAAGAGAGAAACCGCGGATACCCACTGGATCCTCCGCATAGGGTGTCGGGATGCAAACAGAAAGGCGGAACAGATGAGGCGACCATTCCTGGTCAACACGCACTCAGACGCAATCGAGTAGATGCCGTAAAGCGATCCTTTTGACCTCTATGCTCGAGATTCGACACAGGGTTTCACACACGGGTTGTACAGCACGCTTTTGAATACAAATTAACGCAGTGTAAACGGTGGTTTAATCGAACATTCAGCCAGGTTCAGAACATATTCACCGTAGATCAAGAAAAACAGTTACCGTGACTCGGCTTCACCTTCCTCCTCCTCGGCGGCTGGGGCAACAGTGGTCTCTCCGGTAATTGCAGCGGGAGCGGCAGCAACGGCAAATGCCTCGGGGTTGGCTAGGGATTCCTTCACCTTTCCTGATCCTTCGAATGTGTGATTGGTGGTAATAGACCCGGAGCTGAGACTCTTGCTGGTCTTGGCGAGCAAGTGGGAAATAAAAATACCGTGAAGGCGTCTCCGGAGCCGAAGATTTGAACGGCGGTCATACCGCACGTGAACGAGGAGCTATTCAAGATCTTCGGAAGAGCGGCTCCTGAATGGACAGCCCTAGTGTCGCGGTGACAACCTCCACATCGGAGACGATTTCGACAGTACCCGTAGCCATCTTGGTGGGGATACTTAAAGTCTGGAAGAAGGTTTCCAGGCCCCACCCCAGTGTTTCCGGCAGGAACACCTCGTTACTAGATCTATCGATCGGAGGAACACCTGTAAGAGACCGTATTATGGGGATTTCTCCGGGGTCTACGAACGCATATGCGACACCGCTGAACGTAGTCTCAATATTGAGAGCGACAATGAGCTTTCGCGAGGGGCCAGAGCAATAGAGGCGGGCTATATCCACGATGAGAGTCAGGGAAAGGTGGCGGACAAGGTCCGTAATCGCTCAATCACCGGAGACTTTAAGTATTTCTCTCGGTCCGCCACTCTTTTCCTTTATGGGACGGAGATGAAAAGCCGCCACATAGAAGTCAGATGCGTATAAGCCAGCCACACATCGAGGTTGATGCCATCAAGGACGAGGAAAACGCACCTGATCCCCATATCTTCTATCTTGTCTTCCAGCCACGACCCGTCAGCCACACTATGAGTGAAAACTCTACACCCCGCGGCCATCCAGATGTCACCCCCACATACCCCCCTCCTTCGCAACGCGAACGCGGGACCAAGGCTGAACCGTTGGCGATGCCTCGGGATCGACAGGCTTCGACATCCAGGCAACCCAGAGAACCGGAACAGAAACAAGAGAGGAGAGGAGATGCCACGGTGACTGAGGAGACGGAGAGATCGAGAAGAAGCAATACTCCGATGACTGGGGAGATGGGGAGGCCTCGAGGAGGCACTAAGATGGTCGCCGGGATGATAGGGAGATTTCGAAGTGATGAAAGGTACAAGGACGAAGTGCGAAGGTTGAGAGGAGAAGGAGAGAAACTGAAAGAGGAAGGCAGGCGCAAGGACGACCAGATTGCAAAACTGAAACGCGAGAATGTGGAGATCCGTGGCTCTATGCAGAAGTTTACGGAAGCGCATGCCCGACAAACTCGAGAGATGGAAGTACAGACCCGACAAACTCGGGCGATTGAAGAAAGGTTGAAGAAAACCGAGCAACTGCTGGAAGCGAGAACCGCAGAACTTTCCGTGGCACAGACTTTCTTATCCACGGCGGACCGCCTATCCGAGGTTGAAGTGCTGAGCATCGTTCGTGAGCTCAACGAAAATATCTTCCAAGTCGCGGTTAGCTTGGCAGAGGGATGGGAGAAATTGAGGTCGTCGGGGACCACTGGCCGGAGAGTCAAGAATGCTGACCCTACTTCTCAATCCCGCCCCTATGTCCTCCTCCAGCTGGCCCGCAATCAGGATTCCACGGGTTTGACCTGCCTGCTTCAGTCGTATCTCTGCGAGCAGGCAGTGAACATGATTCCGAGCTGGGATTATAACCAGGGTTTCGTTGTGCTCAAGCGCGTTTACGAACACTTATCTGCATCAGGTGAGGATCATATCATTGACACCAAGTGGCGTGTAACTTACGCACCACAGAGGGGCAAGCAATCTCAGCCAGATGGAGGTCGTTGACCCATAGTCACCTCTCCCCGCCACCCCCTCATTCTGCACCGCTGATGGAGCAATTGGCGGGGCTCCTTGACGAGACGGGATCGTTCTCGTCTCCTCAGCATTCACTGGAATTCGTTCAAACCACGGCACTCGAAAGAATTGAATCAATGATTCGAACTTCCCAACGCTTGGAGTCCGTGTTCATGGTAGACGTCATATCCAGCGACATGTTCCTCCTATTTGAAGCCCCAGGCACCGTGTTCGATGGCGCGAGGATGACCGACGAGTGCAAAGCTCGTGACGCTTCTAAACATGGGAGGCGAGATTATAGGATTGCGGGGACGATCGAGGTGGGAGTTGGGAA
>Ga0307515_10024210_pt1 | contig 10590 bp, 5 predicted proteins | sample 17_EM_MG_FD_194513 | JGI IMG/M metagenome (GOLD analysis project Ga0307515, IMG submission 194513) | Populus trichocarpa ectomycorrhiza microbial communities from riparian zone in the Pacific Northwest, United States - 17_EM | ecosystem: Host-associated > Plants > Roots > Unclassified | place...
TTATGGAGCAGAAAGCCAAATGAAAAGAAATATGGAAAAAGAAAATAAAAATTTTATAAAAAACAAAATACCAAATAAATTAGACTAAAATACCAAAAAAAACATTAGATTTAGTAATAAGACTTTGTTTAAAATTGTGTTTCAAATAGTGTTTCATGAAAAATTTTAAAACAATTTTGTTTAAAATTATTTTTTAATATTTTTGAATTGTTTTGATGTTAAAAATAATTTTAAAAAAATAAAAAAATTATTTTAATGTATTTTCGGGTAAAAATATTTTTTAAAAATAATTACTACCGCCATTTCTACATGACATTGTTAAGGATAAAAAGAACAAAAGAAAAAATGCTACTGCCAATAACAGAAAAAAAAAACTCAAGAGACTCTCAAAATCATAGGAAAAAAGAGAGAAAAAGAAAAAGAAGCCCAAGTATGATTAGCTTATATCTTACCCACCCATGCTTGACATTGAATATGGAAAAATGTCCACGTGTCTATTGCATCGAATGTTAAAAAACATATTCCCAGAGTGATTCTCGGAAATATTTAAGTATCATTACCATTTATTGAGATTTATAGATTCTTAAAGCAAAATTCTAAGACAACTAACTAACTATATGCTTGGTCGTTACAAAGTTCAAACCGCAAGATGCGCATGTCGTTGAGTCGAGAGACAAATATTTTCAGAACGATGACATGGCAATACCAAGGACACCGACCTGAAGTTCCTGGACCGGAAGTGAGAAATTAACAGAGAAACGGCAGCACCTGAATACTGAGATGGCAATACCAGAGACAACCGTCACAACACATGCCTTTTATTTTGCCTCTTGCCGGTTGCCGGGCAAAATACCCTGAAACTCCTCCGCACTTCCATGATGTGAACTCAACCTTTAACTCTTGAACAGCGGAACGACAGCTGGCCGAGTGTTCTCGAGATTTTTTTATTTGTTTATTTAGAATTATTTTGTTTATTTTTATATTATTTTAATTTGCTGGTATAAAAAATGAATTTTAAAAAATTTAAAATATTATTTAAATATATTTAAAAAAAAAAACATTTTAACTAACGCATGAACAACACCCTTTTGTAGACCAAACACTCAACTGGTTTAGGTTTTCATAGAAAAATTCTTTGCAAACCAGCTAACTTTCCAGCAACCTAACCTTGTACAGTTATTTCACAACAAATTAAATAAAATATAATTTTTTAGATTTACTACATGTACAACCTTAACATAAAATAATAATAATAATAATAATAATAATAGTGATGACACCATTTGTGTTGATTTATCTTCTCTCTGCCACATTCTCTTTCTTGTCTTTGTGCATGACCTTGTTTGTTTACACGCTACTACTTCCATGGCTAAAGCTAAAGCACCAAGACGCACTCTTGACTCTTACACTGTTAAACCCATCAACAAAACCGTTAAACGTAAGTCCTTCGCCCTCACTGCTCAACCCACCCTTTTTCTTTTCCAATTTATATCATCTATATTAACTAAAAAATGAAAATGAAATTCTTTCGTTTTGTAGCTGGAGATTGCGTGTTGATGCGGCCATCGGATCCGTCGAAGCCTTCTTACGTGGCAAAGATTGAGCGGATCGAATCCGACGGTAGAGGGCCCAACGTGAGAGTACGGGTGCGGTGGTATTACCGGCCGGAGGAATCAATCGGTGGTCGCCGGCAGTTTCATGGCTCAAAGGAGGTTTTTCTATCCGATCATTATGATACTCAGAGTGCAGATACGATTGAAGGAAAGTGTATGGTTCATAGTTTCAAGAATTACACGAAGCTTGATGCTGTTGGGAACGATGATTTCTTTTGTCGTTTTGAGTATAATTCGTCTACTGGTGCTTTTAATCCTGATAGAGTTGCCGTGTATGTCTCGAATTTCCCCTTTTTTAATGCGATTTTGATGGTTTAATTCAGTGGCGATATTTATGCTATTAATTCGGGAATCTTATCTTAATTGTGGTTTGATGGATTTTAATTTGGGATTAGAATAGTGTTTTTAGTAAAAGGCTTTTCTTAATTGTGGCAGGTATTGCAAATGTGAGATGCCTTACAATCCTGATGACTTGATGGTTCAATGTGAAGGCTGCAGTGACTGGTAAGCTGTGTGTTTTTGAGATTATTTAGATTGTTTTGAAGCCCTTTTCCGAGTTCTAGTTCAGTTTTTGTGGATGGGTTTTTGTTCTGTGATGCTGTTTGGAATTTGCTAGGTGAGATCTTTCAATGCCATTATTACTTCGGTGCCTGTAGGTTTTAGCTTGTTAGAAAGCTGTGGCTGCTTGCTATCCAAATGTCAATGGGACTGTGCTTTGATTTTCCTTTCTGCGAGAAAGAATGTAATTAGATTTATAACACCATATTTCCAGTTATCAGTTGCTTTGTCATATTTCTTTCAAACTGAGGGGAATAGGCATTGCATTATATCTGCAAAGTCGCTCTGGGATTGTAATAGATGACAATTGAGATTGGATTACAGTAATATTTTCTACAGTTATTTAGAAGTTGATTTGGCACGCGGCATATGAAGTAATTTAGATTTGTCTTGTTAAGCAATTACAGCCACTCTGTGATTCTCTAAAAGATATCCAGCGGGAGCAAACTGTTATGGGCAGGGCAGATAAGTTGTTCTCTACTTGAAACTGAAAACGGGAGTAGCTGATATATCAAAAAGAATGGGAAAATGTCATTATGAAAAGAAAGAAGAGTGCTTGCACCATGTCTTCTGTTTGCATGCTTTCTTCCCTTTTCTTTTCCAAACTTCCTCTAGCATGTGATTGGATGGACATGCCTTGATCGTGAGGTTTGTTATCAAACTTCACTTTTAAGGAGCTTCTTATATTGAGTTCTGAGGAGAAATACGTGTCCCTAGTTCAGAAGGAGTGGACAACTAGGGTATAGAGACTTATGTTTCAAATGCCTTTTCTTATGTGGATGTCTGTGCATTTTAATGGGATGTTTTTACCAAACAACTGTTTGAGTGCAGAAATATCCGATTTATGCAAATACAATGGGAAAACAATGCATCATTCAGCATACTACTTTTTGATTCAGGTTTCATCCTGCTTGTATAGAAATGTCTGCAGAGGAAGCTAAAAGACTTGATCATTTCTTCTGTGAAAACTGCTCATCTGAAGGCCAGAAGAAGCTGCAGAATTCCCACAATACCAGACAATCAGATGCAAAGGTATCCTCATCCACTGCAGTGTTGAGTGTGTTTTGAAGTCTTTATTTGTCATTCAAATGCCTGGTTTTCCCTGGACTGAATCTGGCATGCACATATTAATAATCTCATGGCATTTGTCATCCAAATTGTTTTTACTGGACTCAAGCTGGCATGCACATCTGCCATTCTTCTTTTAAATGTTTCTTGTGTTAATAGATTTGTAATTGCTTTGGCTTTTCATGGAATGCGGGGTATGGAGATTTTTGTATAATGAGTGCATAATGCTTAAAATGCACGAATAAACTTAATCCAACAATCACCTAACAACACATGCACATGTTCTGAGAGATAGAGAGGAGTGAGGCTGAGACATGGAAAGGTATTCTCAACTCGTTATTGCTAAGGAACCTTTTTATGATATTATTGGATAAGCATGAATAGTGCAATAAAAAATCCCATTGTCAATTTGATATAATTGCATCCTGGGATAAAATACCATGGACTCTGCATTTTTTGTTGTTGCTTGGAGCTACAAAGCCTGTGGGGTTTTGCCAAGAGTTTAGGTATGGTGGTGGATCTGGACATGTATGGCAAGTGGGGAAGCGTGTGCCCATTAAGGCAAACAAGTCACTTGGCATGCCAAGAGCATTTTAGTTAATTTTCTGACTCCCTTTGTGTGCTAATTAATTTGGAGGAGGGGGTCTCTCTCTTTCTTTGTTAATTTATGGCAGCTTGCTGCTGTCCTATGATAATGGGGATTCTGTGCTTCCAACAGAGAAAGGGATCCAGGTTGAAGTTGCATGTAAATGGCAGATAAACTCAAATACACCAAGTATGAATTTACTTATCATTGATATTTTTTGCCACCACATTCTTGCAGGCGGAAACAAAGAGGCGCCGGAGGTGATAAAGTAAATAAAATACAAATGCTGATGTACAATGATAGCAGAGGAACTGAGCTCTGTTTTTAACCCTGGTTAGGCTTCAAGCAAACACGCAGGCAGATACATCTGCATCACAAGCTGTTGTATATCTGTGAGTGAGTTCATGGCAGAGGGAAACTGGCTTGAAAACCTTTTTGTCATGTGTAGATAACCTTGATTTGAGGGTTAGTCACCCCGTCAAGGATGTGTTTGGTTGTTTGTAGGCTATGTGATCATGTACATGTTTTTCACTCTGGTTTCTTGCTTCTATAAACCAGGGCTGTGTATAATCCAAACTAGTTTAACTTGTAAATAGATATACGTTTATGCCTCTCTACCTTGGTACACATGGGGAATCCACTGGTTGGAGCAAGTAGGAGAAGGCACTGCACAGAGGCCAGAGGAGGATTTTGCTAAGCTGCCACTGGACGGGAAGTAATCCTTTTTTCGAAAATGAAATTTAAAAAACGCTTTTTTTTTGTCATGCCATCTCAGATCAAGTGCCGTTTAATAAATCTAGTTGTTATGCAATGCAAGTAAGCTGGGACGTTTTATAATTCGAACGACGACTTTTATGCCGATCACACCATGAAAACAGACGCTTCAATTGGAATATAAAATAAAAGTCATCGGTGTCGTTTTAGTAGAGCTCCTAAAGGCCTCCTCCGCTTGTTTTATCATCTTGCCTACCGAGAAATAAGCACTACGCAAATGCTACTGTTTAATAACAAGAATGATTCTGTTTCGTTTTCATTTAGGCTCTTCAATGCCATGTATGTGCATGCTGATGGTTAGAGGACGGGTGCAAAATTTAAAACAAACAATGGAAGCTCAGTTTTCACATTCTGATACAAATGAATCACGAAACATATGCTACAGGTGGCTTAGCAATTACCAAAGAATGATGAGACAACCGCAAAGCTAAATTTCCTTGTTTCTTCTTGGAGTGGGGGCGAGACTTGTTACCGCTTATATTTGTCTTGACTTGTCTTCTCTCTCTTCCATACAATAACGATGCCATACAGATCGGATGTAGCCAGCAAATTCTCCCCGTGGTTCCACGCAACATCACCGACTGGAAAGCGATGACCCTGCAGTCAGAAATGCACATCATGGTGAGAACATGGTGGTGGTGGTGAAATTGTGAAACATCAAATGCCAGTACGCAACAGAGATGGACCTGTAGCTTGTTGACGCATGTATGCTTTGGCCGAGTCAAATCATAGAAATAAACGTTTGAATCCTCACTTCCGGCAACTTCATGTTAAAAAAAAAAAAAAACAAACCATTTCAGTTGAGATAAAACAGTTATTACTGTTCTCAAACTCAAGATTCTTTTCAAGGATACGTGAACACTCAATTCTAGACCAAAACCTCACAATTTTAACAGAATTTTTCATGCTTCACTGTCTACTCTTATCCTTTATTAGATTCTCTCTAAGAAATGCACTGTAGGAAGATTCAGTGGTTGGAAACGAATGTTGCAGAAAATCTTAGGGGTTGTAGGAAAGTAGAAAACAAAGAGCACTGAGGTTGTGGGATTGTTGCAGAAGAGCACATAAAAGTTGAGTGTGGAAGGTGACAACAGAGTTACTACTCAAGCATATGATGACCTACAAATACATCACATTTCATTGACATGCAAACATACATGTGTATACACAGTTGTTTTTGCACAAGCTTTTTAGTTGTATTCTAAGCTCACATGTACAAATGATTGCTGACCAAATATTAGAACCTTCATTGCAGTAATTAAATACAAACCTATATACTCTCCTTTTTCAAGGGAAAGCAAGGGGCAGAAAGAAGCCCGGATGCTATGTACTCGTGGAGCCAATTTGAGTGAGCAACGAAGAGTCAGATAACCTTTAATTTCCAAGGCAACACTGCAACACAAGCATAACATCCTCTAAATCACTTCAAATTAGAAGACCTAACAGTGGAAGACATGTCAGATATACAAACCTATAGAACGACAAACTTCCATCTTGAGTACAGGTCAGCAACACGGGGCCTCCTGCTAGCAGAGAGAAACTCCGGTACTGAACAGTTGTTACTGGATATTTGCTCTTGCCACTACTTCGATAGCGATGAGACCGCGACAATGCACCCGTGTGTGAGTCCATGCTTGTGGAGTATACACATCCCTGCATGTATAGGTCAGTTAATAGCTATTTGAAAAGGTACTCCAAAAAGTCATCCAATGGTGATGGTTATTTAATGTATTTACAGAAGAGTCACCTGTGCATCCCCACAGAAAATGAGGTGACCAGTGTGATCATGGTCCATGGATGTAACCTTATCGTCAAACACCAATTTATTAATAATCCTGCCAGTGCTGAAATTGAATACCTGGTATATCAATGAAGAGGAGCTACAAATCAAGTGAAATCAATCCAAGTGAAAACTATAGGCCAGGCCAGGGAAGGGCATGACCAAGTATGATCACATGTTTAGAGGTTCTCATTTTGAAATTGCATCAGCATGAAAGCTTGTAAATAAGTTGGCAACCTCACAAACTGAGTGAGTACGATTGTTTTACTTTAAATCGTGAAATGTGGTAGAAGTTTTCTCAAATTCAAGCAATTATGTGAGAAAAATTTGGGTGGATACAGCTAGTCATGTAAATGAGTTATGATGTTGCAGGGAAAGGAAAATGGTATTTACGGTAATTTCTCTGTTTGCATTGCCAACTGAGAGGAAGTTGTTGTTTACCTGCATTGATGGAGACAAAAGAGGAAACGTTAGGTGGCCAATCAAGTCATGAAGAATGATTTGAACGAATTAAATATAAAAAATTTCCCAGTTAGATGATCACATATATGCACATGCACAAATTATCAGGGGAGAGGGAGAGGGTGAGAGGGTGTTCAGTGCATACTTACAGGATGAAAACGAATACACAATTGTGAAGAGACTCCATATATTACTCGAATGCAAATCCCTTTTGATAACTCCCATACTCTCACAGTTTTATCCATGGATGCTGAAGCAATGTACTGATTATTGGACGAGAAGTCGAAGTCTGGCAGTACTTTTCTGACTTAGAAACGTGGCAATGATAGCAGAAAAATATAAACTTGCACTCAATCAATATAATTAGCAGCGTGCTTGGTGAGATTACATTGGATAAAGAAACTAAAGATTTGCACTCCTCTCTCTGATGACTCCTCTTAGAGCATGCATGTGCAGGAATAGTCATGCTTACACAAGTATTCAAAGATAAACCAATGTCATTAAACTAAAGAGATTGTACATGGTGTGTTGAACTAAATAAAAACAAGATTCAGAGCCATCAGAACTTAATTCGCAAAGACCTGGGAAAATGCAATAGCCAGAGCCAAAATGAAGTTCATACAGTTCTACAGTCCAGTCATACACACAAATAACTTTACTAGGTAGGTTCCACTTAAATTGGTTTGTTCATTTTTGAATGATACATGAGATCATGCTTTCTTTTCCATATCTAGTTGTTCACCTGTAAGATACCTGTCATTGATCTTCACTTGACCTATCACACCAATACCACAGGTTGCACAAGAGACAAGAATACAGTGTCACTCCAATACAAACAAAGGGCTTGTTGCTTAGGATTAGCAATTCCACATGCGACTCAATTGTCTAATTATAATGGAATGTGAAATCATGTCTTTAATAATGGAAACATGCATGCGAACCCACACAAACAAATTGTTAGGACCTGAAATATAAGAAAAGACCATAGAAACAATACCAGTCAATCAAACCTGTGACATCTTTAGAATGGCCCTCTAATTTTTTGATGACTGAAGGTGGGTCTGAGACTAAGCACACTGTCAAGGTTCCATCTGACGCCCCATATGCAAGTAAATCAGAACTCATGTGCCCAAACTTCAAAACAGTAACTGCACATAAGACCAAGGATGCTCAGTCTAAGAAGATAGATTAACCACTCAAAGTATAATATGACAAGAGAAATGAAAGAAGTCTATATCAGTAACATAAAGAAATACCAGCAGCTTTGCACTGATCAAAGATGCAATGCATTCCTACAAAAGAATATGCAGGTTCAGCCCCTCGGCGGCGTAGGGAATCATTATCACTTGCAGTTGAGCTGAAACTTGTTCTGTGAGTAGAAGGCAGGTTGGTACTTCGCAGGTCCTGCAAATGAAATTCACACATGGAAAAAAAATTAATCAATGAAGTGGTACTTTCAAAGTTATAATCAATAACTAAAAATCACAAGAAATTAAGTTGGTAGTTCCTGGCGCAGAATGGAAGCTAAAGTCCAATGAGAAGAGAAGAGGTGGAATGGGCAGATGAAGATTAGTTAGTAGTTATACACATACATGGATATTTTGCTTTGTTTTTCCTTGTAAGTGAGAAAAGGGGCTTTAGCTCTATTTAATCAGTTAACTTTTACTTTCTACTCGGGTAAGAATATTTTTTTCAGCAATTAAGTTTAAGGTTGATGAGTTGACATAAAAGTAAAACGCATAACTTGTCAGATCATACTAATGTCAAATATCAAACATGTTAGAAAAGGGAGGTAGTGGGGACAGGTGCCATGGCAGGTTCCTTGAATAAGTACATTACTTGTGAAAAAATATATTTTTAACTCTATGGAGCCTGTTAAGAGTTTATGGCAGAAGCACTAAATGCAGTCAGAGGTACAGATAAAATTTTTTAATTATCAAAAGAAAATCCACAAGAAACTGAAGCATACCCTGCTGGAAGTCCAACTGTCCACCTCGAACAAATGGGAAGGTGGAGTCGTAGATTGAAGCCATCGCCCACTGATGCATCAACCAGTAAATCATCCTGATGTCAGAATTGTATAGAGAAATAGATTTAAAATAGAAGTCACAACTCACAAAGTGCATTTTTATACAAGTTCATGTTGATTCTCAATACAGAGTGAAAGAAAATAACATTAGCTCAGTTAGATATATAGAAATGTTCCTTGATGTAAGGGAAGTCAAATGTCAGATGGTTGCAAAAATTTCCGAACCCCTGGTGCAAAGGTGTGCGAGTATAATTCAGTTAGTACAAGATGTCAATCAATATACACAACTAGCTGCACTCAAGTAAAGTATCAGCAACCTGTTTCCGGGAGTGCTTTGGTGGCTTGGCAAACCATCCCAATTTCTTGGCCTGCGAATGTAATTACGATAGCTCGTATACCCTTTTCCATTGCATCTCCAATCCTTCATAAAATGCATTCATAATAAGAACTTGTAGAAGAAATGATTATATTTCATTTGTGCAGTCCTGCTACTTGCTAGAAAAGTAACTTTAGTTTCATAGGTAATAAAATGAAAAACACTAGAATACTTGAAATTTCTTCTCAATGAAAATGAAAAAACACAAAAAGAATAAGGCATCACAAAGAAAACCAGATAGCTACTTGTTAGACCATTCTCAAAGCGTCATTTGACAGGGTACCATTACTATACTATATCAATGTTGCTAACCACTCGATTGGGGCTGGGCTTAACAAAATCATCCCACAATGAAAGTAAATTCAAGATGTTGATTAAACTCGTCTCATGAATCATTGAAACAAGATACAGTGCCATGACAACAATTCATCTAGAAACAATCAGAAATTCATTGTTTTAGACTGCACAAGTCTTCCAAATTATTCCAAAGGAAGTAAGTTCAGTAAAGGCGCACACACGAATCAAGAGTTATAATTTCTAACTTGACTTTTGTTCTAAATCTAATCCAATGAGCACCCTCATTAACCATTTTCTTTAAATAAAAAAACGTTCCTCCCAGCTTGATCAGCTACCAATTCTCTCCTAAACTAAGCTCCATCCAGCAACATTTTACAATCCAAACCAGTAGATCTACCAATTACGCACTTACGAAACAAAATAATGTGGTGCGCATAATAATAATAAAAAAAAACGAACGAGTTAATAATAATAATAACAAGCTTCAAAACGACAAGAAGAGTAGAGAGAAAGCTTACAAGACGGCGGCGAACACCGGACTCGGCTTTCCTGTAGAGAAGGAGACGGCGAATGCCGATGTAATCAGGATCGGAATCCGAAGTAACAGGCTGAAGCAAACAGCTGAATAATTCTGGATCTACATTTTTCTTCTTATCCTTATTCTCTTCATCATTATTGTTATTATTATTATTCTCGTTTCTGTTAGATTCTGTTGAGCCGTTGTTTACTTTGTCGTTGCTGTTGTTATCTACTGGCTCCTCCACCTGCTCCGCCATTTTATTGAGACTCCGATGCATTCTTCATTACAGATCGTCGGGAGAATTAGCAGGAGTGATAGAAGTAGCAATTTTTTTATTTTTATTTTTTAATGTGGGGAGGGTTTTGATAAATGTTTGAAGGAGGAGCTGGAGGGAGGGAGAGAGTGCAGATTGATGGAAGGGAGGGGATGGCCGTTAATCGGTGATGGGTTGAACTTCACGCGACTCAAATAGAAAGGATGAAGGGACTTTGTTACGAAATTTTATATCAAATAGTATACTAGTTTTA
>Ga0307515_10024211_pt1 | contig 10590 bp, 7 predicted proteins | sample 17_EM_MG_FD_194513 | JGI IMG/M metagenome (GOLD analysis project Ga0307515, IMG submission 194513) | Populus trichocarpa ectomycorrhiza microbial communities from riparian zone in the Pacific Northwest, United States - 17_EM | ecosystem: Host-associated > Plants > Roots > Unclassified | place...
TCCAGTAAATTCTGTCGAGTAAGGTTGTGAATGTCCTGCAGCTGAGTGACAAAATCCTCTGCCTTGTGATTAACTTTAGTGTTGCTCGGGAGATTAGCCAGGTCAAGAGGACATCGTGGGAGAAACCCGTACACGATTTCAAAGGGGCTGAGCTTGGTGCTACGATTGACTGCATGGTTATGGGCAAACTCTGCTTGGCCAAGTTTCTTGTCCCAAGATTTTAACTGATCACCCACCAAACTATGAAGGAGATTACCCAATGACCGGTTCACCACCTCGGTTTGTCCATCGGACCGAGGATGATAAGCACTGCTGAAGTTCAGGTGAGTATTAACCATCTTCTAAAGACTCTGCCATAAATGGCTCAGGAAACGAGTGTCCCTATCTGACACAATTAACTCTGGCAGCCCATGCAACCGATAAACTTCTCGAAAGAACAATTCAGCCACATTAACAACATCTGTCGTTTTCTTGCATGGTATAAAGTGAACCATTTTTGAAAACATGTCTACTACTATGAAAATGGAGTCGAATCCCCGTTGTGTACGCGGGAGGCCTAGAACAAAATCCATGCTGATGTCTGACCATGGTCATACTGGAACAGAAAGTGGCATGTATAAACCGACATTGGTGGCTCTTCCCTTGGCCACGTGACAAATCCTACAACGCTCAACAAAACGACCAATCTCCTTCCGCATGGATGGCCAGAAGTAGGACGCAGCCACCAGTAAGTAAGTCCGGTCTCTTCCTACATGGCCTTCTCTGTGCAATTCTTGTATGATCTTGGTTCGGAGACTACACTCAGGTATACACAGTTGGGTGACTTTGAAAACAAATCCATCATGGAGGACAAAGTCACTCGGTTGGTTGTTCTGAATGTTCTCTATTACAGCAGCAAAAAAAGGGTCAGATGCATACAAATTTTGAAAAGAGTCGAAACCCATCACTTTGACTTGCATGTCAACCATCATATTTTTTCGACGACTGAGGGCATCAGCTACTCAATTCAGTGTACCCGCCTTGTGTTTGATGACAAAAGTGAATTATTGTAAGTACGCAGCCCAAGATGCATGTCGGGATGAAATCTTATCTTGACTCCCCATATGTTTGAGGGCATCATGGTCAGTAAATAGGACGAACTCCTGAAGAAACAGATAATGTCGCCAATGCCTCACTGCTTGAACCACTGCATAAAATTCAACATCATAAGTGTTATACCGTAATTTTGCCCCTGAAAGCTTCTCACTGAAAAAAGCAACAGGCCTGCCATTTTGACTCAGAACTGCCCCAATTCCTAGCTTTGAGGCATCACAATGTAGCTCAAATGGATTTGAAAAGTCTGGTAGGACAAGCATTGGAGCGGTGGTCAATCTTTTTTTGATTTCTTGGAAGGCTGTTTCGGCCTCAGGTGTCTACACAAATTTGCTATTGTTCCTCATACAATCAGTCACTGGGGCCATTATGCCACTGAAGTGGGGAATGAAGCGGCGATAGAATGATGCCAGCCCGTGGAAGCTTCGGACATCAGTCATGGTTTGCGGTGTGGCCACTATTTGATTGCTTTAATTTTTGACTCGTCTACTGAAAGCCCCTTAGAAGAAACAATGTATCCCAAGAACAAGACCTGGTTACTTAAGAACACACACTTTCCTTTTGCTGCGAAGAATTGTTCTTTACTTAACACAGTCAAAACTTCCCAAAGATGTTGTAGGTGCATCCTAGGATCAGCACTATAAATTAAAATGTCATCAAAATAAACCACCACGCTCTTACCAATGTAGGGCCGTAAGGCTTGATTCATCACCCGCATGAATGTGCTTGGGGCATTAGACAGTCCGAAAGGCATGACCATCCACTCAAAGAGTCCTTCTCGAGTTTTGAAGGTCGTTTTCCATTCATCCCCCGGTCGGATATGAATTTGGTGATACCCGCTCTTCAAGTCCAGCTTCGTGAATATTATGGCTCCACTTAACTGATCCAACAAGTCATCTAACCGCGGGATCGGAAACCTATAACGAACCGTAATCTTATTAATGGCCCTGCTGTCGACACACATTCTCCATGTCCCATCTTTTTTTAGGGTTAGAAAGGCAAGCACTGCACATGGGCTAAGACTCTCCCGAATATGCCCCTTTGTTAGCAATTCCTCTACTTGGCGCCATAACTCTTCATGCTCCTTCGAACTCATTCGATAATGCGGCCTGTTGGGTAAGTTGGCACCCGGGACCAGATTAATTTGATGTTGAATGTCCCTTAATGGGGGTAGGGTTTCAAGAAGTTCAGCTGGAAATATATCTCCAAACTCTTGTAATAATGGCTCCACACTGCTTGGAATAATGCAATTCTCAGCCTCCATCTCTTCGATCAGCACGTAAACAACTCTAGATTCTCTGACTTCTGCTTCGAACTTAGCCATTGTTAATAAATTGTTGTTTTCTCCTGTTGGAGTGCTACCTGTAATTTCCTTCTTTGGTAACAACACAGCCCTGATTGAATTGAATATGAAAGTACATGTATTCAAGAACCCATCATACCTCACATGTCGGTCATATAACCACGGTCTGCCCAATAATAAATGACAGGCGTCCATGGAGACCACATCACATTAAATCTGATCTTTGTATGTTGTGCCAATTGAAAAAGACACCAAGCTGCGTTTTGATACTGTAACATCATTCTTCTTATCTAGCCATGTCAATTTATACGGTCGAGGATGTGATTCTGTTGTCATGTGTAGTTTACGGACCACCTCCTCAGACACTATATTCTCACAGCTACCTGAATCAACAATGAACCAACAGACTTTTCCGCTAATTGTGCAAGTGGATTGGAATATATTAGTGCGCATCCAATCATCCTCTACCCCGCGTGGCGCTAAACAGCTACGCCAGATCATTAACATCGGTCCCGCATCCCCCTCTAAACACTCTTCCTCATCATAAACTGGTTCTGCCTCAACATCGCCTTCCTGTTCCCTGTTAATTTCCTCAACGTCTGAAAACAAACCTCTCCGCTGTCCTTTCTTACACTTTGCAAACTTGTGTCCTGGTTCTCCGCAATTAAAACAACGAAAACCTTTGTTAGGTGTCGTTATGTGTGTAGGCATAGTAGGCTTGGTAATAGGAGATGGTGGAACGACTGTTCGTGCACTACTGCTACTTACACCGACCCCCCTAAAATTCATACTCCCTGTTCGTCCGCTGTTATTGCTTGTATTTGCACCAGAACCTCCAAAGTTCATACCCCCTGTATTTCTGCGCACTAGTTGTTTCTCTAACTGCACTGCTCTCTGGTGGGCGTCTGACACACTCAGTGCATCAAACATATTAAGAACATCTTGGAATTGAATCCGCAGCCCGCCAATATATCGCGCAACCCGTGACTCTTCATCCTCTGCAATCGCATCTCACGATATTAACTGATAAAACTCCATAGTGTAGTCATCAGCTGAGCGGTTTCCCTATTTTAGATTTTGTAACCGTTGGTAGAGCGTCCGTGTGTAGTTGTATGGTAGAAACGCAGAACACATATTTTTTTTCATCTTGTCCCAGCACGTGATCTTTCCTTTTCCTTGTAGAGTCCTTGTTTTCTTCACCTGATGCCACCAAGCCCCAGCCCGACCTCTAAGCCTTGTTGCAACCAGTGCTACTCGTCTGTCTTCTGGAACTTGTTTAAACTCTAAAACTTCATCTACCGTATTGATCCAGTCAAGGTACTCATTCGCTTGCAAACCACCATGGAACTCTAGTATGTCAACCTTGAGGCCTGTCTCCCAGCACCTCGATTCATCATGCGCTGGTCTCCTCTGTACTGGTTGAGTAGCGAATGGATTTTCATCACCTTCAGACTCCTATTCCACGTCTTGTGGATTTGGATCCTGATGTTGAGCCATTGACGCTGCTAACTGCTGCATTAACATCTCAACTTGCTATTGTAGACGTGTAATCTCATCGCGTTCGTAGACTTCATCCAACGGTTGTTCATGAAGGTTCGGTAGGTTCGCGCGTCTTTTTGGTGCCATAACGATGATAACTAACCGAGCTCTGATACCAACTTGATGCAGACCAAACAGAACTCACACGCGTTCTAACACATAAGGTTTTTTCAATCTGTAATTCCGCAGAAAAACAAAAGAAAGAAAGATATTTGAGTTAACTACTCAAAGGAGTTTTATTTATTTTTATTCTGTCTACCTCACCAAGTGATTACAACCAAATAAATAGAGAAAACGGAACTCCTAGACTCATAAAACAACTGCATTAAATTGGGAAACAGTCCAGAATTAATGTGGAAATGAAAGCTAAAGGAAGAACGGAAAGAAACTCTTAGACCCTCTAAAACAAACAGTCCCGAATTAATTGAGAGAGTAAAAGCTAAATAATGAAATGAGAGGAAACTCCAACTGTTACGTAAAAAAATTTAACGTGCTTGACTGTGCCAGTTATAACTCAACAACAGTCAACCCTTTTGTTGTTTTGCTACCCGGTCCACATTAGAGGTGCTCTTACTGTTGCCTTTTAATTGCTATTTTTGTGGAATGAAAGTAGAAAAGATCAAAAGTGATACATTTTCCTGTGATCCGATATTGATTCAGAGATTTGTAGAATAAGACGAGGTGCACAACTGTAGAAGATAAGGTACAAGACTAGAAAAGTCCTCAGAAAAACTGTAGAATTGCACAGTTTGAGTGAGAAGTGAGAGGTGGTCTCCTTTTTATGAGAAATAATAGAGGTGGTCGTCCCCTTTTATTAGAGAAATAATAGAGGGCCAATCATTCAGAAAAAAAAACATAGAAAGTATTGGAAATGGTTTATTGGTATATTGAAATTGAAAATTGTAGAATCATTATTTATTGATTCAGCTAATTAATGGACCGATAAAAAAATAAAAATGTTTTATAAATATATGCTAATGAATACAAATGATATGAATAAGATTCTCTCTCATATATATATATATATATATATATATATATATATTACTAAATGAGTAATAAACATTATCACACTCAGACATCGTGACGACCTTAAAAATATATTACATGAAAATGAAAAGAACAAATTTCTAACATTTTGTTTTTTGATGGGGAATAGTCTTGTTTTAAGGAGTCACCATCTAGTATTACGATCACTAGAAACCCTAACTGGTCAACATAGATTCTATGGTTTGGGACTGGTTGTGGTTAGAGAAGGTATTAGCACCCCTAGCGCACCCTACCCGAGGTAAGCTGCATTGCTGGTTTTGTCTTAAATTGCTAAAATTTGTTGATTTATGCTATGATGGTTTGCTTGAAATATTCTTTACTCTGATGCCAGTGAATATTCAACTACAAATACTTCCAACTCTAGCTTTGATAAATATTATGTAGCTATAAATTTAACTCTGTATTTTTATTCCTAACTCTAACATCAGTGAATAAAAGAATAAAATAAATTTATTTTTATACATGCATACATTTTTTTAATTTTTAATTTTTTTTGGGGCTGGGTCTTTTTATTTTGGGGCCATCCCATACCACTATACAAAATATATCTATATCTCATATCCAAAATCTTTTTCAAACATCATTATCACGAGTGTTTGGGAATCTTATCCTTTGCTTGCCATTGTAGCAATTGTAAAGGAGCAATAGAACATTTTGGAATTTTCATATTAAAGAGGGAGAGTCTAGTAACCATTCTTTGTACATCTTTTTGGACGCTGGAGGCAGGTTGACAACGAGCAAACCTTCTACAACTGCCTGTAAGTTTCTATCCCTATAGTTTAAAATTATCCAACGTTTTCACTTCTATCCTGATAGTTTATTTACTACTAAATAACTGTGTGATAATCTGATGCTTTTCATATTATATATATATATTTTTTAATTTTTCTCTTATTATTTCCTCTCAAGTCTTTATGCATGTCATAGTATCTTACAACAAAAATCCGAAACCCAAAAAACTGAAAAACCAAAATTAAAAAGAATTAGATATTTCGTAGTTAAGAGTAATATTAACAGGATTTTATGAAAACTATAAGAGTAGGAGTAGAAGTAGAATATTAATGAATCTATTACAAGGAAAATAATTGAAGTTTACCCTTTTATTTTACAGCAAGACACCACTACTTTTGCATTCCATAATAAAACATGAGTAAAAAGCTCGTCACTAGAAACCCCTTGAAAACTAACACAGATAGAAATAACCACAAATTAAGATTGATTTCATGCAAACTATTATTGTGTTTGTTTTCAGAATATGTTTTTTTCATGACTTAGTGATAGTATATACGTGCTGTTTCTAAACACCAGCGATTGTATCAGTTCAATCACAGGATGGAAATTGTTGGAACATCAAGTACTGATAAGTACATAATGGATCAGAGCGATGAAGTTTCACTTGATATCAATGAGTTAGCCAATTCTTTGAGGGAGCAATTGAAGATCAAGAAGGCTTTCTCCCAGGCATGCTGCATCTACAGAGTCCCGGAACGATTGCGGAAGTTAAATGAAAAGGCATATACACCTCGAGTAGTCTCAATAGGCCCTCTTCACCATGGTAAGGAAAATCTAAAAGCTATGGAAGACCACAAAATAATGTACCTGCAACAATTTCTCGAACAGAATTTATTAGTAAGTGTGGAGGACTTAGTTTATGTTATCAAGGAGAATGAAACAGCATTACGTGATTGTTATGCAGAGACCATTAGTCTTAGTAGGAAAGACTTCGCAACAATGATCTTACTGGATGCTGTCTTCATTATTATGGTCTTACTGAACACGAAGTACTTGAGCGGGTATTATGAAAGCAGACGTAGTGACCACATTTTCTATCGTCCATTTAAGATAGTTGACGTAATGTTTGATATGTGCTTGCTTGAAAACCAGCTTCCATTCTTCATCCTCCAGAAGTTGTTTGAGCTATCCAGTGTAGCTTCCAATCCTGAGAATTGTACCCTTACTGAGCTTACCTGTTGGTTATTAACTGTACCATGGTCTGACTGGGTAAAAGAGGACAGTTGGAAAATAATCGATTCCTCTGGGGTACTTCATTTCGTTGACTTCCTAAGAAAGTGTCAGCAGCCAAAGGAACAGCGCTTTCCAGCTAAAGAAAATGCTCTTTTTGACTCACCAACCGCAACGGAGCTCCATCAATCTGGCATGAAGTTTAAGAATTCAAAAAAAGGCTCATTATTAGACATAACATTCAGTAATGGGATTCTGGAAATTCCACAACTAAAAATAGATGACACCACAGAAATCTTATTCAGAAATCTTCAGGCCTTTGAGCAATGCCATCTGGGTAATGATAATTTCGTAAGTAACTATATTACTTTCATCAGCTGCCTCGTTAGGGCTCCTAATGATGTGGAAGTACTTGCTCGTAAAGGGAATTTGAAAAATATGCTAAATAGTGACGAAGCAGTGTCAAATCTTCTTTACAATCTTGACCAAGAAAATATTGTCACTGCTGGTGGTTTTCTTTCCGGTATCGGCGAAGATCTGAAGTCATATTGCACAAAGCGTAGGCACAAGTGGATGGCAACTTTTAAGCAGGTTTATTTCAACAATCCATGGACTGGCATCTCTGTTTTTGCCGCTACTTTTCTCCTTATTCTCACTGTCATACAAACAGTGTGCTCTATCATTCAATTGCCATAAATATTTAACCCCTTTGTTTTATTTCTTTTTATGATTGTGATGTACTTAAAATCATAAATCAATCTCCCTTCATTTCTTGTTTTCCAGATCTAGTTGCTGAATAAAATTAATCTCCCTCCTAAGGCAATACAACTTGGGAATTTAAAAAATGCCACTCTATCCTGGGAATCACTGTCCCTATAAGGTCATGATGCACCCTTGATTTTGATGGCTATTCCTTTTATCAATCTCCCTTTGCTTCATTTTGATGGTTATTCCTTTTATTTTATATTTCTTTTCTTCTAATATTTTCTTTGTTTCTTTTATTTTCTTTTTATTCGCTTCGTGGAAAGTCATGTCAGAAACAATACTGCTAAATGATAGAAGGCCGAGGCCTCCACTTGAACCCTGATTTTAAGCAGGGTTGAGGATTTTTAGCTGGGCAAAGATTGCGCCTTTTAAATTTAGATGCAACAGTTAGCCCACTTGGCCAAACTTTTTTTTTCTCATGATCCATCCCTACTAAGGCCACTTTTTATAATTTGTCAGACAAGACAAAACATCATTCCACAAAGGATGATAACACGGTTTTTTTTTAAAAAAAAAATTTTTAAAAAATTTAAATATTTTATATTTTAAAATTATTTTAATATATTAATATAAAAAAATATTATTTTAATATATTTCTGAGTAAAAAATATTGTAAAAACAATTGTTACCGTATTCATAGCATCCTTATATTGAAACTGAGTCTCTGACATAATGGGCAAGATTATGAAACAAAAATATTGAGAATGTATATATTTTCCTGCAAATTAAACCATACAATCAACCCTGCCTAAAATCAGGTTTCCAGTAGAGGCTTGGGCCTTATAGAACTTAGCACATACACACAGAAAAATTATGTCCTTCAGCCTTCAAGGATAATATTGTTCCTTTCTTGAATCCAACCCTACAACTATCAATGTTTTGCAACTTGAAGGTTAGGGTTGTTGACCGTTAATTAAATGCTTATTAATTTAGATTTATTGTAAACCCCAGTTAAAAAAAATTAAATGAATAATTAAATTAATATCTGGAAAATTTGAAATAAATATGTATTGAGGATCGGAAAATAATTCCATAATGAAAAGAAAATTTAAGAAAGAATTGTTGTAAGCACTCGTATTGTTTCTCTTTCCATCATTTATTTTATCTTATAACTTCAACCAGCTCTTTGGAGTTTTATGAAAATACAATATCGGTGAATAATAGTATACAAAATTGCGATTAAGTACTGGGGACTGATTTGCATTTATCTTCAAAATCATTCTGCCTATCAAGCTTCTCCGTATTTGTCAATAATCATCTTCTCTTGATAATAAGATTGCCTTGTGCCTTGATTTAGACTTGAGATCAAATTTGATGGAGATATTATATAGACCCCACGTACAGGAAGTTACTTGGAAATCTCCACGCCTTTGGGCAATGCAATTGCGAGCCTGCGTAGATTTATAGGGAGTGATATTTACCATCACCAAGTTCCTTCATCCATGCTACTAAAAATGAGTTTAATGATGGTTTTGCTCCTGGCTTATTTGAGTTATCACAGATTGAGATCTGTGCTACTAATTTCATCAATTTTATCTCTAAATTATCATACTCAAGAAAATATTATCATGAGTACCTTTCTTCTTTTTTCAATATAGGTGTGAAACGAATCTCTATTTAATTCTAAATAATATACAAAAATTGTGATTCAATATCCATAGTTTGACCCCTTTTTTTTTTTTTGTAATTCCAAATAAAACTGTGTCACAAATAGTTTTCATATATAATAGAAAAGAATATCAACATTATTTGCACATTTCTTTATCGTACTTTTTTTCTAATGACAAAATATCATTTTACATTAAAGAAACCAAATATATGTTTTGGTTTCTCTACGTACCCATACCAAATTTTATTTTTTTCAAAAGAATAAAGTGTTTAACATTTTAGGAGGAGAAATTAACTCCTAATTTTTTACTTACTCTTTTCGACATGAACAGATCGAAGGAGAATCTTGCTTAGCAATGTGAAGTTGACAATTGCTTGGTCTCCGGCCCTTTTATGATCTCTGGAGAGACGAATAATAATGGAGGGCCAACCATTCAAAAGTATGGAAATTGTTTTTAGTGGTGTTGAAATGGAAAACTGATCATGAATCATTAATTATTTATTGATTCAACTAATTGATGGATTGACAGGAATATATAATAAATATCTCATAAATGTATGCATTTATTTTCTACCATACTTGTGTGTTTTATTTCCAGCCTGTATTGATTGTGAACAACACAAATGCCACATTGTCGCAACACAATTTATTTTTTAAAAAAGCTTCATTGACCTTACCTCTATTTCTCAAATGCCTTGAGCTTGATTAGTGAACAGCCTCGATTTTAATTACGCAACTTATAAATGTCAACGAAATTTGTTTTAAGAGATCTGGCATTGCAGCTGTTTTTTCCTTTCTTTATTCATCAACTAGTGACTTGTTTTTCGTTTCTGGGTGTCATTCAACTAGTGATATATATTTTTAATTGTTTTGTGTAATCCCGCTTGCAAATTCTCTTAAAGGTATATGTCTAGTCAATTACGCGAGTAGTTTTTTTAAGCTTGTTCACATGTTCAACTTGTCATAAGATTATTCTCCAGTTAAGAGACTGGAGTGAGTTTTTGTTTTATTGAGATTCACATGTACTATATATAACCTACCGAAACTTTCTGTCCTAGCTACACAATCATTACGAACTTTCTGTATGTGGGAAAGCTCGTCGCAAAAACACTGCTAAGGAATTTGTGCAGAAAGTGAAAGCTAGTGCGATTTACTTGGTGCTTGGACAGGAAGCCTTCAAAGAAATCAAGGTATGTTCTAATTCCAAAGTTATTGTATTTACCATTAATGATAATTCTTTGTGTGGTTAAGTTTTTAGTTACATATTAGC
>Ga0307515_10024212_pt1 | contig 10590 bp, 9 predicted proteins | sample 17_EM_MG_FD_194513 | JGI IMG/M metagenome (GOLD analysis project Ga0307515, IMG submission 194513) | Populus trichocarpa ectomycorrhiza microbial communities from riparian zone in the Pacific Northwest, United States - 17_EM | ecosystem: Host-associated > Plants > Roots > Unclassified | place...
AGGTCTCTGCTTACAAGGCTTTCAATTCAACTAATTCAAGGCCTCAGTTGAGTTGAGTTAATTGATTTGCAACCCTATTGGAGACTAACTTGCCCCATTTTTCTACTGGGAAGAATTCCTTCGTTGTCCTCTCTGATCCTCAAACCGGCACTTGCCATCATCTTTTGAACATCCTCACTGTCCAGCTCCTGGACTTTTGCCTTGCCCTCGTTGCTTGGCATCATCTCATTGCCTTCCTCACTTAGACCATCCTTCCAATAGTCAATGCTGACATCCTGATCCAACATTCGGAGTCTCTTGTCCACCATTCCAGGAGTCAGTGTGACCAGCTTGAGTGGCTGAAATTCCTTTTTGACCAGTGCAACAATCCTGCTGAGCGGCACATCCTTGGCGTCGAGGCGGCAGACGAAGCGATCGCATTCAATGGTCCAAAATTGTGGCAGCGAGCCGACAGGCAGCATCTTAGGAGCCGAGTACGTGTAGCTAGTGGCAGCAGGAGCTAAATTTGAGACCGGGCGAATTGACGAGAATGAAGTCTTGTGATTCACCTCAGGTCGACCGAGAGCAGTCCTTGTGGAAAGGAGTTATCAGGGGTTGGGACGGTGACTGTAATGTCGATGGGAATATTGAATGAGCTAGTGCTTTGCGTTGATCGTGAGAGACTTCTGTCGGCGCGAAGAGAGTATTTATTTGGCTTTTGATGAGACCGCTCCTAGCATGTCAGTTTGGTAGAGGTTGATGAGGGGAATGCCACCTCACCTTTGGGACGGGCTGATATAACCTTGTGCGTCTCTTGGGCTGCGCCGACTTTGGGTATACTTAAATTCCTCACTAACGATCAGTTTCCAGAAGAGGTCAAGGATGTGAGGGAAATTCTCATGGCGAGGCTCCGGGGCCCACTCGTCACGCAGTTGACAAAAAAAAAGTGGCACTGCAAAAAGGGTCGTCTTGTTTGCAGATTCACTACACAGCAACGTTAAAGATATTTAATAATATAATTATATTAGTATAATATCTTGGACTGACTTAAATTTTTAGGCTAGTTGGATATTTTAAAAAGAGCATGGTTATGGCCTAACATGGCTGTGGAACTGAGCAACTTTGACGTTCGTTTAGTCGTGGCGTCGTAAAACCATGTCACATTCAGACAACAACTCTTTTAAAATATGTTTATTATAGCCTAAGTAAAGTTGTAAACCTATCTTAAGTTGGTGGGTTTTGGTATGTGCGAGGCCGCGACTAAATGGGGCGAGCCTCACTCTTTGGATATATACCTCTTCGAAAAGGCCCCGAAGGTCTCTTAGATCGATTGTCATAGACTCCGGTCTGTTCGCTTGTGTTTGCTGTGGTGAGAAGTGATGTTGATGGGCATAGCCTGAACTCAGGGAGGTGAATTTGCAACACGTAGACCTTCGCAGAGTTTGGCGAATTTGATGGACAAAACTCGGCCGGAACGGTGATGTTCAAGATGATTTTCAAAGTTGATGATTTGAACTTCAGGAAAGAGAAATGAGCGACTTCGCTGAGAAGCTAGGAAGCCAACGACTAAAGTTGTCCCTGCCAATATTGGCAATCTCATGCATTGTTCATGCTATCCTTATCGCGTCTCTAAATAAAGTGATACTTGGGAAAGTACAGTACGGAACCCCGATGCCAACCCATTTCATGTTACAAGTACAAGAACCGTACCATTACCTATGTGTACATACTCACCTAAGGTGGGCGAGAAAGTACTTGTTGCGTAGACCTATCCAGAATATTCGGCGCTGAACTAAGCAGTAGAAACTAATCCACCACCATCGTGTAAAGCTTCTGCGTCTGCTTCTAGCCCTCTCTCCCCGTCAATGCTTAATAACACCAGATCTAGTTCTTCAGCCCAAGCTTGTTGAACAAGGTTCCAGTCTTGCCACCTATAGAAGGCTTATCATCATTAAATACCTTGAGTAAACTCTTCCAAACTTGTCCTGGCTCTTGGCTGGCATCGATGGGTTTCCAAATACCGGTCTTCTGGTAGTACGACACGACGGGCGAGGTCTGGACATGGTAGGTAGCAAGTCGCTTCTTGAGAGTATCCGCGTTGTCATCTGATCGTTGGATCAGTGGTTCCCCAGTAGCATCATCCTTCATAGGCTCTTTTGGCGGGTTGAAGACCTTGTGATAACTGCGGCCAGAAGCAGGGTGGATGAGACGTCCCGTTATCCGGGAAACGAGAAGACCATCGTCGATTTGGAGTTCAACGGCATGCATTAGTTTCTGTTTCTTTTCTTCGAGCATGCCGTCTAACCGCTCAGCCTGTGCCACAGTTCGGGGGAAGCCGTCAAGGATAAAGCTGGGCAAATAGAAATTAATGTTACCCAAAAGTAAATTACCATCGCTAATCCAACTCACCCATTTTTGCACTCTACATTATTTTCCAGCTCGTTCTTGATCATGTTGACCATGATTTCGTCGCTGACGAGTCCACCTTGATCCATAATCTTCTTCGCTTCCCGACCCAATGATGTCTTCTTCGCGACTTGTGCCCGTAACATATCTCCGGTGGCCTGTATAAAACAGTGAGTACAGTAACCTTAGAAGGCGGTGATTGGAGTAAAGCATACGAGATGGCAGACGCAGTACTTCTCTTTGATCTTGGGTGCTTGTGTGCCCTTGCCTTCATCCGCATGTCAGCGCGCCCAACAACAAATCCCGAAGCATCCCAAATTATGAAGCGTACCAGCGCCAGGAGGACCCATCAAAATCATGCGCATCGAGCTAGAAGAAGATGCTGAGCTCCCATTGCCGCCAGTCAATTTGGCCTCAAGCTCCGACACTCGCGTTTCGAGCTTCTGGACCAAGTTTTTGAGGTCGTCCACAACCTGGTCCGTTAAAGGCGCCATTGTGCCGAAACTAGAGGAATTAGGGGTACGAGGAGGGGAAGAGGGGCGCGACGGAGTGGAGAGGGGGTTAAAGCACAATTGGAGAGGATGAAGAAGAAAAGAGACAGGAGCTGTCAAGGTGAGGTTGGAAGCTACTTCGGCAGAGATGGCTTGCAAGTCCGCGTCCTTGTTCCCGGAAAAATAACCCATCCCGCCGGGATATCTCAACACGTGCATCCTTCAACGAGGGCACCGAGTAGTATCTCCAGAAATCGGTCAAAAGTCTTCGCCAGCTTCGTAATTGTGTAATTAGTCTTATTCTAAATGATCAGACATATCATCACAATAAGCATAATATTTAGAGTAACCGTGGCTGTATTCTTGTGTTTGGTGAGATAAAGCTCCTCTTAGATTTTTATTTTTATTTTTATTTTTTAAACATTCCATTCCGCTGGCCCTTCCGCCAGTGAATCTACTGTAGATCCGATCTAACAGGATCTGATAGCCGCTCTAAAAATAAAGGCGACATGCCTCCATGATTTTCTGCATTTGAAAAGTCCGTCCGGTCGGCTCGCCGCGTGCGCACCCCATCACAACATGTGTTTTATAGCAAAACACTACCAAATTGAATATGCACAGTATATCAAGTGGTTTTAAGAACGCTGCACAAGAAAAAGGTAATATAGGCGTGATATGGTGATATTGCTAGCCTCAAGGATTACCAAATAGACGTCTTGAAGCTCCAGTGCACCTAACGCTTTTATTTATTTAAATTCGCCCAGTGATTGTCAGTATTTAGCCTGAATCTTATCGTTAAAGCAGCGATCGTGAAGCCAAAGCAATTAATCATCGCCAATTTTCACCGTGCCTTAATATTTACAATAGAAGAGCTTCAATTTAATACATTACCTATAGATCTACTTTACGCGTTCCTAGTCGTCCAATTGCTCCTATATTACCGCTACCGTCCCATTATTTACCCCCGAGCCTCCTATTAAGAGCGTCGCACGCGACAATGCAACAATAGATTTAAATCGGGAAAATTGGACGACGCAGTCTTCTCAATCAGGTTTGATTTGGTTATTCTGGCCATTGGAAATAACCTAGAAAGTTGTGGGTGTTGATATAATAAAGCTCAAAGTAGGTGTATATACCCCGTGAGTATGACCAAAAATCTCGCATAGGCTCCAGACCTTCTGACGAAGGTTTTCTTGATGTGGTTTAGCGCGATGGTAAAACTTCGGTAGAAGGTCTTACTCGGGCCTTGTCCACCAAATAGATCAGAGCGTGATAAACCAACCATGAACATAATCCCGCTAATCCCTTGCTATGCATAACCGCGGCAATGTTAAACCAACCCTACTACCACATCCTCACTCTTGGTATATCAGGCTCAGGACCCTTCTTAATCATCAGTCTGTTCGGACTTTCTTGAACAGACCATTGGTGCTCACCTCAGCCTTCCTTTTCCCCAGCACTGAGTCTGGGGTATTCCTTCCTCCTCCGCCGCCTACGCCGCCCCCTCTGCTATATTCTTCCCAACAGGTGGCATGATATATTTTGTCGTTGACCTTGATCGCGTCCATCCAGACGAAATCGTTAGCATCTACAAGCCACTGCGGCTCAAATTTCTCTTGGCAAATCGGGCAAGGCGCATGGACCAGGGCTGCATCTGTGGGCACGTGGATATATTGATCTTTTGTTTCCTTCTTTGCCGCACCTGTCATTCCAGAAGCGTCGGTAGCACCGTTTGATATCTGTGCCGGGGCTGCATCGTCCTGCTCGCGAAATTCTATCCATTCCTTAGACCCTGTTAGTGATTATTTCAGAATCTCCCGTTTCACTGTTCAGACATACCCGTTCGTTAATATACCAACTCCGGTGAACACCGCGCTTTGCGGCGTCCGGATCTTTTACCTTGAAATGCCAATCCATATGCCGTGTCTTCATTTCCTTGCCTTTGGCTGAAGTCTCGAATCGGCGACCGCACGTTGCACATTGATTCGGCAGTGCTTCATATAGCTTTGCAATCAGATTGGGACGGGATCTAGGCAATGCGTTAACTCATTTCGTTCATCAATTAATAAAACTACATACATACTTCTTAGTTATTGATGCAGTTGTCAGCTCAACATCATTCTCTACTCTTACGGATGAGGACCATGACTGGTCTACTGGCTCTGTAGATGGGAAGAGAGATGACACTGAAACTTGTGCTGGAGCCGGTGGTATTGGAGTGCCAGTGTTAGAGCCAAGCAAGTTTTGAGAGCGCAGAGCATTCAGCAACCAATCTGCACCTCCAACTGGATTTGCTGTTGCAGTTGGTTGCGAAAACAGTTGCGCCAACGACACTGGCGGAGGCGGGGCTGGTGTAGGAGTCGGGGCTGTAGGCGTAGCTGCAGGCCCGAACTGTTGCAAAAGCTGTGCCAGAGAAGGGGAGTTAGAAGGTATCGATGCTGACGGTACTGAAGGTCTATATACTGGTGGCGCAGACATGGGAGTCGACGACCCTTGAGTAGGGGTTGCAGACTGACGTAGGATTTGGGGGAGAGACACAGGCGTTGATGAGGGTTGTGGTTGTGGTAGATTTTGTGCAAGGAACTGTGAAAGAGAGAAAGGGGTACTGGGCTGTTGCACGGGAGTTGCCGACTGTGGTAAAACCGGTGGAAAGCTTGGTGTAGAATTTGAAACTGTAGTAGAAGCTGGAGGAGCTGGAGCTGGGGATAGCTGAATTACTTGCTCCTGTATCTGTCTGATCTGCTCTAGCGGTAGCTGTTGGTGCTGAAGCTTTAGAATTGTTTGCAAATCAAAAAGCGCCTTCAACTTTTGCTGTATCCCCGTGTCCGAGGGATTTGAGGCCCACTCGCCTCTCACAGAACCGATCAACTTCTCGATGTCAGAATTAAGTTTATCGAGATCAATTGATGCCTCCCTGTCTGTGAAAGTTGTTACAGGTGGGAACTGTGCAGGTGGAGTTGGTGGAGGAATCTGCGCCCCATACTGTTGCGGTATAGCCTGTCAATTTGATATTAGTTAAGCCGGAAAGGTGGTCGGAAAACGTACCTGTCGAACTCGTGGATCATTAGAAGGGGTATACCGAGAAGCACTCTGTGGAGGAGTCGGTGTGTTTCTCCATGGGACAGCTGGAACCGGTCGGGCAGGCACTGCATGTAAGGCTTGCTTTTGTGACAGTGCTTGCTGTTGTATTGCTACCGTCCTGTATTTGATTAATGCATTCTCGATATCTCGAGTAACTTCGCTGGGGAAAACAGGCCGGGTATCCATAGATTCTGGAACAGGCTGTTTCCATGTTTTTAATAGACCCTCCATTGCTTTTCTAGTGGGCATATCCATGAGGGTGTAAGCGTCCATGAATGTCCTGTACAGATTCCGACCTAGGTACACGGTGTATGGCGTGCCCACGTTTTTGACGATCGAGTCAAGTACATAAAGCGCGGGAAGCTTCCATTCCGGTCGAGTCTGCAAGAAAGTTAGCTATCCGAGACAATATTTTCTGAATGGCTCATTAGTCGGGAGGTGTATTAGGGCTATTCCGCCGCATTCTTCCTTACCGATCGAATGTGATTTTCCAGCTCTCTAGATATTGCCTGCGCATGCTCTGTGTTTTCTTTGGCGATGATTGTTAGATTGCTTATTTCTGGTCTACTGTTGATTTTTAAGTCTTGTAGAGCGTCTTTGAAGTCAGCAGCAACTTCGGCTGAAGGTAGAGCAAAAGACATGATGGGCAACTGCGTTTCTTAGAACAACTTCAAGGCAAAATGCTATGAGTTAGAGATCGCGGGGCTTGTAAGACAGATTGGGCTGCAGCTACAAGCTGGTCTTGTCCGCCGCGTCGCAACCGCTCCAGTGCAGACTGACTCCTAGTGTCAGGCGAATGAAATTCAACTTCTTCCTCTCTAACACAGGTATGAAAGGCTGTATGAATCGTTGCTAGCTATAATCCCACGCAAGGCAAGAACAGCGGATCCTGCAAGTGTTCACTAAGACAGTGATGAATATCTCCTCCGCTCTGCCGCCACCACAACAGCCCAAAACGTCACCCTCAACCTCCAGCCCACCAAGAGCAGAATATACGTGCGTGCTTGGGACAACGACGGTGCAGCGCCGGATCCAGACAATGAAGGCACGAGGGCAACTGATAAAGCGAATCAGCGCAAGTCGGCGGTCGGAAGTACTCTGGAGAAAGCAGATGATGTCGAAGCAGAGAGCAGAGGCGCTAAATATGAGGAAGGAGGGATCTAATTATATGCCGACGAAAGAGGTGAATGAGTGACGATGAGTTGCTTGAAAGTGTATAAGATGAAGGGCTGGACACTCCGAATCAGTTTTGATGAGTCAGCAGCGCCAAGGAAGCCGTTCCATTGTCCCGCCATGCGCTCATTGTCCGTTCCTTCTATGCCTCATCCTTACCTGCAAACCCAAGGCAAACACTAAAACTCAACAAACCCAGCCGCCCAAGAAGCCGCTATTATCATCATGAGACTAGCTATTTTCTCTCTCCTTGTGGCGCTTCTAGCTGCCTATGTGATGGCGGTGGCGCCCCAGAAGTCTGTCATTGTTAGCTATCCAGACAATACTCCAGATTCCGTCCTTTCTAAGGCGAAAGAGGCTGTTGTCAAGGCTGTGCATATACCCTCCATCGCGTCGTGATTCGATCGCTAATACAAACCTTATAGGGAGGTGTGATTACGCATGAATACAGTAAGTAGATGCCTCATCTTCATAAAGCTTTTTCCAGGCTAACAGTTTCGCAGAAATCATCAAGTAGGCCGTTTATTTTCTACCGATGATGGAATAACTTTAACACAATCCACAGAGCCTTCGCATGCAACGCTCCTGCAGCTATCCTCGAAACCGTTCAAGCTTGGGGTTCGCAGTACAATGCCGTGATTGAGGAAGATTCGACGGTTAATGCCTACGGCGGCAACAACTAAACTGCTGGGTAGTGACTGTGCTGGACCTTTCCCACCCTTAGCCTCGTTGTCATGTTGTATTAGTGTTCAAGCTCTGCATTACTCGTTCGTTCATTCCGGCGTCAAGTAAATTTGCTTAGTGAAAGGAATTATGGGAATCATGGAAATTATGGCAGAAATTCCGCAGGTGTTCCTGGCTAGGGGGAACCAAGTAAAGGCATGGGTAGGAGTATACTCTTAAAATCGAATGAATTACGTTTCGATGAGAGTGTAGACGCTTTAGCGCAACTTAAAACATGATTTTAGGAGAGCTTAACCCTCCGTTATAATGATCGGTCTTGAAATAAGACCTGAAGTATTCCTGGGTACATGATAAGTTATAAAATTCACTAGTCTGAAAGGGTGGTAGTTGGGGGATTTGTAAGATCGGGAATCCCTGGATCTACAATTTGGTGATGATGAAATTAACAATTACAGTCAGTTGCGAAATATCATGGACTCGGGCCGGAGTAAGCCCGCGCATCCTCCACCACTATCAAAACGATGCACCCCCTATAGCCACACTAACATAGCTCTATATTTTACAAATAGAGTCCTATTTAATAGGTCTATTTTAGGACCATAAAATAAGCCCTTATTTATATAGTTTAGGGCTATTTTAGTAGAGTTATAGGGTATACTTTTTTTGGGAGAGGGTGGTTGGATTAGCGCAGAGCCTTAATTTAAGTTCTGTCGCTGCTTTAAAGTACCCTATATAATTCTACTAATACCAACCCAATTTATTGACCCAAGGTACGAGTGGTCTATATTTTCGGGTCCCAGATTTCAAACTTTGCCAAGCCAGCTTTTAATTAGTTCAAAAAATGTTACACGCGGTAAGTTATGGCAGAATCCACGTGACGAACATCAAAATATTATAAACATCAAAATATCCTAGTATTACGCCTTCCTTTTTATTAACACCTCTATTAATACCACTATATATATTATAAATATGGCAGATCCTACTGTAATTAAGTGTAGCAAGTGCCATATCTATAAGCCCCGCCTTAACTTTATCAAAGACGGCCCTTTAAAGAAGCTTTTAAAGCTATACCAGTTATATCGGTCAAAGGCGCATCTTCCCTATATACTACTTCTACCTCTACTTACTTTTCTAGGCCTCTAAATATGTTTTAAATAAGCGGAGAGCTCTTACAGAGCTAGGTTCTACTACTAAGAGTTATCCTATAAGGCGCTAGCAAATTACTTCACCTAAAAACGATACCAAGAATACCTTCTTGCCTCGCGGCTAGAATAGCCAAGATACCCCTAAAATAGCTTAACGGTAGAAGACAATTAGGGCAATATAAAGGGAGCACCGCATTCTTAATCGGCGGGGTAAGGCTTATTTGCCTACTCCTCCGCTATATACTATAGACAAAGCTCTATATAGCAGAAGAGGCACTCTAGATGGCCTAAATACGTCCTTACTAGGGCTAGCTCCTATACCTACTCTACCACCAATACCTACTCCGGCTACGGCCACACTACTACCTATTTTGGCTATTAATTAGGAGCGAATTAAGAAGTTTAGGAGTATACTATAGGCTAAATATATAAAGACGTGCAGTTGTTATAAGGAGCGGTAGTTCTAAATAGGCCTAGCTATAGAGGGTAATAATATAGGTATATATAAAGCCTATATTAAGGACGCCGATAGCCTTAAAGATCTAACCCTTCCTCCCCTATTTAGTAAAAGCAACGGGCTTAATCCGGGGCCTATTCCTAGCTTCCTACCTATACTTACCACGGTAGAGGAGCTTCTAATTACGCGCGTATATATTCATCTACAAGTTATACGTATACGCGGCCAGCAATATCACTATACTAGCTACGTCTGCTACTTTGGCTAGAATACACTAAAGACTTAGAGGCAGCTACTATAGCTACCTACTAAACTTAATATACTGGTCGTAAGGCCTATGGTAGTAGAGGGTAGCGAATACCTAAGTTGGTGGTTTACCAAGCGGTATACTATAAGGCGCTCTGCTATAGTATAGTAGCTTTACTTTCTAAAGGTCAATTATCCTAATTATCGCGATGTTAAAATATGCAGCACCTAGCTTATTAGCTTACCCGAAAATAGCTCTATATTAGATTAGCTACCTTATATTAACAAATTGGAGTCTAATTTTAGTAGCCCAACGGCTTACCCTACTGCTCCTATATAACGTCCTCCTACTATTAATCCTCTGCCTACTAAACTTAGCAGTAATATACCGGACGGCGAATTTAATAACGATGTACTAGATACTTTAGTTCCTAATCTAGTACCTAACCTTAGTAAATTAGAGCTTTTAGGTCGTAAGGTTTAATACTAATAAGACCTATAAGCGGGCCTAGAGGTTCCTACTATATAATAGATACCTCTCTCTAAGCAATTAGCTAGTTTTATTATACGCGGCGCCTTTTCTACTCTATTTCCTTATAGTAAAGCCAATTTTAATATACCACGAAGCCGTATGGTTACCCTAGCTGCGTACGCTAAGCATATGCTTAAGTATTAGGACGGTTAGTTTGGCCGCTACCCCTTATTTCGCTACTATGTGTTTAATTGGATTATGAGAGAGCAAGCCCTTAACGCCACCCGCTTTCTCTATAGCCAATTAAATAAAAATAGTCTATCTTTAAATAAGCCTAGTAATGCTATAAATAGCAATAGGGTTAGCTAGTTACTAAATAAGATTATATAGTATATATAGAACCTTAAGGGCACTAGACCTTACTAGAGGCAGAAGAAAAATAAGCTTACGGCT
>Ga0307515_10024213_pt1 | contig 10590 bp, 2 predicted proteins | sample 17_EM_MG_FD_194513 | JGI IMG/M metagenome (GOLD analysis project Ga0307515, IMG submission 194513) | Populus trichocarpa ectomycorrhiza microbial communities from riparian zone in the Pacific Northwest, United States - 17_EM | ecosystem: Host-associated > Plants > Roots > Unclassified | place...
CTAGTAGTTGTAGTATCTTAGTATTTTACTAGAAAACTATAAACTCCTAATTTAGGGGTTTATAAACTACTAGGATATAGCTACTAGTATATATTAAGCTGCCTAGAAAGGATTTATGTATATAGAACTATAGCGCCATAGCCCAAGGCTGCATGCGCAGTATTGTACGTAGTATAATACAATAGATAAAAAAAAAATTTAAAAAAAAGGCTCCCCTATTAAGGGTAGTAGGTAGTAAATCTTTATAGTAATCTTATTAAGCGCCTAATAGTTAATATAAAGGCGAAGGGTCCTATGCTTCTTTAGTATAAATATAATCGGTACCCCTACCGGGCTTATAAAGGGCTAAATTCATCCTTTCTAAAGATTGTTTACTATATACTAACGTAATATAGCTAGCTCGTTTTCTAATAAGTTATATAATAGTCCGAAAGGAGGTTGCTTATCTCCTATATTTATCTTATACTTAACTAATATAGGGTTAGGTAAAGTTTATGCAGCCTTTTTATTAAAAACTTCTTCTAGGTCTATATATTCCTGCAAAATCTCTAGTTTTTTAACTGCGTATAGCTGGATATCCAAAAATAAATACCCTATGTCTTTATTCTTAGGGTTAAGAGTAGCATATATAGTATATACCTACCCTTCTTCTTATATATAGCTTAGGAAAGTCTCTTAATCCTTAACTATAATACGCGATTAAGACTTTTGGTGTTAATATAAGGCTAAAGGCTAATTAATATCTAGGTTAACTTAGCGAAGCTATAGGTATCCTAAAATAAGTTTATACCCCTTAATTTCTGCAGCGTAGAAGCGTATTTCCTATATATTCTATAGACCGTTGCGGTCCTAGCTAGTAACGGGGAATGTCTATTCCCTATAGCACGGAATTTAGTAGCCCCTAATACTTTAAATAGTGCGTACCTATAAGCCGCTAAGGTCCAAATCTAATTCTTTTACTAGTAATTAAGAAATAAACCCTATACTTACGCCGCTGTCTATAAGGCAGTCTTGCGTTACCTATTTATTATTAACTTAAATAGAGACAGGAATAACTATACGGTAATTTACTTCCTCTTTCTTTTACTAGCCTAGTATAAGGGAGTAAAGATTTACTAGGCTCTCTCTTTTCCCAATTAAGCCGACTTTTACTTCTTCTTAGGGTAGTAATATTTCTTATAGCCTTCCTTATAACAGTTAAAGCAAATAATTAGCTTTTTTTCCCTATACGGCTCGGGTTTCTAACTATTATTATTCTAGGGTTAACTAGTGTTACTTTAGGGCCGTGAGGCCTACTTACGTTGCCCTTCCTTAAAGCGGTTAGATTGGAATCTACCCCTATTATTAAAGCTAGGTCTAGTCCTACGCTCTTTATTATTAGCGTCTTGTTCCTTTCGCTTCCCTAGGTAATCTCTTTTAATATTTTTAATTTAGGTTACTTCGGAGATAAGCTTTTCTTAAAAAATAGAAATTTCGCCCTTTTTTTTATATAGCCTATTAAATCTTAGGTTATAGCTTAGCGAGTAGCTAGTAAAGTTATATAGTGTTATCCTATAGATCCAAATAGGGTATATTATCTTCTAGTTTTTCTAAGTAGTTTACAAACTAGACTATAGTTTAGCTATCCCGCTATTTAGCGTTATAGTATTACTGGTTATAATCTATCCCTTAATTAGTAGGGTCTTGGACCTAATTAACTAACTAGGACTTAAATTTGCCGAAATTAAGGGGTATAGTAAGTTTCTTCTCGTAGCGTATCTATAAACTCTTAATAGTGCTACGTAGGAAGGTAGAAGTAATTAGTGTCTAATTATACTTATTAGAGTAACGTTTTGGATCTAGCTAAAATATAGTTTTATATTAACGGATAAAATAATTATAGTTTTGGAGACTATTACCCTTATACTTATTAGGGTCCTTTATACGGAATTTAGGTTTTTCTAACGTTATAGTATAGTATAGCGTTGCTCCTTTAAGTTCGCTTTATGTCTAGGATGTCTATACTTCTCCTATTTACCCTTATAATTATTTTTAGTAATCTTAATATACTTATCTTAATTATATCTCTAACTTTTTTATTCTTTATAGGGTCTTATATAGTAACCTCTTTAATAATTCCCTAGCGGTAATTATTCCTAAGGGTCTTATAAGGTTAGATAGACTAGCTATAGCTTCTTAGTCTACTCTCTTATAAGTAAAGGGAATGCGCTCTTTTAGGGAGACTCTCTAAGCCTTTTAGGGCAAGGGCGTTACTTTAGGGTATAAGGGAGTATAGTCTATTATTATTAATTAATAGCCGTATATTCCTAACGGATTGTAAATAATTAGAATTATAAGAGGCTAGCCTAATTAGAACGTATAATTATCTAATTAACAGTATTACCGGTAAGTAGAAGGTAAGTTAAAGGTAAGTTAAAGGTAGAATAAGTTTTACGTATTAAAGGACAAATGCTTCTAACCACTTCTATTTAGAGACTAATTGCTAGTTCTTCTCTAGAGAGGAACCAGCTTCCTATATATTCCTTTTAAAACGCTAGTAAAACCTTTCGCCCCTAACCTATCTAATTATATCTTCTGGAATATAAATAGGACATAGATAATACCTCCTAACGTCTTATTAGATATATACCTCCCGGGGATTCCGTTACAGAGAGGCTATAATCTAGATCCTACTTAGTACCCTATATAGAACTTTATTAGTAGTCCCTATAAGCTTTAAGAATTTTATAGCCGTTATCCTAATAAATAAGGACCCCTAAAGTGCCTAGATAAGTAGATAGAGTATTAATATAGTAAAGATAATATACTACTAGAAGAATATAAAGATAAGAACGCCCTATAGGAGTAATATAGACATATAAAGTGTTGTAAACCTTATATTAGCAGTAGCAGAACTACTAAAAAAAGATATAAACGGACTAGTGGTGGGAGTATAGGAGGTACTAGAACTAGTTAAACTATAGAATAAGGGGTAGCCGAGTTATATAGTAAGTTACGTTACTAGTTTAGAATATAGGGACGTAGAAACGCGAGAACGTAATATACCAATATACTAATATACCAACGTACTTAGTACATTTCTTAGGCGTAGTATTGTGTATTTAAAGGACTATAGTCCCTATCTAAATAGTTCTCTTCCTTATAGTAAATCTTAGAATATAATTAGAGTTAATCTATTAAGCAACTACTCTACCAGTTATTATTACGTTGTTAACTTCTTATTTACCTATATACCTAGCCTATTAATAAGTCTACCGTAGTTCCTACTACAAGGCTTTGTTATATATTTACTACTACAGTTATAGCATTAATAAAGTCAAATAATATGCCACTAAAAGCAGTAGTTATAACAATGTTAATAGTAGCAACTATATTAGGATTAGGTAATAACACTAGTATAGTAAATACTAACTTTTAACTAGTTACAGTTGGATAGCTATAGGAAATAGTTAATTAATTAACAGATAATAATAGGATACTTAAGGAAAGAATTAATGGGATTAGAGTAGTAAAGATTAAGCTACTATCTATTAAGCAATTCTTAGGGGAGAAGTTAAAGCTTAAAGGATTCCTTATATAAATGTACTTTAAGGTTATATAAGAAGGAGCAAAGCTAGCAACGCCTATAGATTAAGTCGCCTACGCAGGATTATTCTTAACGGGAAGGGCACTTAAGTAATTTAAGCCTTACCTAACGGAGGTATAAAAAAACGGTATAGCAACTACTAATTAAAAGGTATAGTATATATTTATAAGTTAAAACAGGTTTGTAAAATACCTAACGCAAATATTCGAAGACCTAGAAGCAACTATAATAGTAAAAAGAAAGCTTTAAAACCTAATATAGAGAAAGTTAGAAACTATAGTATAGCATAGAGCTAATAGACCTAAGTGGTACTAAAGAAACCTATAAGAGAGGAATAAGATAACTATAGAAACCTAGAGGATAAGGATTAAGTAATTAAAGGTCTATAGAGTAAAGGCCAAACTAGGGATCTTAGTAATAGAAGACGTTTAGGCGGACTCTATAATAAGAAAAATTGTTTAAAAATAGAGCTTATATAAATTACGGAAAATAGGGTTATTTCGCCAGAAACTATAAAGATGGTTAGAGAAACTATGCGGTAAAGGGAACTAGATTAGTAAAAGATATACATATATAGAGTAATAATAGTATATTATAAGAAACAAAAGAGTGTTTAATTAAGAGTTTTGCGTTTTTATTACGGACGCTTTAAGTACAATATTACGACTACTTGGGGAAGAGTCGGAAGAAGCTAGTTAGTTAATATAAGCACGGTCCAGAATGGAGCTAATAGAACTATATAACGAGGAATGGTAACTAAGGTCATATAATATACTACGTATTAAACGAGAGGTATAAGAGGAACTTACATACCTTATATATAAGACATATATTACGTATAAGAAGGATTTTATAGGAGTACGGTTATGTATTTAAGGACCCTCAGTCCCTACCTAGATAGTTCCTTCCTTATAGTAATTCTTAGAATACAATTAGAGTTAATCTATTAGGCAACCACTCTACCAGTTATTATTACGTTATTAACTTTTATACTTGCTTTTCCTATATACCTAGCCCAATAACAGGACCCACCGTAGTTTTTACTATAAGGTTCCGTTATACAATCACTACCTAGTTACGGTAACAAATATAGAAGGTTAAATAATATGCCACCAAAAGTAGCCACTATAACGCCATTAACGGCGGCAACTACATTGGGGTTAGGTAATAACACCAGTATAGCAGATACTAACTTATAGCAACCTGTAACGGTCGGACAATTATAAGAAATAGTTAACTAGCTAATAGAAAATAATATAGCGTTAGAAAATAGGATTAACGGAATAGGCGTAGCAAAGGTTAAGTTATTATTAATTAAAAGATTCTTAGGAGAAAGATTAAAGCTTAAAGGATTTCTTATATAAATGCACTTTAAAGTCGCGCAAGAGGGAGCTAAGCTAGTAATACCTATGGATTAAATAGCGTACGTAGGATTGTTCTTAATAGGAAGGGCACTTAAGTAGTTTAAGCCTTACCTTATAGAAATCTAGGTAAATAGAATAACAACTATAAACTAAGAGGTACGGTTTATGTTCTTAAGCTAGAATAGATTTGTAGAAAGACTTACGTAAATATTTGGAGACCTAGAGATAGTAACTACGGCGGAAAGAAAACTCTAAGATATTATGCAATAAACCTTAGTAATTAAATATATAATGTAGTTCCAGACGTTAGTAATATAAGTTAAGTAGAATAATAGGGCGCTTATAGCATAGTATAAATAGGGACTTAAGGCTAAAGTCTAGGACGTAATTATTCTAATAGAAGATGCGGACACCCTAAGGGAACTAATAGATTAGGTAATTAAGATTAATAATTGGATTTACTAAAGGGAACAGACTAAGTAAGGTTAGGATAGAGTTCTATAATTATATAAGGCGTAGAGTATATAACGACCAAAGCTAAGTTAAAAACTGTAGTATAGCGCAGAGCTAATAGACCTAAGTGGTACTAAAGAAGCCTATATAAGATAGAGTAAAAAACTATAGAAACCTAGAGGTTAAGGATCTAGTAATTACAAGACTAAGGAGCAGAGGCTAAACTAGGGATCTTAGTAGTAGAAGATATTTAGGCGGACTCTATAGTAAGAAAAATGGTTTAAAGAGGGAGCTTATATAAATTGTAGGAAATAAGGTTATTACGCTAGAGACTATAAAAGTGGGCAGAGTTACTACGTAGTAAAGGGTACGAGACTAGCAGATAATATATACGTATAGAGGGATAATAATGTACTATAAGGAACAAAAGAGTGTTTAATTAGAAGTTTTACGTTTTATTATAACAACATATGCCAAATTTATAAGGATGCTAAGTATAGCGTAAGCTATTAGCTATAGGAGCTATACTTAGTAGAGTATAAAGGAACTAATAAACTAGTTCGCAGATTGGATATTAAAGACGATAAATTTAATAAAGGTAAAACATTTCGTAATAATAAGGTAATAAGGGCGGTTTACTAGGAACACGTAGCTATTAGAGATGTTATACTAGAGGTAGAGAATAATTCCACTATAGAATAGGGAATATTAGTTGGGATTAAGACCCCGCTAAATATAATATCTATTGCTTTATAAGACGCAAGAGAAGTAGGACAGTAAACTACTTCGGCACTCGATAAAGGCAAAAGGCTAAAGGCTTAAGATTCTTAAGACGAGATAAGGTAAGCTTAAGGACCTATAATAGATAATAACCAATAGAGCAGAGTAATAGCTTAGTTTAAAGATATACGAATAAGCTTAGGACGAAGTTTCCTACAGGTATAAGACTCTTAAGACGAGATAAAAACACTAAGTAAGCCTAGTTAGATTAAGGCTAGAGCTAGGCTTAAGTTAGAAGCAAGCTTAGGATTAAAGAATTTAAGGGACTAAGAATTTGGGATATAAATTAGGACACCTATAAGTAAGAAGTAAGGAGCTTCTTTATAGATTAGAGAATCTATAATATAAACAGTAACTAGACTAGGAGACAGGTATATAAACCTAGAGGATTTACTAGTAGAACATAGTGTTTAGACTAAAGATTAAAAAGTTAATATTAAGATTAAGAAGTAAGAGAACTTTAAGGATTAGAGTATAAGATATAAACTAAAGGAAACTATAGAAGAGTTTAGGTAAAGAATTATCGTATAGTAAGAACAGAAACTAAATAAGAGATCTAGTATATTGGGACGTATAAGGGATAGAGCGCTAGTATAAAGAATTACTAATAGGCCTAGAGTAGGTATACTAAGAGCTAAGTAGCTTACTGAACTGGAGAATAAAGAGGATTTAGGGATTTTAACTAGGTTTAAAGAACGATATATAAAGGGCTGTTATAATATAGTAATAAGAAGATACTTCCTTATGGATACGCTATATATACTCTAGCAGCTATACTAAAAGTAGTATAGGCAGAGGCACAATAATAAGTAGGAAGATTTCTATATATAGTTGGACGAAAAAGTTATCTAAGACTACCCGATCACGGAAAAGGCCATAAATTACATTAAAGGAGCCTTAATTATAACGTTAAAGGATCTAGAGGAATAATTAGAGGACTAGAGAAGCGAGAGGCGTATTTTAATACCTATAAATAAAGTTGTAATATTTAGATTAATATGATAAAGGTTTAAACTTAAGGATAAAGATAAGCTAAGAGTTAACCTAAAGCACCTAGTATACTATACGCTATTATAGATTATATGCGTGGATAATATATATAAGATATATAAGAATTTAAAGGAAAAGAATTAGAAATACCCTATAAGGATATATTGGATAATAGATAAGTAATAATATAGGAATGCTAAGTATATATATAGCTGGCATCTAGCGGAAGTTTAGGAGTTAGGCAACTTAATACTTTAACTAGGAAGATTTCTTATAGAAGAATGCTTAGATGGATAATAGTAGTAGGAATACCTAGAGAATATATATTTATAGTATATTAAAGACAAAAGCGAACTAAGCATTGGCTAAAGAACGGGTTAAGTGTAATAGGATTAAGTAGCTAATAGTTAGGAAAAGTAGAGGCCTATAAAACTAGAAGGAGCTAGTAGTAAAGCTTTAGACCCTTAAAGGAATTTAAGGATAATACCTAAATTTATGAGTTAAATAGTAAGATTAATAGTTTAAAGCGTTAATAGATAGTGGAGCAACGCGGAACTATATTTTACTAGCAGTAGTTAAGAGAATAGGTTTACCTTATAGATAGAAGGAGCAATCTTACCTATTAGTTATAATTTTAGGAGATCTAATAGCCTATAGAGAAGGGATTATTAATCTTAAAATAGGACCTATTTAAATAACCATTAAAGGAAGATAAATTAAGATGTCTTTTAACATCCTACTATTAGGACGGAATAAGGTAGTGTTAGGAATGCCTTAGTTATAGGAATATAATCTAAAGATTAATTGGATTATAGGTTAGGTCGATATTAGGAATACTTAACGCCATAAGATGCGATAATAAGCTAAGTTGGTATAGTACTAAGTAAAAGCAACCTATAAAGAAATGGAAAAAGGACTAAGTTATATACTAAAGAGATACTATAAGTATAGTAAGAAACTATAGTTACCAGAAAGTAAAAAGCTGTTAGAGTATATAGTATAGGACTATAAGATAGAATTAGAACTAGGAATAAGTCTAAGGTTCTTTCTAATCTATAAGCTTACTAAAGAAGAAGGTAGAGTATTAAAAGAGTTTATCTAGGAAAATTTATAAAAGGGATATATTAGACTATCGCAGTTATTAGCGGGATATCTAGTACTATTTATACTAAAGAAAAATGGCAAGCTAAGGCTATACATTAACTATAGATAGTTAAACAGTATTACCAAAAAGGATAAGTATCCTTTACCCTTAATTAGCGAAATCTAAGATAGGATAGGTAATATATAAATCTTTACAAAAATAGATCTAAGATAGGCGTACTATTAGATTAGAATTAAGGAAGGTAATAAATAAAAGGTAGCTATTAGGTTAAAGGAAGGACTATATAAACTATTAGTTATACAATTTAGGCTTATAAATGCACTAGCAACGTTCTAAAAGCGTATTAATAATATATTAGGAGAATACTTAGATGAATTTATTATAGTATATCTTAATAATATTATTATCTACTTAATAACTAAGGAAGAGCACGGAGAACACGTTAAATGGATTTTAAAGAGACTATAAGAGGAATAAATGCTAGTAGTAATTAAGAAATGCGAGTTCTTTACTAGGTAAACCGATTTTATTAGATTTATTATTAAACTAGGCCAACTTAGTATAGATCTAAAGAAGATTAAGGCTATAGTGAATTAGTAAAAACTAGAGAACGTTATATAGTTAAGATTGTTCCTAGGGTTTTGCAATTACTATAGAAGGTTTATAGCGCAGTAGTTAAAGGATATTAAGCCACTTACGTAACTAATAAAGAAAGAAGAACTATAGGCATAGGGAAAGGAGCAGTAAAAACTATTTAAGAAAATTAAGGAATTGTTTACCTAGGAGCCAGTTCTTAAGATCTATTAACTAGAACTAGAGATAGTTATAAAAATAGATATATTAGACTATATACTAGGGGCGTACTTTATATAGAAATACTAAGATGGATAGTACCTAGTAGTATACTATAGTCGAAAGATAATACTACTAGAGTTAAACTATAACATCTATAATAAGGAGTTATTAGGTATAGTTATAGTATTAAAGAAATAGAGAGTATTCTTATAAGGTATAGAGAAACTATTTATAGTTAAGACAGATTATAAGAACCTAATAGGATTCTTAATAATAAAGGAACTTAACTAAAGATAGGTTAGATAGGCAGAGATGCTTATAGAATACCATTTTAAGATTTAGTATACTAAAGGTATAGATAACATACAAGTAGATGCTCTAAGTTAAAAGGCTAAACTATAAAACGAAGAAAAGCTATTAGGGGCTTTACTGCGAAAAGATATAGACGAATTAATTAGGTATAATTACCCAAAAATTACAGCAACTTAAGAAGAGGAATTAAAGGGAGTTTATAAAATACTAAAAAGCTTTTAGGCGTAAAGAATTCTAGAAGTATAACTGGAAGATCTATAGATAGATATATACGAAAATTAAGAAGCTATATACATCCTAAGAAGCATAGCAGAGCAATTTATAGAAGAATTCTATAAGGGATTAACTTAAGGATATAATGGAGCTATAGGCTTAGTATTAAGACTCTAGAAAAAGTATATTATTAATAAAATCTAAAATATCGTAAGAAAAGTAATAAGGAAATATCTAAATTGCTAAAGAAATAAACTAATAAGGCATAAGCTATATGGAGGGCTATAACCTATTAAAATACTAGAGAGACTATAGGAGGTTATATTATAGGACTTTATTATTAAGTTACTAAAGTTAAGAGACCCTATTACCAGATAAGATTATAATGTAATTTTAGTAATAGTAGATAAGCTTACGAAGTGGGGATACTTTATAGCATGCACGGAAGAAATCTTAGTGGAAGATATCGCTAAAATCTATATTAAAGAAGTGTTCGTAAGATATAGAGCATTAAGTAAAATTATATTAGATAAAGATCTAAGATTCGTAGTAGTATTTTAGGAGGTATTCTTAGCGGAATAAGGAGTTAAAGTAGCAACTTTTACTATATATTATCTATAGACAGACAGTTAAATAGAAAGATTAAATTAGACACTAAAGCAGTATCTAAGATATTATATTAATTACGTACAGAATAATTAGGTATCGCTATTACCAGTTATATAGTTTGTATATAATATAACACTATAAGAAGGGATAGGCATATTACTATTTAAGGCAAATTACGGATACAAGCTAAGAATATTATTGTTACTACGGCAAGTAAAGAAAATAAGTAGCATAGCTAAAGAAAGAATAAAGATATTAATAAATCTTTATATAGACCTTATAGAATTAGTAAAGAAGGTATAAGAAAGAATAAAAAAGTACTATAATGCTAAGAGATCTAAGGGACTAGATCTTAAGGAGGGAGATAAAGTATAGCTACTATA
>Ga0307515_10024214_pt1 | contig 10589 bp, 9 predicted proteins | sample 17_EM_MG_FD_194513 | JGI IMG/M metagenome (GOLD analysis project Ga0307515, IMG submission 194513) | Populus trichocarpa ectomycorrhiza microbial communities from riparian zone in the Pacific Northwest, United States - 17_EM | ecosystem: Host-associated > Plants > Roots > Unclassified | place...
AAAAAATAAAAAAAAATAGGTTAAAAAACCATACTAAAGCCTGGTCGGATGAACCCATCCCTCACTTTCACACCCCAACTTTGATCTAACTAGATCAAATTTTACCCATCTTAATTTGGTTTGTTTTCGATGAAACCAAATAAAAATCCAATCTAACAAGAATGAATGACACAAAAAACTCAATGGGATGTGTGAAATTGTCACTCCTATATCATGAGGGCACATTATTGTCTTATTACATGTGTTGGTAGCATAGTTATATCAAGCACATTGGATTAAAGGATTTAATAGTGCAAGCAAATCAAATATTGTAAATGGGACATAATTATTTAACCATTGGTTTGTCACTAACAATGGATAGATTAAGGAGTGACATTATCTCTAATGTTGATTATATTTGAGATATTTTGATAAAATTAAAAAGATTTAAAACTCCATTGATAATATAATATTAAATTAAGGATAAAATTTGAGGTTTCTCTTAAACTATTTAGTTTGGCTAAGACTATGTCTATTTATGAAATTGAAAAAACTTCAAATTGAATTTGAGTCTTTCCATGACTGGTTGATGGGCTGATAAGGTTACAAGACTAGGCTACTAGGTGACTGGACTTGATCACTATTTGACAAGCCGATGAGCTGACTGGACTTGATCACTATTTGACAAGCCGATGAGCTGACTAGACTTGGTCATTCCACTATCTTCTAAAAATACAAGTCTCCTCTCAGAATAGAAGACTCTTTGATGCTTAAGTTAGTAAATGTAGGTTGAGAAATAATGTATTGGAAAAAGAAGAAAAGTGAAGAACATATGGTTGTTCTTGTAGAATTATGTTTTTTCTTGTGTAGTTATTGAATAAATTATTTACCTAGTGACTCGAGCTATTTATACACCTTGTTCACTTGAGCTTACCTTTTGGAGAGTGAAGTAATGACTCTCATGGAGAGTGGAGCAATGATGGATGATTATTTTTCTTGTAAGCTTATTGGTTGTTGTGTCAATGGTAGAAAGGTTGGTGATCACGAGAAAAGTTGATGCTTATTAAGCGGACAAGTTGGCGAGAGATAATTATTAACGAGAAAAGAAAGCGTTCTTTAAGGAGACAAATCAGAGGGAGATAACAATTGACAAGAAAAGTAGGTGTCATATCGATAATTCATGTGTAAGCATAAGAGAGTGCAACGTTATACTAACTTTCTTAAAGGTCGTGACTTTGCACTATGGTGTGTGGAAATTACAGGTTTTTTTATAAAAAAAAAACTCTCATCAGAGGAATCAATCCAAAGATGGTTGTACAAGGACTAATTTGAAGTGACTGCTTGAGTTACATAGTAGTCCGTTAGATTGGAGAGCAGTCCCTTAAGCTAGTGTATATTATCTTGAATTGGTGGGGGTACCTTGAACTGCTCATGGGACTAGTAGAAACAAAGAGGACTAGTCAAGTTGGGTTGGCCAACCAGATTTGAGAGCAGTTTGGTTTGGTTGGCCTAACCAAACTGGAGACGGGGTGACCAGTCTAACTGAGTTGGCCCAACTAGACTTGGTTAGGTTGACCAAAGTTTGTAGTCTTCTTTGTTTTTGCACTGCCATCCCTTTAATCTTTGAATTTGTATGTAATTGCAAAGAATAACACATTTTTTCTTCTTAAACTGTAGAGCACTACTAGCATCTCTTGTGCTTTTTTGGTTAGAAAATATCTTTACAAATGGAGAATTTTGTGTGGTAGTGGCAAAGCATTGTATGTGGAAACGTTGCATGGAGACGTGAAGATTTTGTTGGAGACATGAAGATTTTGTTGGAGACTTCATTAGAGATATGAAGGTCTTAATATGAAGATTTTGTTTAGAGACATGAAAATCTTCGTTAGAAATATGTATATTTCATTGTAGATATAGAGATCTTGTTATGGGAATTTTGTTTGAAAACATGAATTTTTTTACTAGAGACTTGGAAATCTCTTTCTAGAAGATTTGTTTAGAGACATAGAGATTTTTATTGAAGATTTAAAGACATGGAAATCTCATTGTGAAGATTTTGTTTGGAGACATGAAGATTTTTTTTAAAGACAAGAGATTTTATTTAGAGACATTAAGATATTTAAAATATGGAGATTTGGTTGGAGATTTAGAAATTTTATTTAAAAACTTAGAAATTTTATTGAAAACATGGATACAAGCAAAGAGGAAAATGTATGAAGACTACCTAGAGTTCATGCCTGGAGCATCTTCTTACAAGAAAGGCTCCTTTTTTTTATTATTTAATAACAACCATTAATTAAAATTTTAGTGCTAACGATCATGATCGATAGAATAGTCTCGATGCGGTAATGAATTTTACGGTAACACTACATGATTTCTTGAAGGGGTGAAAAAGTATGGCCAAATAAATAGATGTGCAGTTCATAGACTAAAATGCTTTGCATTATAGGATAAATTTATTGGTAGGGAAGAGGGAAAGAAGAAGAAAGAAAACTGAAAAATCGAACTATATAACAAAGATTGGTATTAATATTTTAAATATGATATGGAAAAATAATTTAATTGGATATTTGAGATTCTTTGTAATTTCCAATTTAAACAGAGATAATAGGATTCTTGGAATGTGGACTCAGTAGCTCTGCATGGATGTGCCCATGCAACCATCCTCGTTCGTGGACTTTTGACTAACGCTGCCCGAACAAAATGTCAAAATGAAGAAGTCAGGCCTGAGCCTAAAAAGCGACCCCTCTTGTCCTTCCATGCCACCACAGCAACATATGGACGGTGATGATGAATTGGGTCATGAGCATCCCTGACGAATTATAAGAGCTGAAAAGGAGAGCGTGCGTGCGTGCCCTGCATGTAAATGAATCCTCCCTCGCTTCTCTTCTCTGTGGATTCCAGACGATAAAGCAAGGAGAATGATTAATGGCACCGAGGGATGGAATACAGCTGGAAATTACATACCAAACATTTGGATGGATTGCCTTCATTTTATGGTCCATCAGCTTCTACCCTCAAGTTTTCTTGGATTTCAAACGCCATGCATTTCTTGTCATCATCTGATCCAATCTCACTCTTCTTTCTTTTCTCAGCACAAATCAGAGTGGTGGGGTTGGATCTTGACGAAGCATTCCTCTCCGTACTTGATATATAGATACATAACCCTAGCTACGAGATGTTACTGATCATGGAGATCCAGATTAACGGATCGAATTAGTTGTGTTATTAATTTCTTGGTCCGTGCATGCTGATGAGTGCAGTAGCCACTGCATGATTGTGTAAATCTGGGCTGTTCTTGCGCTTCAAGCACGTATATATTGGACCCTTCATGCGCATGAAGTTAGTTACCTCGTGGAAAACTCTTTAAAATGATATTAGGAGGGTTTAATTCATTCTATAAACAGCTTTGGAATTCGAACCCAAGCCACAACTTGGATTAAAGTGTGGTTGCTATCAATGAACTGAGAGAACATCATCATCATCATCATCATCATCATCATCATCATCATCATCATCATCATCATCATCGACTAACAGCACTACCTGGTACGTATTCCTCGTATGAAAACTTAGCGCCATAAAAATCACAGTCCTCCTCGCCCTTATCTTTTGAATCAGACTCTTTGACAAACCACTCATCTAAATCATCCATGATCTCTTCCTCATTTTCGCAAGTTTGCCCAATATGCTCCCGGCCCCATCAAATTAAGAATCTTTTGAGGAGCCTTCCTTTTAGTCAGGCACAGTACTTTCCACATCAATTTGTTCTTCCTATTGCTAGCTTTAACTCCTTTATTACTTCTGGACACTAATTTGCGTTCTTTTACAGCTTGCGATTGGTTGGAATTGTGGAATATGGTACTATCCATGAAGTGACTCTTCTTTTTCGCAAGGACTAAGGTATACCATATTATTGGAACCATATTGCAAGTCAAATAATCCCTTCATGACAAGAGCACATGCCCTATTACATAAAAATACTAATTTACACGACGCACTCAGCTGCGAGTAAGATAAAAAATAGTTTTTGAAAGTAACAAAATATATTTAAATTATAAAAAGAAAATTAATTGATATTATTATTAAATCAAAAGGACTCAACATGTGAAGTTTACTGCTTTCCAATCCTACTACCTCTCTAATTTTTTAACCCGAGTTTAAAATTGAAATATATAAAAATTAATTTGACATGATATAATTAACTTTACTGATTAAAAAACAACTAGTTAACCAGTAAAACAAATGAGGATGGATTTTAAAAAAAAATAATGAAATTAACATAAAAAAACACTTTTTGATCTAATTTCTTACCTAACCCGGGTTTAAAATTAAACCATGTAAAAATTACACCGATATGACTCAATTAACTTGACCAATTCAAAGACAACCTGACCAACTAATAAAAAAAAAACATAAGAACAAAATTGAAATAAAATTTATGGGATTAACAAATAAAGCCTCTTGACTCAAAACTTTGCTAGGTCTAAATTTAAAATTAAATTGTATGAAAATTATCTCAACATAATCGATTCAACTTGACCACAAGTTTAAAATCAACTCAAACTATTGTTTAAAAAAAAATTGTTCATGAAATCAAGAAGAAATTGAAATTTAAAACAAAAAACAAAGAAGAGAATTAATGGAATAAAAAATGGGGGCTGAATTGAATAAAAAAAAAAAAAAAGAGCTTCACAGTAGCAGTAAAGCTCCATTTAAAAAAAGCATTCAAAATGATGTGCAGCTCAGGAGAAAATTAGAGATTCAAAGGTAAAAACAAAATTCTGATGATTTGCATTATACTCTCGCAATGGCTTGAAGCAATTTTATTTCCTTATTTTCCTCAAGTACTTAAAATGCACACCACAACAGATACATATTTCAAGTGGAGGGCTGTTCAAGCTTACATGTCAAAGCAAATTCTCTCGGCATGCTAAACTGAAGGCCGAAGTACATAAACCATTAAAGGTGGGATTTCATAACTACATATTATACGAGCATTACAAACGGGCTCTAGAAATACTCATCTTAGGGAAACCGCACGAAGGATTGTTCCAGGCAGGCTGCATTTCTATAATGTGGGAGGAATCCAGATATAGCCATGTGTTTGAACATAACCAGCTTTTGCCAACAACTCATCTGCTTCGACCGGACCTCGGCTGCCTGGTTGGTATTGCAATGGCTTCATCTCGCCATCATCAATCCTATGCAGAAGGGGTGTGAAAATCTCCCATGCCGCCTGATGATTAGAATGAAGCAACCATCAGATTTTGAAATCCCATTTCAGTCAAGATATTTTACCAAGTTAAAACAAAACCTACCTTCAACTCATCTCTGCGAACAAAATGCTGCTGATCACCTCTAATTCTGTAAAACCAAAAACCACACTAGTTATCAATTTTGTTATTGCTATTGCTTTTGTAAAACAATTACTGTTATATCCTTCATTCGTAGCTTACGCCAACCCTTTTAAGCTCATTAGACTTCGATGCATCTTTCTGGACTCTCATGACAAAAGCAGCACTAAAAAATATTGTCAGAAAAAAATGAACAAAAGGCATGAATCATACGTGTCAAGAATCAGACGTTCATATGCCTCCGGGATGGCAACCCCTTGATAACGTTGCTTATATGACAAGTCTAGTTCACTTTGAACAGTAGACATCTCAAGTCCAGGCTGCTTCACCTGCATGAGAGACATCGAGCAATTCAGAGATAAGCACAAGGATAGCTAAATATTCATGTAATCTCCAATTATAGATTTATCATGTCTCGTGCATTCAGATCATATTCTTAACCTTATACTTTGGACCTATTTTTAGATCAGCTATAATTTTGTGAACACATGGCAGAATAATTTTTCAGAAAATGTCATCTACATTCTCTTTAGCACCAATTTCCAATTTTATTGGACAAAACATTCGTGCAATTTAACAAAGGATAAAGCTTTGCATACAATTACCAAATTAGACACATACCGTAAGTTTCATGTACATGGCTTCTGAGGGTTGCAGGCGTATCACAAACTCATTTCTTCCTTGCTTTTGACCTACAAAGTAAGATATAAGTCAAGTAACAAGATGCTTGTTGGGAGCAAATTAAATGATTTGGGAGCAGCAGATAAATTAGTTTGTAAGAACAAAATTACTTTGAAATACACCACTATAATTTATAAAATTAGCCGGTTTATAAAATCTTTTCCAAAGCTCAGAATCAACATAAACCATGGAGGAAGTAGTGATGCAGAACTCTAAATTTCAAGAGTCATACATTTGAATATATCACCAGGAACATCCTTAAATTGAACACGTATCTCTGCCTTCCTTGAATTCAATGCTTTCCCGGCCTTTAGTATGAAAGGAACCCCTGAGAAACAAAGTATGGCAATAGCAATGAGAACAAATTGCTTTGGCAATCTGATGTCTAAAGTATATCTAAGGTTCCAAGAGATTCAGAAATCACTTCCACTGTACTGTGAAAATGTTCTGTAAATAGCAGAGTAAATGGATCCTAAAGGAAATATACCTTCCCATCTTTCATTATGTATTCTCAGAACAACAGTTGCAAATGTTGGGGTATTTGAGTGATCAGGAACTGTTGGGTCATCTCTGTAGCCTTCATACTGTCCAAGAACAACCTCTTCATCTTTGATTGGAAGTACTGATTGAAGAACCTGAATGTCACTGTGCAGTCAGCATTTGAATGGAATAGGTACTCTTAAGGCTCAGAGCACCAACCCTTGAAGGAACAGATAATATCACAACGAAAATTAATTCTAAACTACAGGCTTTTCTCTAAATGGACACCTAAGAGGATCGATGATTAATGTTTTTCATCTGTCAAGGAACTAAGTTATTGAAGCATCTTAGTTCATGATTATCATTGAAGACCTTTCAGATTACAAATATCAGGTGATCATGGAATGAGATACTCTCAAAACTAATTGAGTCAAAAGATACTCACCTTCACTTTCTCATCCCGGATATGTTCAGGTTTGAGAGAAACGGGCTTCTCCATGGCAACCAAACAAAGAACCTGTGACGAGAAGAAAATCGATTGATAGATTAGCCACAAATGAAACTCCTTTCCATTCTCATAATTTTCTCTTGCATGGTGATGCTGGAGAATAAAAAATATGTAACTTGCTCAGGACATGAATGCTTAAAAGATCAGTCTAAGTACAGGGCTGAGCTATTTCGAATGACAAACTAAATTCTAAAAGTAGACAGTACTCTTATATCAGAATGGTCCAGAAAAATGCTTATCCTATATTCAGGGGATATTGAGACTCCAAAAAAGATGAAGATATAATAGTCCAGATTAAAGCCATGGCCCATACCTGTAATAAGTGATTTTGAATAATATCACGGATAATCCTGCCGCAGAAAAACAAGATTAAAACTTGTCACCCAGAGAACTTCACAATATAAATTATCAGAAAACAAAAGGTTCCATAACCCAAAACTGCATTTTCAAGAAAATTTTACCCTCAGTTTTGCTAGAAGATACCGATCAAAGATTTTAAAAAGAAAAACTACATAAAGAAAGTAAAATTAAATATGCTACATATTATAACAGTATGAATATGTCCTGAAGAAGAAAAGGTGTGGTTTCTTGGTAAGAGATCCTGCTCTATGGACTGTATGTGAACAGGTGTTTACAGAGCATACCCGTATTCATCAAAATATCCACCACGGCCTTCTGTTCCAAAATCTTCTCGGAACACAATCTGGAAAACAAAGGAGATGAAGATTGAAATTTATGATGCAATGCTTTTAATGAACAGATACTTTGGTAAATAAGACTCATAATTTGATGTTATGAGATGACCACTGAAAGGCATAAATTCATAGCTAAAAAGTGTGTCACATCCCCACTATTAGCATTAGTTTTGTTTGGCACACAGTGACAAAAGATCCTCACCTGTACATTGTCAATGTTGTCGCGGTTCCAAAGAGGTAAAAAGAAGCGATTTGCAAAACGGAGTACTAGCTACAAAATACAAGCAACAAAAAATGATTAGGAAGAGATAGCAACCTTGATGAACAATGAATGCTAGATACTTCTATGTATCTTACCAAGTTCTGCACCAATTCTTTTCCCAAGTAATGATCAATTCGGTAAAGTTGTGGTTCCTCAAACAACTCTCCAATCTGGGCACTGAGTTTTTCTGCAGATTCCAAATCTTTGCCGAAAGGTTTCTCAATGACAATTCTAGTCCATCCACCAAGATCCGCTGGAAAGGATTACATGAACAGCAGTCAATAAAATCAACGCAAGAAGTTCCAGTCTGCATGAACACTGGAAAGTTAACACAGCTACTTAAACTGATGATTTTGTCAAGTCTAGCAAATTTATCTAACCAAGGCTAAACAAGAAAAAGGGCAAGTTCAATTAGCTTTCAAGGATGAATTAAACGATGTTAAGAAAGTAGCTACAAGATAAGAAAATCTCATTTAGAGGGATAAATTGAAACAAACACATAAGATTCTCCATCATTACAGATCCAGTGATGGCTCAGTATAACAATGGGGCCTCCAGTTTTTGCCAATCAGGAAAAGTTTTAAGAGCCCCTGATGAGAAACATTCTTAAGCAAAAGCAAGAAGGTCAAAAAAGGTAACTTGATTGTCAGTATCTGCAAAAATGTCAGTTCTCTTTTTCTTTTTCTCATAGTTCCCAAAATGGCTATCATTCAAATTCTTTTAACCATCAACATGACTGGACCAAATGAATATCTCATTGTGCTTATTATCTTCTTCCAATAAATACCAGATGTAAATGAGGATATTATAAAAAGAGAAAATATCGGACTTTATGAAGTAAATGCCTAAAAAAATCTACCTTCTGATATTGGAAGCCACACAAGCAAACTGGATCAGAAAAACTTACATCTATTCATGCAACACTTTCTGATCATCCTGCAGACTGGTGGATACACTGATGGGGGGAGTGCAAGATAAAATAGTCTTCGAGATGATCCTTCTGCACTGTTTTTTGATACTTCATGCTCTGAAATTTCCTTATCCAATAGCCGAAAGCCATCCTCAGTATCATAAGAACCACTTACATATTTAATCTGCAAAGTTGCAAAAGCTTAATATCGTATTGGTGCATGCCAGAACAGATAAATAAATAAAAAAAGGCATAGAAAGAGCTAGATTCACCAGTTGCAAGAACTTTGATACATCTTCAGAGTGCTCTGAAGCATCTTTGCCAAAATATCTGCAATGATTGTCCAATGCCAATCATTTTCCATATTCATTAAACTTATCAATAACTTTCAGCAAAAAAATCGCACCAAAATATTATATGGAAGTTTGAAAGGTAGTATTTAGCACCATCGACCAATGAACTGACAAAATGACAAACAAAGAAGCAAAAGGGAAAAACAAGAAGCCACAGTCACGAAGTACAACTCCTATTTTCTTGCTTGTATGTTCGATGTGAACTTCACAAATCATATCAGCTTGCCCATTATTCTCTATCACTGTTAATTAAATTAAAATCGCACACATTTCCGAGAGCATATGCGCACAAGCATGAAGCAAGCACATAGACTTCAAAAAACAATACAGATGCAAGGCAGGATATCTCACCCACGGATTCGATTTCTGAGATCATCATCTGAAATCTTGGTCCTTGCATATCCAAAAATGTAAACTTCATTTGATTGCAGAAATCCCTGCCACCATCCCATCAAATAAAAGATCAATCGAACTTCTCTAAATTCACCAGAGACCATTCAATTATTAGTTTCAAAATTAGCAAGCAAAAGGATTGCCCTCTATTTTACCCGGCGATAAAGGTTGTAGAGAGCAGGGAAAGTCTTCTTCTTGGCTAGATCACCAGAAGCACCAAGAACAATAATTGAGAGGCACCCAGTTTCGGGAACAGTCTCGTATTCCTTTGAAAATGAATCACTTCTAAAACTAGATCTCTTCTCTACCATCCATTGACCTGATCCCATGTCTTTGATATATCAAGATTTGCCTCCTCTCGCTATCTTTTGTGATCTGTTCTCGTAACACAAAAATATTAGCTACAAAGCAAAGGTTATTCGTTTTGACCAAGCAACAAAATACTTAGAATTCTGTTTCTTTCCTTGGGTTTCATCGAAGTCAAAACGTGGTTGTTCTATAAAAGAAATGAAACAAAAGCTTAACTAATAAAATGGACCAAGGAAACCATTAGACAAAGAGCCTCAAGGGATCTTCAATTAAAATTAGAAGAAGAAGAAGAATGCAAACCTGAAATATGGGGAATGGATCGAATCTAATCAGATGATAGAGATCAAGAAGTGACAAAGTTGTTCCCAGATTTTGGTGTAACGTTTTCTGCAAATATTATAGGAGTTGGTGAGGAGATATCTATATTCTATATCGTAAGTCATAAAGGGGCACAGAAAGCCGTAAAAATATTTTCATGGGATTTGCCCTCGTTGCGTTGCTCACCAAACTCTTGTTTTGTCTTTGGCCGCGCGGACGACCAACCGTACAGTACTGGTTAATTTTTACCCTCATGTTTTTTTCCGCGTTCATGAGGTGTTATAGTGAAAAGAATATTATGATTTTTGACGTAGTTATATTTTATTTTAATTAGGTAATAAAAA
>Ga0307515_10024216_pt1 | contig 10589 bp, 4 predicted proteins | sample 17_EM_MG_FD_194513 | JGI IMG/M metagenome (GOLD analysis project Ga0307515, IMG submission 194513) | Populus trichocarpa ectomycorrhiza microbial communities from riparian zone in the Pacific Northwest, United States - 17_EM | ecosystem: Host-associated > Plants > Roots > Unclassified | place...
TTTGATCATGCCTCACGTAGTACTTAGGAAATGAATCAAAGAAAAGTGGTTCTATCACGCAACATAACTTAAAATCACTAAACAAATACTATATCAAAGAAACTTGAAGGTAATGTTTTGAAATGCAGTTAAAATTTTATTTTTAAAAAAATTAAATTATTTTATTTAAAATTAATTTTTTATATTTTTTTATTATTTTGATATGTTACTATCAAAAATTATTTTTTAAAATTAAAAAAAAAAACATCATTTTAATATATTTTTTAAATAAAAAATAATTACTACTATACTCTGAAACACCATCTTATAATAATAATAATAAAAAAACCTTAAACCCATAGAGTTAAGAAAGAATAAAGACATGGCATCTTGCATTATAGTTATAGGTACAAAGTAATATAATTTAAGAAAAAAAAGGTAAAAGATAAAAAAGTAAGGAGCCATCTCAAGGAAAAATTCTATTCAAGATTGAATAAATAGTAGACTTAGATTTTTTTTTTGGGAGTGTGATAACTTTTGTTTTTTGATATTTTTTAAAAGTGTGATTGTTTAAAAAAAAATATTAAATTAATATTTTTTAATTTTTATTATTATTTTAATATGTTAATATCACAAATACAAAAACTGTAAAAAAATATTTTAATACATTTTCAAATAAAAAATATTTTTAAAAAATAATTTAAATCACAATATCAAATACTAATCGGGTTTATATAATGTCTCCACTTTAATAAAAAAACAAGTTGAGGAAATTTAAATAAGACAAATCAAAAATTAAATTATGAACATCAGGGTTCTTTTATATATATTAATTGTAATTACTAATTAGAGTGCTGTTTGGCTTTCAAGCATTATGGATTTAAATCCCATTGAAGGGTTGTGGAGGGAACATTGAATAAAAGGGGCTGCTTTTTCTTCATTTTTCTTGTTTTTACTGGCGAGTAAGTTTTTTCTTTAAGAAATATTTTTTATTTATTTATTAATGGTAGAATAGTATTTTTATTTTAATCTATATATAATATTTTTATATTTAAATTAATATTAATTAATTATTCAGAATAAAATTATTATAAAATATTAATAAAACTCTAGCTTTCATTCTCTTTTATTTTTATATTTTTGTTTAAAAAAAAAGGTTATAAATGAATGGTCTATTGCTCTCGGCTCAAATATAGGGCCAGAATAGCAAGTCGGCCTTTGTGGTTTTTCTTTACTCGGCCTCTCTTCCCCTTTCTCTCTTTAGAGAGGGCCTCTCTCTTCTTGCATAGTATTTTTTTTTAAAAAAAAATTAAAAATATATTAAAATAATTTTGTTTTAGATTTTTTTTATTTTTGATATCATTACATAAAAATTAATAAAAAGTCACTAAAAAAACATTAATTTAATAATTTTTTTAATTAAAATGCAGTTTGAAACACGGATTAAAATGAAAAAACAAACAGTCAATTCTCTATAAAATTAGAACACAGGAGAAACAAGCAGACAAGGAAGAAAAAAAAGGCTGGACATGCACGGGTCATGAAGTCTAGTGTTGTCAAGATAGACTTGGAGAAATCATGGGATTTCTTCATCGCTCTTTCTACGAACAAAGACTGCCCTGATAAGTGATTTTCTTTCCTGTCTATGCGTACCACTGTATGATGACCTAGCTACTTAGAATTTACGTTTCAAGAAATTTTACTCAATTCTGTCAGCTTTTGTTCTCCGAAGTTTTCAATTTGGAGGCTAAAATTGAAATAGTAAGATTCAGAATGTATACTAGACTTGCCTTACTGCCATCTCTTCTTTTTCCTCCTGAAGAGTCTCCTTTTCGAGCCTTCTTTTGAGGTCCAGAACTCTAGAACAATGCACAATACCTGTAAGTTTTAAGATTCAAATTCACTTAGAGCTAAGAAGCTATGTTAGTAGACATGCATGAACTTTTGAAGACACCTCTCTAGCTCCTATTGCTGGATTGTTTTTGATAATGCAGAATGAGGATTTTAGTTTACTTCTACAGAGAAGCCATGAAAGAATAGGCGAATGGTGGTTGGTCCTGAAACCGGTTCTTCTTTTAACTGCTGGAAAGTGACTGAACCAACAAGTTGCTCAAAGTGAGGGGTTTTTTTTTTTTGCATGGTAATCAAAAGATAATCGGCGTGGGCGGCGAGCTCTGTTGGTGGCTTTGGCTAATGGCTGCGCCATTTGAGGCTATTAGAGCAAGTAAGAAAATACGCAAGAAAATGCAAACAGAAGAAGAAAGAGTAAAAAGGAGATGATCAACACCCGTGAAGCCCCGATCAACCTTAAGCCCATGGAGTTAAGAAAGAATAACGACAAACACATAGATATATTTCTTATTCGTTGGTAATTATCATTTTGCACTTTTGAAAAAAATCAAATGCTTTCTTTCAAGGAGAATTGTGATCTTTTCACATTGTTCATCAATCATTAAAGGATTAATGATTCGGGAGTATAAATATATTTTTTAAAATTTAAGCACGGTAAATTATCTAATTGTCTTCCAAGTTAAAAAATTTAAAGTTGGAACCAGGGGTATTTATATTTTTTTATTTTTTTCATATAATAAAATGATAATTTTACTTTTTAAAACAAAAAAATTAAACTACAGATGTCGCTGTGTCCCCTTCTTGTTAGTGTGAAACATGTTAATAGTGGTGGAATAATTTATTACTAGGGAAGCTTTGTTTTTTTCCTTACAATTTGGTCTTTTTATTGTTATTATTTTAACTTCAAATCTTTTTTTTTCTTGATTATTTTGTAAAATATTTATTTATTTTTAATTTAATCTTTCAATATTAATTTGTCATATATTATGTTTTTTAATTTAATTGTTATTCTTTTATTTTTATTTTTTTTACTCTTTTGTAAAGGCTTTATCGGTTTCAATTTCAATCTAAATTTATCATATATTATGTTTTCTGATTTGGTTTTTATTCTTTTTAATTTTTTTTGAAGTTATTTTTCTTTTCAACTTCACCCTCTAATAAAAAAATTATAATTTTCCTCTAATTTATTTTGATTTTGATTTTTATTCTTTTAATTGTTATTTTTTTTATCATGGGTCCTTTGGTGTGATTACTTCGTTTCCTCGATTCATCCTTCATTGTTTGATTTGTAAGATATTGGGCTTTGCTAGTGCTTATGGTCTAATGACCTAGATCACGAATTTGAAGAGTTAATGGAGGTTGATATTTTTTTGGCTTATTTTCTTTTATGATTCCATCATTTGATATTAGTTTTTATTATAAAAAAATGGTTTTGTGGTTTTTTTTTCTATTAGGTTATCATGATCTGATGACCTGGAATGCATGTTTGACAAGTTAGTCTATATTACAAGTCTATCATGTTAACTGGGGTTAATTTGTGTCTTTTTTATTTTTTTTACTTAATTTTTTTCTTTTATATTTAATTGGCTAAAAAATAAACATTGTTTTCTCGCTTTTGAAAAAAGTTTTTTCTCCCAGATTATCATTCATTTTTTTTATTTGTTTATTATCTTTATCTATTTTTTATGTAATTAAAATAAAATCATTTTATTGGACTATTCAGTGCCACAACCTAAAACAAAATTTTTAAAAATACATTTATAATATGTGCACATTATTTTTTACTAGAAAAAAATTAATATGAACCCGACCCACTTAGTGTGTGCGTAAAAGAATAGACCCACTCAATTTAATATCTGAGTCTATTCTTGTCCAATTAAGAAACTAGAATCCAGTTCATAACACTGATATAATTAACAACACAACACCAATCCATTCACGGTGTAATTGAAGCTTCCTTACAGAGGATCAGATCTTTCTATGAAGATGTTTTGCTGGATTTCGTGTCCCAGCACGACCAAATTATCAGAAAAAGCCTAGAATGTTCCATGGAATTGGAATTTGTAGGGTAACCTGGCCAGAAGTGGGACTAGGAAAGAAAGGACGCCATTTCCTTGGACTTGGGACTGGAAAGTCGTTTAGTAGATACGGATTTTTTTATTTATTTTTATTTTCTATACTTCACTCCACTTTCTTGCTTGGCCTCTCCAAATTCAAAGACAAACGCAGGAGTGGACCCCATCGAAGTCACGCTATTTGATCCACCTTCTTGCTTCTTGTTCTTGCACGTTCAAGGACAAAATGTTGTAGCATTCACCAGACTGCAATCCTTGAAAGAATTTTAACAAATAATGTTCTGTCATTCACTCCTACAAGCATAGAAAGAGAATCAGACAATCCCTTTTTGTTTCGTGATTTGGTATTACGGTTTAACTATTCTTTTGAAATTATTTTAATTTTAAATTATTTTTTTTAGTATTTTTAAATTGTTTTGATGTTTTATATTTAAAATAAATTTTAAAAAATATTATTTTATTAAATTTTCAAGCATGAAATAATTTAAAATACAACCAGCCGGCCTGAAAATTCACTGTTGCGGTTTGTGGAAGCAGTACTTTCTCCGTACATGCTAATAGATTTAGAGAATATTTGACTGGTTGCTGTTGCTTTTCAAATAATTTTTCATGTCAAAATACATGTGAATGATGTTTTTTTATTTTTTAAAAATTATTTTTGATATCAACACATCAAAACGATCTAAAACATACAAAACATATTAAATTTTAACAATTTGTTTTTGAAAACACGGTTTGCACCGCGTTCCCAAATGGTTTCTTAGAATTGTTTGTTTTCATTATTGAAATTATATTTGGGTATGTTTTAAAAGTGTATTTAAATTGAAAAAACATTAAATTAATTGTATTTTTTAAATAGTTTTAATATGTTAATATCAAAAATAAAAATAATATATAAGAATAATAATTATTTTAATATTTGTTTTAAAAAAATATACTCTTAAAAAATAATTTTAACGAAGATACCAATACGCACTTAACAGCAACCATGTGAATTCCTGGAATGTTCTCTTTCCCTCATCTTTCCCCACGTCTACAAATAATGGTGGTCGTATCCCATTTCCACGACGTACAGAGGAAGTCAAAAGGCAGCAACAGCATCACAGTCGCAAGACAATTGGCAGGGAAGGAAAGGACAACCACGGAGCTGTTTATGAGCGCCTTTAAAACTATATTCTCTAAAAATATAATTTATTTTTTTATTATTTATTTTAATGTGTTAATATAAAAATAAATAAATTTTAAAAAATAAAAATAATATTATTTTAATATATTAGAAAAACACTCTAAAAAAATAACCAAGCAACATCTACGGTTAGAAACACTGGTTCGACTACCGTTCACCAACCTCCTCCACTAGACTAGACGGATCCATCCCTACGACTCCTTACGACAGGAGGGCTCATACCGATAACCACAGGAATAATTAATTAATTAATTAATTAATTATGAAATAAAGATTGTGAAGAGAGGTTGATTTATTAATTAATTAATCGGTTGGCGCCAAACCTGCATGCCCACAGCGTCATCTTGTTTTCTTCCTTGGTAGCGTCTTTCCTTGTAGCCACCTTGTTGTGACCAAAAGATTAACATCATTTGTTTTTATATTTTAAAAAGATTATAATTTTTTTTATTTTATAATAATTTTTTTTTATGTTTTTCAGATTATTTTGATGTGGTAATATCAAAAATTATTTTAATATATTTTATAGTAAAACACACTTTAAAATGCAAATATTTCTAAACTTCAAATACCCCTAATCTAGAGAGCGTTTGGAAACGCGGGCCAAGCCGTGTTTTTAATAAATTTAAATTTTTTTTACTAAAAATTAATTTTTATATATATTTTGAATCATTTTGATGCACTGATCTCAAAAATAATTTTTAAAAAATAAAAAGTATTATTTTAATACATTTCAAAATATAAAACACTTTGAAAAACAACGCACTCATAAACATGCATTAGACTCATGCTTACAGCTAGGATATCAACCTCCTTTTAAATTTCATTTTATTATTATTTTTTAAAAATATTAAAATAATATCAAATCAATATTTTTTAAATAAAACACTCTTGAAAACAAAATTTATTTCGGTCTCAAATACTTTATAAATTCCTGATAAATCCGCTGTGCCCAGCGGGATTGGCGAATAAAAATAAGATTACAATGGAGTCACTTAAATTTCAAACCAGTTTGGAAGCCCAGATGGAAAGTTAGATAGGTTCGAAGGCGAGAGAGCCAAAAATACGTGCCAGTGACCAAGTAATTCAAAAAAAAAGAAATCCGAAATTCCTCTCCCAAAAGAGGAAAATTGCCATCACCTCCCTGTCTATCTCTCTCTCTCTCTCTGTATGTCTCCAAAGTATTCTAAAAACAGCCCACGAATGGTAAACACGGCCTCCTGTCCCCCCCCACCCACTTATTTCTTTCGTTCAAGCCACACAAACACCAGCATCCACAAAAAAGAAAATAGTGCTCGAGGATAATAATGCCAGCCCAAATCACCTCAAGGAACCACCCACCACCCTTGACGGTGGGTTACCACTTACCACTATTCCCCAATTAGATGATGATTGATGATTGATGATGATGATCTCAACCATCCATGATCATCGTGATCATCACAGCCACCATCACACATGGCCAAAGTCAGAAAGTGGACCTTTCTTTTGTCCCTAGACTAAGGGTGTGCAGTGTGCACAACCCACATCCTACGGCGTACGTTAGCCCTTCCTTCCCACCCCCACTCACACACCTAAGCGGTGGCCTCATCCGCACACACCCCTCCCCACCCCCCCCCCCCCCACCCACCCTCCATACCTTATTCAATATGCCACCAAACCCCACTTTCCCCCTTCCACCACCACATCCACAACCACGCCCACTTTTCTTTTCCTCTCTTATCCTCCCTCCCTCCCTCTTCCACCCCCAATACCCCCCTTAACGCTCGCCGCCTTTCCTTTCTTTCTTGTCCTTCATTACCACCACCATCACACCGCGGTTTTCTCTTAGCTCCTCCTTCCCCCAGATCTCTCATTCGCTAACGTGCGCCAACTCCCTTCTCTCCCTGGTCTTCCGCCACCACCACAAAAACCACAAGAAATCCCGCTTCTCCTCTTACTCTCGTACCCCCTCACAACTGTCCCACTGATTTCCCTTATCTTAACCTTCTCCAGCACCCATGTCCACACCACCCAACACCGGATCGCCCTCACCCCCACAAGATCTAACCCCCCTTCAAATCACCGCACTACAAGCTCTCCCTGCTCCGCCAACCCAACCATCCACCAATCCTCGGCGTCTACCACCACCATGTTGGACCCCAGATGAAACAGTGGCCTTAATCGACGCTTACCGTGACAAATGGTACACGCTCCGCCGCGGTAATCTCAAAGCAAATCACTGGCAAGAAGTAGCTGATGCTGTAGCTCGCCGCTGTCCAGCTGCATCACCACCAAAAACCGCTGTGCAGTGCCGCCACAAGATGGAAAAGCTCCGGAAACGGTACCGAACCGAGATCCAGAGGGCCCGATCCATGCCGGTCTCGAGGTTTGCATCTTCTTGGGTCCATTTTAAGCGAATGGATGGGATGGAAAAGGGGCCTCAAGCTAAGGCTGATTATAATTCAGAGAGCGAAGGTGATGATAATGAGGATGATAATGAGGATGATGGTGATATTCATGGATCTTATTTAGAGAATTATAGGACTGCTGGTAATGTTATGAATACTCGAAGTATTCAAAAGCTTTATCGAAATGGGATGGGGAATCCAGGGACTGGTAGTGGTAATAATGGATTGAGTGGTGGAAATTCTAGTTCGGGTAATGCTGGTGGGTTTCGAATTAGAATACCAACTGGAGTTAGTATAGCGCAGCCAGGACCTAAATTTTATGCAAAACCAGAGCAGAAGTATGGTGGGGGTCCTAGTATGGGTGTTAATGCGAGCCCAAACCCGAACCTGAAGCCTAATTATGGTGGGATGGGGAGTAGTAGTAGGGTTATGAGGGGGGGTGAGGAAATGGGGAAGAAAAGAGAGAGGGAGCCGATGGAGGAGTTGGTTGCGGCGATTAAGGTATTGGGAGATGGGTTTGTTAGAATGGAGCAAATGAAGATGGAAATGGCTAGAGAGATGGAGACAATGAGGATGGAAATGGAGATGAAGAGGACGGAGATGATTCTTGAGTCGCAGCAGAGGATTGTGGAGGCTTTTGCTAAAGCATTATCGGAGAAGAAGAAAAGGCCAAAGAGAATGCCCTCACCTGAGTCATAGTTGGGTGAGTGTGGTTGTCTTTTGTTTTTGTTGCTAGAGATTTGACCCTTCTTGGAAAGGGATTGAATGGTTCGGTCAGATTTGATACATCTTTGGATGAAAGTAAGTTAATTTCATGTTTAGATCAGTGTTATGCTGCTTGTTTTGTGATTATTTCATGAGAGTAAGTTAGGAAGATGTCGAACTTTGTTAGTGTTTTCAATTTACTTTTGGATGAATGTAGCTTCAATTTTTTAGATTAGATGCTTGTGTACAACTACTTCTCAAGTGTTAACTTTAGTATTTTTGTGGAATATAATGTAGTTGCTTCATAATTCTTCTAATTCCCTGTTTTGCTTGTGAATTGGATGGTAAAGATTCTTAGCTTGATGCTAGATATGGTTTTCTGATTGATTGATGTTCTAATGTGCTAAGAACAATGATTTACCAGATAGGGAATAAAACATCTGGACATTGTGTCAGTGTTTTCTTCTTGATAATAAAGGGGAAACATAATATAGAACGTGATTAATTATGAGATGGCTGCTTTTGTTTCTGTGATTAGTTTTTAGAGTTTTTGGGACAGTTTCCATTCTAAGCTCTCCGCTAGCAGAGATCTTTGTACAAGGCTTCATGTCCTGGAATTGCAGCACTGTGTTGAGGCCTTGGGTTCTTGCACTTCTAGTTGATGAATGGAACTTACAAAGATTTCCCTGGACTTGTTTACATGGTTAAAGAGTGTGGCAAAACAGGGGATTTGCTTTTTCTTTGACTCCGGTGTCTCAGTTTCTCAGATAATTATCTTTATCTTATCTGCTAATGGCATCATATCTTGAAACTTTCTTGCTGTGACATCTCACTCGTAATTCCACCAACAGCATCAACTTTTCGTTTTTATTACTGTAATTGAATGACTTTCTGTCCTTGGATTCTAAGCAACTACTATCGTGGGTATGGACCAAATAGCCTATTTTCGATACCGACTTGAATTTGAATTTACCTAAATGAATATGAGTTTGTTTTGCATGTTCGGGGTTCGGGTAACACTCAAAGTAAGTGAAAAGGTCGAGCTCGGATAGGGTATGGTTATTGCTCTGCTCGACTCGAAACATGCTCGACTCGAAACACTACCCGAACCTCACCCGAAGCATAGACATGTCCTTAAAGTTTTAAAAAGTTACATATGTACCCACCTATATATTTAAAGCAAAAGTAGGGTTTCTTACTTACCCAATGAATACATGAAATCCAATCGGGTTGGGTTTGGTTCATACTCGATCGAGTTCAGGTCAGGGTGGTTAGATTCAGATATGAATATTGCAATACCTGACTCACGGGTATTTATGACCATCCCTGATATCTATCTGCTACCTTCTTTACCAAATGGATGCATCCTATATCTTAACCATCCCAACAAGTATTAACCTCTCAAGAAACCAGGGGCTAATCTTGTCTCTACGAAATGAATCTATCATATTCATCCCAACATTTTCACATTCAGGGGGCTTCTTTTTTTCCTTAAGTTGAATAACAGAGAATAATTTTTATGTGACATCCTACTACGTAGAAATTTTTTTGAAAAACTGATTAAACAAAAAAAATAAAAAAAAATTAATAGAAAAAACTAAACTAAGAAAAAAACTAATTAAAAAAAAAAAAGGGTTCGGTCTGGTCTCGTGTCTTTCAAAGACTTAAACTCTAAAATTCACAATTATAGTTGCACACCCCCACCCCCTCCCCCTTCGCACCTCTCTTTCAATCTCCTCTATGGCTCCACCCACAACCCACCCTTAAGATTTGCATCCTTTTGTTAAAACATGAAGTTTATATTGTTTCTAATGTGCAAAAGAGAACAGATTCAATGTTTAGATAGGTTTTACTTACAACAAACTTTTGTGATTACAATTATACACACACACACACATGTTGTTTGTATAAATTCAATTCTTCTTTTACTTTTATTTTATTTTTATAATTACAGTTATATATATGTTGTTGAGTATCCGTAATTATCTTATCCATTTTATAAATTTATTTTGGTTTTACTTTTAATTCAATAAAAATCAATAGGATTTAGCCATAAAAACCCATTAAAAACTGCCAGCTTTTGTCAATTTTTCTCTTTAAAAAAAAACAAATTGAACTAAATGGAAATTGGTTAGTTTGAGCTAATTTTCAGTTAGGTCCGGTTAAATATATATAGCTTGGTTGGTTGGTTTTTGGGAGTGCATTCGTACCAACTCTTAATTTAGCCATTTTAATTGAGCTATGTATAAAAAGTTTCAAAGCAAAAGGAGAAGCTAAGAGTTTTTTTTTTTTTTTTTTTTTTGAGAAAATAATATAGTTTAAAGAATTACATATAACATCTGCAATTCGAAAGTCACAAATGTTATTAGTGACTCTTTTAAATTGTAAAATAGCCAGCACAATTTA
>Ga0307515_10024217_pt1 | contig 10588 bp, 8 predicted proteins | sample 17_EM_MG_FD_194513 | JGI IMG/M metagenome (GOLD analysis project Ga0307515, IMG submission 194513) | Populus trichocarpa ectomycorrhiza microbial communities from riparian zone in the Pacific Northwest, United States - 17_EM | ecosystem: Host-associated > Plants > Roots > Unclassified | place...
AAAAAGATAATGGTTGTCACCAAGTCAAGAGGTGGCCACCCACTCAATAATTAGTCATCTAATCAATAGTTCTGAATTTTAGCCTATAAAAAGAGGCATTTGCCATACATTTAGACATCTTGGTTTTTAGATCAAGATCATATTCTTGCTTTGTTTCTTTGTATTTTTGTAATGTTTAAGTTTTGCTTTCATTAATCTCTTGTTTATGTTTTTGTTCATAACTATGTCCTTATCTAGTTTATTTATGTTTCTCTTCTTCACAATGTTTAGCTAAGTTAATTTTGTCAATGTGAAAAGGGTACATTAATGGTGTAAGAATAAGTATGATATAAACTCAACATGGACTTTAATATTTGATACTAACATGTTTTGTATTTATTATCTTACTCACTCTTAATAACTTGCTTGTTAAATGGTTAATCTAGATTTGTGTTGTACAACCTTGGTATAACAAATACTTGACACTTTCATAGCCTACTGTATGGTATAACTGACACTTGTGCTATGAAAGGAACTTGATTTGTTGTTAACATAAGTTATCACCATGAATACCTGACCATATTTACAAGTATTGGCATTACTCAAATAAGATAAGTAATTTAATCATGTTAATAATTTATAATCTGATTGGAACCTCCTTTGTGTGTGGTTTCCAGTTGAGTAATAAAAAAAGTTTATACTATACTTATTTAAAATATCATTAGTGGATCCTCTAACCTTGACAATTGTTTTATCCTTATTTAATCCTTACATCAATATCACATTTTAAAAGTTCTCTTCAACTCCTTTCATTTATTGTTTATAATTTTATATAGTTCACCTCCCTATGGTTCGACCCCGGTCTTACCGGGTTATTTATTACTTCGACACTTTTACACTTGGGATAAGACATCAATCTTTTGATCATGTCAAGTCCCGCCTCCAATGTGCCTTTTATTCATAAGAAACATCCTTATCAAAATCTCACCAATTCAATTTTTGAGTATTTAATTTTATTAAGCACATCTTGACCGTTTACATATATTGCTACCACAAACATTAACATGTAATTTATATCTATATTAATCTCTTTTGTGCTCTTAAATTTATTTTTTTCATAATACTATCAACACACTTTGATTTCACATTCCTATTGATATTCAAATAATTTCCTAAATTTAAGATATCACTATATGTCATACTATCAATTTTCCTTACACTACATTACCCATTCTCTTTTATTTCTTATACTCCTTACATATAACATTTATTCAACAATATGGACACTCCTTTCATTCATTCTTTTACAATCATTTCCTCATATATATATATATAAAAAAGAAATCATAGAATTCCAACATATTATCCATCATATTCTATACACACTCTTGAAAAAATTCAATTTAAACTAGCACATATATCCAACAAATTACATATAACTGACACTTATCTAGCACATACATTACATTCAACCAGTATTTATTCAGCACATGCATTACATCTAATCAACACCTATCATGCATATACGTTGCACCTATTTAGCACTTATCCAGCACATAACCAGTATACAGCATAACATTACATTTAATTAGTACTTATGTATTCCTTACCCATAATTTTTCTCCAAAACACCATTTCACACACAGAACTACTAGTTAATTCTAACAATTGCACATTATTCAAATAGTTCAACCCTTTCCCATTTTTCTTTTATCTATTATGGGCGACCCTATAGGCTTTATTTTTCCTAGGGTTTTATTGAGTTTACTTTCATATTTCCACTAGTTAGGCTCATCTTATACCTCCATTTAACAATTTACAATTACTTTACCATTTTTCCCAAAATTTTTCAAAAACCCTAAAATAGAAATTCATAACTTCCTTTCCTTAGAAGCTCATACATAAAATTACTAAAATTAGAGGGGTATAGTATCTTACCCTAAGAGTTTTGAACCTCCATAAATACTTTTCTAGCAAGTTTCTCCTTCAATTCTCCCTCCTCCTTCACTTTCCCTTACTTCTCTCACTAGTTCTTCACTTTCTCTCTCCTGAAAACTATCCCACACACTTGGTTTTATAAGGGAACAAGAAAAGAAACCCAATTCAAATGAAAAAAAAAAGAGGATAAAAACTCAAAGCTTACTTCATTTCTCTGTATGTGCTGGTCAATGAGTTTTCAATGAGAGAAAAAAGAGAATTTTTTGCTCCATTTCCAAAAATACCCTCATTCTTTAGTTACGTGTTCTTTCTATATTTAACCCGGTGACTATTAGATTTCTTCTTTTTTTTTAACTTATTGATAACTTTATTCCAACCTAAATGTATAAGAAAACTATTTTTTCTCTCCCAATTATCATTCAATTATTTTATTTATGTTATAATTCCACTATAATTTAAAATTTTAAACCATGGTTCCTAATTTCCATATACAGGTTCCAATTAATTTGTTTGGATGAATACAACGAATAAAATTTTATGCTTTCCATTTTTTTCATCTTATATTCCTCCTATATTTTATTATTATTTTATTTAAATTCTTTCTATATTTTAAACGCGAGAGTTTTTATTTTTTTACCGGGGATTTATAGTCTCAGATTTATTAGCTCCTCTAATGAGTCCTTCTAACACCCAAACCTAACACATAGGGCTTCCACATATTCCTCATATGTTATCTCTTGATCTCGCAAGCTTTTAGTGTAGTTTTGATGCCAATATAAGACTCTATCATCGAGATAATAGGAAGTAAACTTAAATTTCTCAAAATAATGGATCTCTTCCATATCAAAGTATTAGTTATATTTATACAACTATTTGTGTACATCCTCACCATCAAAACTGGATAAATTTCTTTTAGGCTTGTGTGACTTGTAGTGTTTTTGCCCTAATGGAACTAGACTCATCAATATTTTGATGTAGGGTTTGTAGGATCAATGTGTGTTGGTAGGAAAGACCACTAATGAGATCCTTCAACTCACCTAGCCTAGCTTCTTTATTAAATTTGGTATTCTCTAGTTTTTTATTATAGAAATCCAGTATCTTCACCATGTGCTCATACTTTTGTAACAGATTCAAGAGAATCATCTAATCTTTTAAGGTCTTGGGATTGAGTTTCAAGGGTCATTTCACCAATCCAAAAATGAGGGGCTTTGATACCACTTGCAGTGATCTGGATTTCGATAGAACCTACTTGGAAAGTATAAAGAAGTTTTATTTGAGAAGAACAATTAGTAAATTTGCTACACAATGGCAGCGAGTTTGCAAGCAAGAAAAAAGAAGAAGAATGGAGAGAGAGTGCCTTAATTCATTATAACTTCCATAATATTCGTTCTGCAAAATTCTATTATGAAATTCTTTTTTTCCTGTTTATCACCTGTTAACAAATGATCTAATAACACTTTGCAAACATTGATCAGTAACCAAATAAATAAAGAATACATAAAACTTAAATGCACAAGTTATTTGGTTACGAAGGGAAAACCTTTTGAAGAACTCTTTAAAAGATATATATATATATATATATATATATATATATATATATATATATATATATATATATATAAACCCCTCTGGGATAACCAAACTCAGGATAGACAATTTTTTTTACTAGCTTGAACAATTACAACAAAAGTATCTTTGAACACAACTATTTGTGTCTACACTACCTTACTTGATGAGACAGTGAACCAGATTATGTCTCCTATTACAGTAGCTTGTCAATACATTTGACGATCTTCAAACAGTTGTCATCCTAATTGGAACCTCCAGTTGCTAACAGTTCACATAGGAACTCCCTCTAGGAGTCTGCAGGCTCTCCAACTTTTCAGGGACCAATTCTCCTCGAGAATTTCCTACACACTCCTCGTGTGTCAAGAGTATGTGATGTGTAATTCTATGTAAACTCCTTGACTGGTTGGCACACTTGCTTCAATGTAATTAATGTTTTTACGTTTTGAAACTCTCATCTGAAGCAAATGACACATCCTTTTCTTATATACATTCTTATGTGAAGAATAAGGATAATCTTTAAATTTTCTAATTTGTCATGTTGGTAACAAATGCTAACTTATTTTACATAACCACTGATAAAGTTATTTTTGAATAACTTTTTCTATTTTATCTAAATTTATTTCTTAAATAATATAAATTAATTAGAACTAATCTTAATAAACTTCTATCTTAACCGAGTTATTTTTGTATCAATCATGAAAAGATCTTCACTGATTTGAACCAACATTTAGATATTACATATCATGAGTTGTTCTTCGAGATTACAATACTATCCTTTATTCTAGGCAAATACGCGGCACTGACAGTAACTAACAAGAACACTAACACAACTAACTCTTGGAACCAAAATGTTGTGGTGGATACTGCTTAATGAAATGTTGTGTTTCAACCATCTGTTGAAAGAATGACAACAGTAATTCTTTTTTAATTAATCGAAACCTAGCCCCCTTTCTCTTTTTCTCAGCAATGCACGTACGTTTTCTTGATTTAAACTTGGGCACAAGCATTTTTAAAAAATATTATATATATATTGATGTTCAAGTTGGTCCGAGGATAGCCCCTTTTTTTCGGAAAAAGAAAAGAAAAAAGAAAGTAGAGAAAGGAATGGTGCCACGTAACAATAGATTTGGCGGTTGAAACTTGGCTTTTCAGTTTTGGGATCATCAAACTGTAACCTCTCATTCTTATTCTCTCCAAAAAAAAAAAAAAAAAAACAGATATATACATTCTGCGTGGTCAAAGGAAGAACCAGAAGAAAAAGTCCTGTAATTTTTAGAGTTAGGAACAAACTAATAAAATCAATCGATCAGTACCCAATGACAGCAATAATATCATCACCAGCTGCAACAGCAACAACAAGAACAGCCATTTTCAACTATGATGTCCAATTTGGAAGGTTTTGTAATAACAAGAACAACAACAAAGGTTGCAGCTTTCTCTCTGTACATTCTTTTTCACCACCAAAATTGAGTCCTAAACAACCCCACAGGGTTAAGCTTGTGTTTTTAACCAAAGCTGCTGATTCAAGCCAGGCCTCTCCCTCTTCTACTGCTACTGCTTCCAAAACTATTATCACTGATGATGAGTTCTCTCTTGCTAAGGTATTAATCTTTTTGCTTCTTCTTCTTCTTTTTTGTCTGGTTTTAATTTGTGTCGAATTGATTTCCTTCATTAAATTCGTTGTAAAAATTTAAGTGAAATAGACCCATTTCATGTTTGTGCCATTTTTATTTTTTTTTCTAAAGTTGAGGTTTTTACTGTTGTTTATGATAATATTTGCATAAGTAATTGGTTTTTGATTAACTAAAGAACATATTGGCGTCAAGGGATTGGGTTTAGGTGTTATGGATTTGAAGTTGTTGTTTTTTAGTAATTTGTTGCTGTGGTTTGCCAATTTTATCAATTTAAAGTAATGGGGTTACCAAAACTAGAAACTTGTTTCAATGAAAATTGTATAAGAAAATAAGATGCTGATAAATGATGGTTTTTAGGCATTATGTTGGGATTTTTAGAGTAAATTTTGCAATTGTGGTATTCGGCATTGGAAGGCAACTTCCAGAGAATAAACTTAACTATCATTACTTTGGATTGTAAATGAGATTTGTGAAGAGATAAGGAGGCTTTGTAGAATGTTTGCTCCTTCAGGCCTAGAAATTACAAATACTGTTTGATAGGCACGAACAGTTTTCTTACCTTTATGGGGTTCAAGTTCAAGGTGATATGAGTATTATCATTTGCAATTGCGAAAAGAGTATTTGTTAAGTGCTTGTTGACTAATTCTTATTCCAACTGTTGTATTTTGTTGTTCATTACACTATAAGCGGCGGTTGGGCTACACTCATTTGTTGTAATTGTCAAGTACGTAAACTGTAGTTTTGTTAATAGGTGATCAGAGGTGTTGTGTAATGCCATATTTTAAGGATAAGCACTGGTAAGCTTTTGAGTTAGATTCCTAGATGCTAACACTCTGACTTCTTTTGTCACTTGTGTTGTTCTCTGTTGATCAGAGCAGTGATTGTCTTCCATAGTTCAAGGTTAATGGGATGCAGAGTTTGTTTTTGGGGGAGCCATTTATTGTGCATTATAGTTTTGTTGGAAAACTCCCAGTGATAACTAATAGCCAAACATTCCCCTCATCTTCTTTAGTCTAATCACTTATCTGAATATGCTTTGGCTAAGACTTGACACATGCCTGCTTGCTGCATAAGTTTTAGCAAACCTGGTGTCCTCATCTATATGTTCTGATTAATGAAATTATAGTGTTTTCTATTGTTTGCAGGTCTCATTTGGTGTTATTGGACTGGGTTTTGGGATTTCGCTCCTGTCGTGAGTTATTTTCCCTTTGATTGTACCTAAGTAATCTGAAGTGACTGCTGGTCATGATTTGTGCTTGATTTACAGGTATGGTTTTGGGGCTTACTTTAACATCCTTCCAGGATCTGAATGGTCGGCGATAATGCTAACATATGGCTTCCCTCTTGCAATAATTGGTATGGCTCTCAAGGTAAAAGTTTTCTTTTCCTCATGACTGGGATTTTATGACACTCATGTCATAGACTATTTATTCTGTATTTTTAATTTTCTTATTGGAGATCATTTGGAGATTAAGGTAGCAAGTACAAAAAATAATGTAGACCTCTTGAAACATATTTGTTATTCGTGTTTGTTTTGCATAACCTGTTTCCTTAAGTTGATATCTGCCCATGTGTGTCTAGTTATAGATGGTTCCTTAGATTTGCTTTCAAAGGAAGGCTTTAAAAACCATAATGGAGCGCTTAAATTAAATGACATATACGGTTTATTTAAGTGGTATCCTTTTACTGCGGTGCAGTATGCAGAACTGAAGCCAGTGCCATGCTTGACTTATTCCGATGCTGAGATGTTAAGAGAAAAATGTGCCACTCCAATCCTTAAACAGGTATTTTCAGCATCTGGACACAGAATGTCGGAAATTAATTTCAATTAGCTCTTTTTCTTATTTATTCCAAGAATTCTTCTAATTAAACTCCTAACTCTAGGGACTTAGCTTAGGAAATCTGATAATATGATTGGACATCTCATCCAGACTTAGTCTTCTCATACTAGTGTGAATATTAGCTTTCTTCAACAAATCTTTCTTAGCCGGTTAGTTTCCATCATGGTATTATTTTGAGTCATATGTTTGACTTTATTCACAATCCCAATTCTATTTGACCTGGTGTGTGGTTAAGGTAAACAGGGACAATTTTTGCTTAATGCTGGACCAATTTCGAAGTCCTAAATTAAGAGCTTCATTACTCCTTCCTTGCCAATATTTTAGCATCTCTAAAATTCAGGATTAATGTGCATCAGTATATTATGCTCTAGAGAGTTAAAGATTTAACATGGCATCCCTTTCAGACTTGTAATATATTGTTGGATAATATAATATTCATTGTGAAGTTTCTTCCTGTAATAACGTTGTGCTATGTAGTTGTTTTATGCAATGATGCAAAACCTTGTAGCATTTTGCTTTGCTCTTCCATAAAATAGCCTGTTCTTGTGCTGACTGCAGACACCTTTACCAGATGTAGTCTATACTATGATAATGCTTGCACAACTATGAAGCATAGTATACTCTTTCACATTTTGAATATAGGGTGACATCTGGAATTATGTTTTTTTGTTTCTCTTTAATCAGGTCAGGAACGATGTTATAAGATATCGGTATGGAGACGAGCAGCATTTGGACGAGGCATTGAAACGAATTTTCCAGTATGGTCTGGTATGCTACAAATGATTATAATTTAATAGTACCTGGTGCATGTTTTCTGGATTATCTTTTTGATCAATGAAACTGGATTAATTTTGTTTTAAAGCTCCTGCTTACATACTTTCTCATGCTTCCATGTTCTGCAGTGTATATTCAAGGCAATAAGGCATCTTAGGTTCTACTGCTCACACTTCTTTTTTAATTCTGCTTGTGTACAAAATTTTAGAAAAAAAAAAATGTGTATCTGATGTATGATAATATGCGCATTTGAAAAATCTCTTCCTGGTTTCTGCGATATGAATATTCCTAAAACCTCATCTTAGGGAAGAGAATTTCCTTTCTTATACTTGTGAACAGGGGACTAGAACCAATGATTACCGGATTTTTTCTTTTGTTTTTTTCTTTATTATTTTTTGGGATCAGTCATTACAAACCAGGCATTTGTTTAAGAAGGCCATGTGGTGTGTGAACTTTAACATTGGCCGTGATACATTAGCTCAGGACAGTTTCTGGTCACTTGACAAAGTATTGCTTGAATTTGTTTGGTTGATGTACCCTTTTATATAGTCTAGTTGATTGATGACAAGGTGAAACCAAATTCTTCTCGAAGAATTGAAAAGGAACTTCTCTTACATCTGAGAATATGAATTCTGATATATGATCTGGCATTTTGTGTATTTGGTGCATTTATTTAAAAAGGAGATAATATATATTATTCATGTTCTTGTAACTTCATCATCATGTGCTTTGCCTTGAATTTCAGGGTGGAGGAATTCCGAGGCGGAATGCACCTATTCTGCAGATGATCCGTGAAGAAGTATGTTCCTTCAATACATATTAAACTCTAAAAACAAAACATACTGATTGTTGTATCCTACAAGAACTTTCTGATGGACGCTGTCATTAGCTGCAACTTCTTGGGTCATATAATTGGAATGCAACTTATGTGATGGTTCACCAGATGCTTTTGATTGGTCATCTACAAGCATAATTTATTAGTCAAGAGATGTTGAATTGCTTAGAACCCTGAAATTTTGATGTCTGTTTCGCTATGCTGCTAGGTTTTTTCTGATAGGTGGACGCAGGACTTCTTTTTTTAAAATAAAAATAGCCCTTTTGTTCTCTTTCTCTCTGACTGACTCTGTAACTAAAATGATTTTGGAGAACTATACCTTGAAACCAGTTGAACCAATCCTTGCCTCCTAAATACTGTTCAGATATGTGAATGAGACTCTTTGTTGACTCGTATAATATCATTTTGATCGTATCATACCTTGTCGCAGGTCACAGAGGATGGTAAATACTGTCTAGTCCTGGTCTTCGAGTCAAAGGCTTTGCAGCTGTCAGACTTTGAAAAAAGACAGGTAAAAATTGCACGAGGTTCACTAGAAGTTAAGCATTTTAGTGTTTGCTAAAATTTATATAAAAAATAATTATTATAAAGCTTGTGTAAGAGTTCTTGGTTGTCTTGAATTCCACCTTGCAATTGCATTTATATCATTAATTTCAGAAGAGATTAAAGAATAATGGCATGCTGATTCTTTAATCTCAAATAATGTTTTCAGGGAAAATTCACTTCATTCTTTGGACCAGATATCACAGCTGAAATTGGTAAGAGCTACATTTAATGCTTTGGTGTAAACATATGCTTTTGGAAAGCTTTCAAAGGCAAGGAACAGCTTGGAATTCTTTATGTAGTGAATTGCGGAGTCATGCTAATCAATAATGATTTGCAGGGAAAGGAGAAAACAATCTATACGAAGTTCGACTTGTTTCCAACTTAAACGCCAACGCATCACCTTCATGAAGTGCTTCGTGGTATCATCTCACTCTGCTATCTGCTTGGTCTTTTCTTCATATACATATACTCCCTTGTGAAAATTTTGTGTAACGATGTTTAGATTTAGTTTGTCACTATTTTTTTTCTTTTTCTCTTTTTTTTTTGTAAACCATAACATCTTGGGGAAACATATACATGCTACATATAATCTCAAATGAAAGCCAGGAGAAATTCGTTTTACACAAATCTGTTCTGTAAGCAATGTGCGCAAACCTAACAGGGTTTTCACCATGAGGTACCCCCCTACATTCAGTGCGAAGAGATTGCTAAATTCTAGATGCCTAGCCGCATTGCTCCCTCGTCACCTAAAATTCTTATTGTGATCCTCTTGGCAGCCACCTCTACCGATGTATTGTTAGTTATGGTTTCACCTACTTGAAGTGAACTTAAGAAAAACAATGTTCTTTAGTGTACCTCTTGCTTGCTAACTCTTTTTCTTTCTGCAAAAAAGCAGAAATAAATGCAATTCATGCAGAGTATACTGAAGCTTTTGCGCAAGTGTTTTCAGAAAGAGTCGAATGAGATTGCAATGTAATTTCCCATTTTTAGCATAATGCATTTCCATGCATAATGGTTCCAATGACTTGCATGACAATTTTTCTGAAGAAAATCAAGTTGCATTGAGCAAACAAGATTATATATGTATATATAGTAGTTTGCGCAATGATTATGAATTGACCTGATGCATATTCTAGCAATTAAGTCATTTTTAAAGCAATATTAAACTACTAAGAAAGAACAAAGCTGCTGTAACATAAACAAATCACCGCAAGTCTTCCACTAGTTGAGAGAAATCTCAGACACAAATTTAGGACGATAGAGAGTGTTAGAACTGTCTTTTCTTGTGTTAAAAGATTTGTTCATTGATTTTAACAATGTAGGTTGTTAAAAACTTGAGTTTTATACATGGAAACATGTTTACATTTTAGAGTGAATTTTATATTTTTAAAATAGAAAATATTGATAAACATTACTCTTTTTATCTTTATTGTATACGTCTTTTATGTTTCAAGATATTAAAAAAAAAAAAA
>Ga0307515_10024218_pt1 | contig 10588 bp, 4 predicted proteins | sample 17_EM_MG_FD_194513 | JGI IMG/M metagenome (GOLD analysis project Ga0307515, IMG submission 194513) | Populus trichocarpa ectomycorrhiza microbial communities from riparian zone in the Pacific Northwest, United States - 17_EM | ecosystem: Host-associated > Plants > Roots > Unclassified | place...
GTCAGAAGGGGACGACGGGTAGTAGGAGTGGAGCTCCGCCATCTAGCCGGCCAGCCCGGAGGCGGAGGGGACTAAGGGGCTGTCATACTCTAAGTAGAGTGAATACAGTATGATTAAAACAAACAAAAACTGTAGTGCATGTATAACATACGACAATATATGAATAATACTAAATATTGAAGAGTTTATTTATTTACTACCGACATGTATACACTCTGAATCTCATGACTTCAACAAGCTCACTCCCACAACTCTGACTTGCTCACTCTAACAACTCTGACATACTTGCTCCCACTCCAACTCTGTCATGCTCACTCTAACAACTCTGACATACTTGCTCCCACTCCAACTCTGACATGCTCACTTTCACCACTGATCTGTTCGCTCTAACCTCTGACAATCTGGCTTCGCTGGGAGCAAGCAGTTAGCGGTGGATCTGGTTTCGCTGGGAGCAAGCTGTTGGCGGTGGAATGCTCTCTCTCACCTCTAACAATCTAGGTTGGCTAGGAGGAAGATGTTAGCGGTGGATCTGGCTTCGCTGGAATCTTGCTGCTCGCAGTGGAATTCTCACTCTCACCTCTCTGACGAGCTGGCTTCGCTGGGAGCAAGCTGGTAGTGGTGGATCTGGCTTCGGTGGTAGGGCTGAAAGTTGCTGCGCTGGTAGAGGTGGATTGGGCATCGCTGCTAGGGGTCATAGCGGCTTGGATGGGAGTAAGACGGTAGCGGTGGATTGGGCTTCGCTGGTAGGAGAGTATTACATGATTTCATGGAAGAATAATTGAAGAGTAAAATACCCGATGCTGGTAATAGTGATGGTGGTGATGGTGATGGTGGTGATGGTGATGGGGTTGATGTTGATGGCAGTGATGGTGATTGTGGTGGTGGTAGTGGTGGAGATGACGATTGAAAAGAGAGGCTTCATGGAATGCCTGCAATACGAGAAATTCACATCATTCTGTAATTTGATACTACATACTGTAACACGCATATATCATTCTCATAACTCAACTCTAAGGGCCTAAGTACAGGGTAGGCAGTCATATTCTAGAGGAAGCAACCGTAACACGGTCAGAACAGGGATAATATATGTCGGTTACAGATGAAGCAAAGGTTTTTCCGACGATTATGGTCTGTGTCAATTCCGCTTTACCTCAAGCATCAATGGAGCCTCCATTATTTTTGATCTTGTAAATAAGGTAATTGGTAAGTGATCTGCTTGGTGCTATCCATAACCAACGTTGGGCTACATAGAATGCGGGGAAGAGAAAGTGACACGGTAATGACGTGAATCTTACACTATCTGTCAACTCAACATTAACTGTCAGTTATCATTTGCTGGTAATGCATACTCAGTAAAGAAGGCATTTCATGGATCTTTGAGCTTATTACTGCACTATTGACCTTCTTCTTGGTCAAAAATATAAATCATTAAAAGAAAAACATAAATTACGATATTGTCGATCTCGCAAGCTGCCAAATATTCAAAATGTGATTCTGAGATGATAAGTTGTCAATTTGGATAGAGTGCAATGGTCAAATAGCAAAAGCAAGTATGTGATCGGGATTTCCAGAAGGACCCGCTGTACAACCCTCAGAGAACCCGCCCAATTGATATGGGTAGGGAGATGTCAATTGAACCATACCCAAATCAACAGTTCAGGTGAATTGACAACCGAGACCGCCAATCACGCATCGGATCCAACCTGACCATCTTGAACCATTTTACCTCTACTTATACACCACGCAATATATAACATTTCTTGATGCTCTTTCGAAGCTCTCTTGAGGCTCTGTTGACGTTCATATTCAGGTCTTTTGACATTGACACTAACCATATTGCCAATGTAAGGGGCCAATGCATCGATTATGCATATACACTGTATCACTGACGTTGGATTACACAAGATGCAACACCCAAAATCATTGACACTCTCCTGACTCTCATTTCCACATCATGGCTGTCACCTTGTCATTTTCGGTTTTCTTTCTTTTGGCGGGCAATATGTTAGTTACAGATTGCAGGGAGCAAATTGTTTGACAATCCACTTACTTACAAGACAACACATCATTGAATATCCATTGATGCTCAATATCAGGATGTCCCTGTTACTATATTGATATCGCTATAGCATATGAAACCTGCTAATCTGTTGATTATGAAGCACAGAGTGCAAATCGCATTACAATTCAGTCGCGTTCAGGGATATAATCATTGACACTCAATTCACGAAAATCATTGGAATGGGAATGTTACCGTGTTGCTGTCTCAATAGCCTATTAAGGCTGCCAATACATTGGTTCTGCATAAGTTCAAGCGATTGGCTTCCAAATCCACTGGCATTCATAACTAACAACCATAGAACCTTCCATTGCCTTTCCTTTTCACCATTGGGCTTTACCCGTAATGTGTTGTCCTTTGCCTATCATGGTAGCCAATCTGTTTGTTATGAATAACATCATGTAAATCACTTCACAATTAACTTACCTACAATAGCAATAATTGTGGACCCTGCATTGACACTCACCATAAACGTATTCTAACTGTTGTTGTATGGTTAACTATTTTGTACAAATAATCATACAGTCATTATTGAGAGCAGATATACAACTCACATCAATACTACGTTGCATGCAGAAGCTTTGTGTAGTATCAATTTCTTATCAACACAGGCACATGTTCACTCAGTGATGGATTATGTAATGGTGTGACATTGCAGCGCTTTCAGCTAGCATTTCGATGCATGTAGCTCCATATACTGTTTTTCATTAATATAGCCCAACTTCCTAACTTTCCCTTATCCAGTTCCATCTCCCCAATTTCCGTGACCTGCCATAAGCAATGTTTATTATGTTGACTGTGTGCACCAGGTCTGAACTAAGTGTGATGCAGTTGGATGTATTGATAAATGCCATATGATGATGGTTATTCATACACATTCGGGTTGGGCATTAAAAGCACATTGTATGCCATTCATGTCGTCACTAACTCAGATTGTGTTGTACATCAGGTGTTGTTGTTAGATTGTGCGTTATCGCTTAACTGTATGACACAGGACAATATCGCATTGATTAAACGTCACTCAACTCAGTTTGGAGTCTCGAACTTTTGGTTACCCAATATGAGTCATGCACATGCACAGAGCAATGATCGTATCTGATTATTTGGTCACTGATATCTACACAATGCTGACAGCTAGGAATGTAGGTCCACGAATTAATTTTCGCTGAGATATGATGTCGCCAATCACCAACTGTGCATGTAGTGTACAGATGACGTATAAGTCATTCCAACATATTCGTCTATATCCAATTCCTCCATGGAAGGGAAGTCGGGATGTACAATTTCTGGGGGAAATCCATGTGAGGTGAACAGGCTTCGATTTCTGGATTGGTGACACAGTTGTGTATAGGCTAGGGTGAATGAACCTAGATGCCTGTGTGAGACTGTGGTTCCACAGATGTTAGTGTCATATGGCTACTTTCTACTCATCCAGTTCCTTGAGGCATTGCAATTTTCTGGTTACCCTATCCTGTACCTCCATCAGCATTCCAAATATTGTTCACACATTAGCAGCTGCAAACTTACTCTGTTCTGGCTCATCGGCAGCCGTCTGTGTTAGTATGGCGGAAATGGACGACAAATGTTTCTAATGATGCAATACGAACAATCTTTCCCACCGAAATCCAGGCTGTTGGTGGTTGCATGTCTGTCCATGGTTTGATTATAATGGCAGCCAATAGTACAAAGAAAGCGAAAGATGTACCAAAGTTAATATTTTGCATATGCCAGTTGGATATCGGACTGATGCCATGAATAGAAAAACCCGAAAACAATATCAGGAGAATGAAACCAATGTGTCTGGGCAAAACTGGAAATACCTGTCGGTTCACTGGTACATGTACAATTGTTGGCCGCCATGAATGACCTAGTTGGGTTTGTGCATGGATCTGGAAATAACAGGAAGCATTTCTCTGGTTGAAATCCGACCCACTGAGGGGCTCACCGGAAACTTTGCCAACACCAACTGAGATGTTTATGACTGTTTTTAAGCTGTCACCACTTCAATGACCTAAGATACATGACCAACAATTGCGTATAATCCGTTGATGCTCATCATCAGGCTGTCAGAGACTGTATATGTCTGGTAGGTTGGATTACTACGGCCTGGACCACATCGGAAACTAATGAAGCCATATTAAGGTCAATCTTGAATGAAAATCGGTAGCATTGCGGAATGCGACCATATCTGCGGAACCGGAATGGCACACTACCTTAATTCAACATACTGGTTTGGCAAATCCCGATGAATCAAGTCGGTTCATCGGTATAAGTCACGTTTGTGCCATGCAAGACTCTGGCGGGCAGAGTGTTAGACAGGGTTGGAACCGAGCAGAACCATGCCTGCAGTCAAATCAGAGTTTCCTCACTGGCTACATGGATCCATTGCTAACATTAGCTGTGCGCAATCAATGTTTCAGATTCACTGGAGGCTCTGATTGAGTGAGATTGGAGTTACAGTTGGAGGCCATGTTTGAGGAAGATTAGAGATGTAGTTGGAGGTCGGGATTGTACAAGTTTTGAGGTGATCTTGGATGACAACATTGGGCACCCTTGGAGGCTGCAATTGTCTGAGTGTAGAGTTCCACATAGGGGCTGAAATTGGAATAGTTTGAAGATGCACTTGGCGACCATGATGTAATGGAGATTGGAGTAGTACTTGGAGGGGGTCAATCTGGACGCAGTAGTTCGGTATGGAGTTGCACCAGGAGCTGTGAATCTGTTCATTGGTTAACGGGTACTTGTGAGAATGTATAGAGTTACATACAATAGGGCGTGGCGTGGAATTTGTCAATGGATGGTAGCGGGAGACAGTCGATCATATGAAGATACTGTGTACAGATATGGCATTGCTCAGTGCATGCTGAACGCAGTGTATGCTGTACGCCATGTAATCTGTAGTGGGTGTACTGTATAGTCAGTGAATACTGTTGATGATGGAATGGACAGAGAGAGTGCAAGGACGGAACCTTGTGTTTTGAGATGATTGTGCAGTTTAGGATGAGAAACAGCGAGGTGAGACGATATGCAGAGTATCATAATCAGTCACCGGGAGTTCAGAATGGTTCATATAATAGTCGATTAACCATCTGTCATGAGGAAGGTACGACTCCACCTCCAGCATGTATGTACACTGATGCTGGGTCTTCACAACACACGCTGGGAAGTCGTAGCTATGATTTTCCTTGTTTGTTGGAATTCTCGTCATTGTTGTCAGGTGTATCTGGTGTAATGCTCTTTCTTTTCCACAGCTCTCCCATCATTGCAGCGCACAAATTTAATTCATACCTCTTAATGTCTCCATGCCATGATCATTAGTTCACTGTAAAGGCACGTACTCCTGTGCTTGGCTACGTAGGCTCACGTGAGGTAATTGAGTGGATATGGTTGCAAACGTGGACTCGAGTGATTGTAGGTGTATATGTGGAGGTAAGATTATCGCTAGAGATCCAAGGCTCGTGGCGAGCCGACTATATAAAACGGGGGTTACCCGGCCCTGGAAACGTCACATGCAGCCGTGCCGTTACATTCACACTGAGTACAGAACATTGAGATTAGAGCATACACCAAGTACTGCATGACACGATTACACCAAATACCTAGTACAACAAACATCTGGTAGATCTTACACAGAGTACAGCATACACCGAGTATCGCGTTGATCACTACTACATTCACCAGACAAGGTTTGTCTCTCCTTCACCCTCATAATCACACATTGACGACTACATCTAGCAATACCTTGATAGGTGCCACTCTTGAGAGTTGACTGCCACTGGCCATCTCACCATGAACGCTGAGAGGTTAGATATCATTGCCACAGTTTAACGGCTGCAAGTGCACCTACTTGCCACAAGATTCTCGGCACCTGGCACACCATCCCATGATTGCTTTGAGGTCATTGCCTACTGTTGACGACAGGTCGAGCTATGCTGCCAGTGGACTGAGTTTGAACCGGAAACACAGTTCAGGCTCCTTCCTGACATGCCTAAACATCCGATACAAAGTTTCTTGGCGGTGTTGTAACCCTGACCCGGTATAAACCCACAGTTTTTTGGCGGGGTTCAACCCGGACAACAGTTCCAACTTCGGGTGTAAGCACGATTCTCAAGAATTAACAGTATGAGTTCTGATTCTATCATGACACATTCTATACGTAGATTTGGCAGGTTTGGCTGTTGGTTCACCTCCCGTCGTCAGATTTGCAATCGGAGCCACATTCATTCAATGACAGAGAAATAACCTCACAGTTGAAACTAAAATCGGGAGTATTCAGTACTGACTCAACAGATATTGGTCGGATTGCAAATCTGAATGCGGGTGGTGATACAGCGGCCACTAACGGACAATGTAGCTCTAAATCATGTCATGGTAGGACGAGAACTCAATAATTTAATTGCCCTGAATTATCTGGGCATCCAAAGGTTGTGTTTTGAGGTAGAAACTGGCCCAAATGCAGCAGTGCAGGTTTTGCATGTGGTCAAACCGTTGCAACTGTTCTGTTCAAGTCCCATCTCTGTCCCCGAAATCTTGTAGTGGTTTAGAACAATTCTTAACACTATCCATGGCTAAACTCGCAAAATTTCGATGTTGAAGTTTCCAAAAGTATGGCTGCTACGTGCACCTCAAACGTTGTGTGATTAAGTACTCAAATCTTGGTTCATCACAACATTGTTGTACCGTGGCGTGTGCTCGAGTTGGCGAGTGTGCGCTGGCCTATGCGAAGGTGTGTCTATTGTATTGTGCAACGAGACATGTCGCATCGACATACGGTCGATCGCTGACCTATGGTGCCAACTACATAACCGGCAAGTTCCATCATTGTCCTTGGCATAGTGATGTGCATACACCCAATCAGCTCAACACTCCTGCAGGATGGCTATCACGTCCACTTCAATCAACACAGTAAACAAACAAACCGAGAAACAAATCAAACAATGTGGAGATCCTCGAAACCAACGTGCTCGATCAATCAATTTGCGTTCCAAGGGTAATTCCGATGCCATTTCCAGTTCCGATACTATTTCTGTGACCATTCCCCAGATTATTTCCTATTCCATTACTGATTGCAATTCCAAGGCCATTCTGGAGTCCATTCCTGAGTCTAATTCCAATCCTTCCAATTGCCGCACATTCCCTTTACAGGGCGGGCTTCGGCTGGGCTATTGTGAAGAAGTCGCCAAGCATCTCAGCAGTCGGTACGTAGCTCGAGTGGGTCTCTCCATCTCTCGCCATATCTGCTGCAAGATTCTACATGGTTGTAATGTGTGGAAATGCAGTGTCACGGTAGATTCTGTTCTTGATGCTCGCAATCAGTGACTGTGAATATAATTGTATGGGAGAGATAGGCAGGATGCCGAGCTCGTTCAAGAGATGCGAGATTGGTGTGAGTCCCAAACAGCCTACTCTAAAGGCAGTGTATTCGGCATTGGTCGTGAACTGGGCAGTCGACTTCTGTTTTCTCGAGCGCCAGTTGACCGCTCCTCCCAAGGTGAAGACGAGTCCACTTGTCTATTGATCGTCATTCGGGGCGGTAGCAGAGTCTGAATCGAAATAACATCTCAGTGCACGTTGATCTTCTTGTGGGAAACGCAGATGCCAGACCGTCATTCTGTTGATGGAACGAAACACCTGCATGAGAGCTACCATATGCTCAGTGCGGGTTCGTGATTGTTCCTGCTGCGACCTCCGATGGCATATGCAATTTCAGGCCCGAGTGGTACTCATCGCGTCAATGACACTTTCGACGAGCAAGTGGTATATGGTCGGATCACAGGCTTCTTTGTCGGGGCTTCCTCTTTTGAAACTTCATTGCCATCAGCGTGGTAACTAGCCTAGACTGGTCCATTCGGAACTTCGCAAAGATAGTTCGAATATCGCTGTGCTGATGAATGTCAATCGTGTGATGCTCCCAATTGCATTTGATGTTCATGCGGATCTGGATCAATACACTAGCGAGATCATGTAGCCAGAACATCTTCTTCATCTGGGTCCTGATCTGCACAATCAAGCCCTCATTAGCAATGATGAAGAGATCATCAATATTGAGAACCACTGCGGCAATGACGATGCAATATACCGTATCGTAGAGTACAAACAGTCCTCCCTCGACAGGTGCTACCACATAGCCAATTGAGATATCAAAGTCCTTAAACATTCCGTACCAAATGTGCAATGAAGGTTTCATGCCATAAAGAGAGATTCTCAAGCGGAGTACCATCTACCGTGAAGACTTGGACCATGGATCGTTGTGTCAGAACCCAGTTTGCAGCAAACACAAGTATTCATGTGGCGGGTGCATATTGATCGTCGACTGCGAAAAAAGCCATGCAGATGTCGATTTGATTGATCTCTTGATAGTATTGTGCGGCGATAGCAAATCCCAAGCTAATGTGGCCCAAGCGAGCAGTCAGTACATATATAGAACGGTATTCCATGCCTTTGATTTGATGATTGCCTCCGCAGACTAACCTGGCCATGTATTGCGGCACAAAGTCTGCTCCAAGGAGGTTGATCATGTATACCCAGTGACTTGGCAAAGCCTTTCTCCCTTGCGGAAGCTCCAAGAAATCTCGAAAGACATCATGCTGAGTAATTGCATCTAGCTCTGCTTTGGTCGCCATATCCCTGTTCTTGGCGAGCGGAGACTCGGTTGTTGCCATGTTAGACGTTGTGTTGTCGATGGCATCCACGTGGTTGTGATTGGTTGAGATTGCAGCTGCAGCATAGATAGAGATCATTTCCTCAAATTCTTCATCAGTGAGAGCCAGGTGTGGAGAAGTGACACAGGCGACGGCAAAAAGTCTTGGCGAAACAGAAACAGCGCGATAAGTCGACAGCAACGGTAGAAATTGAAAAACGGACGGCGGCAATCGATTCTAACGTCGAATTGACCCCGGAGCGAGCGTCCCAGCACCAGCGAGACCGCAGCTGGAGGGCGCACACAGAAATCCACACAACGGAGTGGGTTCGCGTAAAGGCTTGGCAGAAAACGCGATGACGAGGACTGAGAGGCTTGCCTCACAGCAGTGATGACCGAATTCAGAGTGAGAGGGAGGAGTGACCTGGGCGCGGGAGAAGCTGAGAATGGGAGGAACGATGCGCCTATGTATGTGGCGATGGAGATGGCGACGGCGGCGACATCCATCGCCGCGGAGACTGCGGGCGCAACCAGATTGGAACCGATGAAGAGAAATGAGAATGGAAAACGGAGAAAGGCGAGCGAGGCCCCGGTGGCCCCCAGCGACTGGTGGAGCCGCATGGAGAGGACAATACGACAGCAGGCACATGAACTGACGCAACTGCACCGAACAGTTGGACATCTCGCAAACCTGGTGGAAGCCCGGGCAGCCCGCAAGGAGGCACAGCGGCTGGCAATGATGACGTGGATGCAAGAGAGAGAGCAGAAGTGGGAAGCCCGCTACGAGGACGACAAAGTGTGGGGGGCGGGCATCACGAACATGATCGCGAAGACCATGAAAGGGGTAGCACAAGGCCAGGAGGAGAGAGAGTGAGAAAGAGAAGCGACTGCGAGGACGGACGGTGGGGGGCTGGAAGCCTCCCACCATGCAGACACGACGCGAGAAGAGGGACCAGAGGAGCGCCAGCAGCCGCAGCAGCAGCAACCGAAGCCCAAGCCCAAACTGCAGCTCAAACTGCAGCCAAAACTGCAGCCCGTGCCCAAGCCAAAGTCAGCACCCACACCCACACCCGCTAGACGGTGGGAGACCGTCCCACCCCGAGCCAAGAGTCAGAGGGCACCCGTCGGCCCGGGCCCAGGCCCAGGCCCCGCCCCTACGGCGGGATCAAGCATGGCAGAGAGACGCCTGATATTAAGAAGAGACGAGAGCGTACCGCTCTCCAATGCAATGGACCAGGAAATCGCGTCAGCCATCAACAAAGCGCTCTTCCACCAGAAGGCACCGGCCCACATTAGGATCATGAACGCCAATAGGAATGCCAAGGGCGCGATTACTGCGATCACGCATCCGAATGCGACAGCAGAGATGGCTCTGCAGTACCGCGACATCATCATCACCGCAGCGAGGACGGTCGACAAAGGAGTCGTGGATGTCGAAGAGAATGAGTCCTGGGAAAGGCTGAACATCCACGCAGTCCCTCTTATACGGTACATGGGTAAGGGCACGCAAGGCCTGCAGAAGATGCGAGAAGAGATCGAAGCGGAGAACCAGGGTATAGTGAACCCCACCCAAGTATGGTGGCTGGCTAACCCCCGTACCATCAGGGAGAGGAGGCAGAACGGAGAAATTGCCGCGTCGTCGGTAGTTTTCGTCGTAAAGGGGAGCAAGGTGGCACAGAGCTTAGCCAAGAAAGACATCAAGGCGGCCGGGGTGTGGTACCGAGTCGAAACGTACATGAACAAAGGGCCTGACTCCAGGTGTGAGCTCTGCTGTGGACGGGGCCACATCGAGAACAAGTGCGGCAGCAAACCCAAGTGCGGCTACTGCTCAGGCTATCACCGGACAGGCGACCACAAGTGCAATGTGGTGGGATGCACTGCAAAGCAGG
>Ga0307515_10024219_pt1 | contig 10587 bp, 2 predicted proteins | sample 17_EM_MG_FD_194513 | JGI IMG/M metagenome (GOLD analysis project Ga0307515, IMG submission 194513) | Populus trichocarpa ectomycorrhiza microbial communities from riparian zone in the Pacific Northwest, United States - 17_EM | ecosystem: Host-associated > Plants > Roots > Unclassified | place...
TTACAATGATATTTTAGGAATAAGAAATAATAAATAGTCTCTGGAAATTTTTTTTTTTTGCACCTCTTATTTTGAAAGCATATAAATTCACTCTAAAATTATTTTAGAGACATTATATATATATATATATATATATATTATTTCAACCAAATATATTTTTGTTTTTATTACCTCGGTCTCTTCTATCTTGGGGTAATAACCAAACCAAACACTACCTAAAAGAAAAGGGCGGGGAGTGGAAGTGTTGCTTAAGCAAAAATAATTGTGGCATCAAAATCAGGTATTTTTCCTTCACACTTGGCCAAAAGTTATGGCAAAATAGCACAAGTCATAAAAGTATTTAAAAAATAACATAATTTTTAACAAAAACATGATTGATAATAATGATTTTAACAAAGACGTGATTGGAAACATTGACATTAACCAAAAAGTCAAACTATAAACTAACTTAATTTTAACAATACATGATTGGTATTGTTTAGAGTTTGTATTTAGGGTTTGATATTTTGATTAAAGTTATTGTTCCTAATCACATCTTTGTTAAAGTCATTATTATCAATCATGTTTTTATTAAAACTGAGTTATTTTTCAAATACTTTTTTAGTCTGTGCTATCTAACCAAAACTTTTGACAAAGTATACTACTTTTTAAAAAATCCCATCAAAACCTTAATCTCAATTTTCATGTTTCCACCCAAAACTACTTTCAACTAGATAGTTGTCTAACGGAACTCGAAAATTCCATTCTGGGATGTTGGATGAGTTGTGTGCAGCAAAAGCTGTGTGATTATCCCTACCAAATATGGAATGTTACATAGTAGCACTTTGTACTGATTCAAAAGGCAGTATGTGTATATTAGATGTGTTATCAACAAACAGCACATGTACGGTTAAGCAAAGAAAGATTCACCAAGCGTTTTGTGGGGGCTATAGGACAGCCCAGAACTGCAAGGAAAAGTAAAGCGAAAGCACAGACTAGCTGAGGAAGATATATACTATACAAAGAAAGAAACTCTCCGAGGATAATGCCGTTGGGATGCTTGTGACTCGTCCACATAAAGTCACTGTTTCAAAATTCAAACTCAGTTTAGCTTGCAGCTGATTGTCAGCTAACCCGAGACACAAAAAGATTCTGTAAGAACACTTTTCCTGGTGGGCGAAACCCCATCCGAAAAAGAACTTTGAAAATCGGTTTTGTCATGTCAGAAACCGCTTAGAGAAACGAGAATGTGCAAGACTCTGGTTTGTGTTCAGTGATCTCAGATAGCTTCATCACTACATTATTCCACTGCAAAGGAACAAAAATCCCTCGAGAAGGAGAAAAAAGGACCACTACTGATTACAATCTCTTGGAAATATTAGAAAGCTGAATTTAAAATCGAACGTCCTTGAAGCCTTCATACTTGCAAACCACACCAAGAATTGGAAAGGGATTGGAGCCCCAAGATGGATAAGCTTGTAAATATGAAGCAACCTGCATTAATAATCCACCCCTTTGATTGCTTCTCACTCAAGCCAAACTGGAAATTTCAAGCTCACTTTTTAAGAGAAGGAATACCAAGTGCTGACATTACAGTACTCAAGTTTTATGCCAATCAGGAAATTACTAGAATTTTCAAGATTCATGCAGTCCGTGATAGCAATGGCCAACATTTGCCAATGTGGTAGCAATCAAGGAATGACAGGCAACCAGACTCGTAGACATGATAGAATGCTTCCCTTCACCTACTAGCACAAGGTTCACGGATATCCAGACTTCTGCACTGGCAGACTCGAAAATGGCGGAACATATATGATAGAAAAATAAAAATAAATAAAAAGATCCATTGCGGTGCAATGGGAGTAAGAATATCAGCAGCCAATCCAACTAAACAAATTAGAAAGACACAAGTGATGGTCTGCTAAGAATGATTTGCCTAGGCACTCAAGGTATTTGATGAGCAAGACAGCAGCAAAAGGAGTCTGAATGCTTTGGCTTCACAGCGGGTCTAGCCACAGAAAAACACTAAACGGGTTAACTGTCTTTATCCCAAGTATATCAACTGGCGATTAACCCCCGAGAAAAAATCAGGCCAGGGCATGTTGATAATATTAAAATTCAAATCAATAACTGTCTAAGCCCGCTAGCTCAAAATCTTGAGCTGAAATACTAGTATGTTTCAAAAGGAGGGGGGGGACAGCAAGAATCACTGGTCAAATAAAGGATTCATATGACCTTCATTGCGACATAAAATATTAAACTTCTTCATCTCATACAAGTGTACACATCTGAGTAAAAAAGCATAAGAGTTAAAAGCCATCCTAGAACGCTACAAGTACAAAACCATTCATCACTGCGTTCTGGTCACAGGTTCCAACGCTTCAACAGTGACAACACTATTGCCTCTGATCACCTGCAGAAAGAAAGTGAAACTAAATTAAAAAAACATGGGCCAATAATTGGAGAAAATTTCTTAAGTAATGATTTAAATAAACTGGAAAAGAAAAATGGTGTACGGTGACTCACCACCATGCCTATGTCAGTTTTCTCATCACCATTCACGTCCACAGTGTTGTCAACCACCAAATTCATGAACTGGTCAAACCCACGGAGTGTTCCGACCACCATCCTATTTGCATTCAGCTTGACTGCATTTGAAAAAAGAAAAAATCAACTTCTTCAAATATCATGATAACATAAAACACAGACAAATAGAGCGTTAATAGGTAACTTAAAGGGCCAGAAAACCAGTCAGAAATAAACCAATTAAAGATGGAAATTCTCAACTGAGTACAGGGCTGTTTCCTCTGTACAATAGTTGTTTATCAACAATTCTTGCACAAGGTCTCTTATAGATGTGCTTTATTCCATTTTACATCAATTTCAAACTCCTAATTGAGTGGAATATCAGATTTGAAGAATTTTAAGCAGCTCTGAAAACTTGCTTAAGAACATGATTGCCTAAGCAATCCCAGGGGAGGCTCAGATTTTATAATTATTCATTTAATTTTGCATGCAATTTTACATTTTCACTTTGACGTTTCATAGTTTCAAGATATTGAAGCAGGCATCAGAAAGCTAGAACCCCAAAAGCTCTACTGTTCTACCCTGGACGTCCAGATACAGTATCCAAACCAAACACCATAAATCTTTCCTTCAAAAACTCCAGCACGTACATTCATCAATTTAGTACTAGTAGAACATATATACCTGCTCTCATAAGCTGATTTCCTGTTCTTAAACCAATTCAAGAGTTTAACCAAATTTCTAAACCCTTCAGACTTCCAAAGAGTCAAAGACCAGCCAAAAAGTAACTTAAAGATTATTTCTGCATATCTGGGGAGATGATTTCACGCCCGAGCTGTTCTTATGGATTCTAAATTAAAATAAGTCGCTAATAAATAATTATAACAAGGTACAAAAATTACCACAGCAAATACAGCTACAAACCAACTTCTTTGTCCCTAACAAGCTTATCAATTACTTACCGCATTAAACAATGAAACATCAATTCAAGATAAAACTATTTTCTCGGTTGTTATCAACTGAATCCACCAACAAGAAGTTCACACAAACATTTTTTAAAATAAAAAAGAAGCAACGCTCTTTTATGTTGCAAAACAGATATATTTTTCCAACAGAAAACCACTAAAAAAATTATATATAGATAATGAATTTACACATAATATCAAACCTAAAATTCTCCATCTGATACTTATATGATTTACCAGCATACACAAACTGCGAATAAAAAACAGAGAAAATAAAAGGGAGTTGAGGAGAGCTTACTTTGAAGCTTCTTATCCATGTACCTGTAAAAAGAAAACAAAGAACAATTAGAGAGAGAGAGAGAGAGAGAGAGAGAGATACAGCTCAAAACGAAATTAACCAACTAGCCACTATAAAGAAGGAAAAAAAATGCTTACTTCTTGAGATCTGGTGGCTGCCCCGATCTGCTCATGACTGAAACGAAGACTTTGATGGACTCTTTTTTTTTTTTTATGTGCTGGTCGCGATAGAAAGCAGGAGAACGAGCGCTCGATTGAAGGGGGCACTGCATTTGTTTGCCTCTTTTTGTATAACCCTAAAAATTTGAAGCCCAGGATTGGGTTCTGTCTATGGGCCACAAAGGCCCATGATGGTCCAGTAAAGGAGTGATAGCGAAAAAGGGCAGGACATATCAGAGAGGGGTGTTGCGAGAATCGAACTCGCGACCTCTCGCACCCGAAGCGAGAATCATACCACTAGACCAAACACCCACGACATTTGAAAATCCCATAACATGATTAATGATAACGTTTAAAGAGTTTTTAGATGCATGACGGAAGAAAATGCAGATGATTTAAACCAAGGAGAGGTTGCGTGCAGGCGAGTGCTCGGTGCTGCAGGTTCCATGGTATTATATAGATGAGTGATCACAACGTATATTGATTACACTATTTGACCCGCGGGTCGGAAATTTCTCTTTAAAAAAACCTTTAGGTATGCAGGTTATTTTAAAAAAAAATTAAAGTATAAATCAAAAAAATCATTAACAATAACCATAAAAAAATTAAAAAATAGATGTAGGCCGAAATATTTAACATGGTTCATTTATCTAGTTATGTTTAATAAATTTATTTATGAAAATCAATTTATAATAGAAATCGATGCGTATATAAAATTTATTAAATAAAATAAAAGAAAGAAAATTTTATGCAATGCTGCTCATATTAAAAATACTGTAAAAAAAGAAATTTTTTTATTTTTTAAAAAAAATAATCTGTAAAAAATATAAATGAATCACACTAACCTCATAAAAAATCTAAACACACTCAATATAATTAAAAATAATCACTATTTCAAAAAGACTAAATAATCCAAAAAAATTACAAGAATGAATATGAATCAAAACATAAATGCAAAAGTTATTTTTAAAAATACATGTAAAAGGTAGTAATTTTTTTAAAAAAAAAACAAAGAAGAATGAGGCGAGGTGTTGTAGGCCTGGTAACCCAGGCCGAGTGTTTGACCTATAAAGAAAGAGCCCCTACACGGGCTTTTATTTTTTATCTGAAGTTAATGTAGCCTGCCCCAATTCTTTGCCAAAAAATAAACAACGCGTCATCTATAATTGCCTGTGGTGGCCGAAAAAATAGGACCCTTGTTTTTTCAACCTAAAAATCTATTTTCAATCCGTTTTTTACCAAAAACACCTATGAAACATCCTTTAAACCTTGTCTAACCAATCCATGTCCTTAAAAAAAAATGCAAAAAAGCATTGTAAAACTCATAATCAACCCGAAAGCAAAAATATTTCAGAACTCAAATATGTTTTTTAAAGTGTTTTCAAGGTAAGAAAACACATAATTTTAACTCTCCTTGTCATTTGAAATCATTTGACACAAAAAATCAATTGTATTAGTAGTCGAAATCGTTGCCAACAATAACTTTCTCTCACCAAGCTAGAATCCGGCGACCCCCCTCTCTCTCCTCTACTGCAAAAGAACTAAAAAAGAGAGAAATGAAGTATGGTATCAAAATGTAATATTTAGAAATTATAGGGACCAATTACCTAATAGCTTAAAAAAATATGGGATTAAAATGAATATTTCAAACAAATTGCAGACTTACCACCCATGTTACTCGTATAATAGCTTCTAAACTTGATTTTAAGGTCTTCTTAATATCTGGTTGATCTAAAATTTTAACCTATTATTAAAAAAAAACATCTGAAAACATCTAGTAAGATCTCAACCCGATTCAACGGTCAGATAAAAAATTATAATTTTTAGAATAAAACTATACAATAGAAAAAATCAGCCCAAAACCAACTTTAACTTTCCTAAATAAGTATGGAAATATTTGTAATAGTTGTTGCCTCTTATTTTGCTTGTAGAAGGTGGAAACCCCTAAAATATTATGTCATTAAATATCATCAGCCCTTATTTCCTTGTGTAGCTATGATAAATAAGAAATTGTTGTAAGAAAACGATTTTGAAACATTAAAGAAATTATTGTCGCACTTAAAAACTATGTTGCTGCCTATTAAAGATCCTTGTATAACTAAAAAAACTCCTAAAATTGAGTTGTTGAATATACTTGCATAACAAGAAAAAGAATCATTTCGAAATAGAAAATTCACAAGTCGAAAAGCAATAAATAACAAAATTTATATTGCATTTGCTGACTTATATTGTAAGAACTTCTTCAACTCCGATTGACATGAAATTTCAATTTAATATAAAATAATACATCTAGAAATTCCTGGTAAAATTTCAGTCCAATCAAATTAAAAGTTGTGCTCGATGTCATAAAACTAGACAATAAGCAAAATTAGATTAGAATAAAAAAAATTATTAAATATTTTTTTGGATCTTACCTTATTTTAAACTACTAAACACATGCTACTATGTGCAATGGAATCGTAGCAACCTTCCTTGTAAACACTAGATTTGGAAATAGTCTAGAAAAAGTATTCTGCATAAGAACATTTGTCTTTGTCAATTTAAAAATAAAACAAACTAAATTTCCATAAAATCTTTAGACTTGTTTTCTTCCCAATGCCGGGTTCTCCTTCCTAGTACCAATATTAAAACAATTTTTTCAATTGACCTAAGCCAGCATCGTACACACTTCGAGGGCCAAGCTTGTAAATAGAGGACCTAAAGGCACAAGGATGCCACGTGCACGCCAAAGAAAAGTGGACGGTCCCTTGCAAGGCACATGCCTAAGGAAGTTCCTAGCTATATCTCTCTAAGTTCCAGTATTCTTTGACTGCAACAATCAATAAAGAGCCACCTTTCATAAATAAGCAAACGTGGCCCTGCGAGTATTAAATACCCACCTAACTGATTTGTTTATTTTTATTTTTTAAAAATATTTTTTAAAAAATTTAAATATTTTTATTTTTTATTAACTTTAAATTAATATATTTTTAATGTTTTCAAACTATTTTGATGTGTTGATGTTAAAAATAATTTTTAAAAAATAAAAAAATATTATTAATATGCATTTTAACACGAAAAATTATTTAGAAAGCAACCACAGTACAAGCTTAAAACTGTTTTATTTATTTTTTAAATGTTATTTTTGATATTAGTATATTAAAATTATATAAATTAATTTATAATAAAATATTTAAACATAAAAATAAACCAGCTTTTTATATAGCAACTGTTAAAGGACATAATTCCACCCCCAGACAAAGACAGATCAGAGGCGATTGATATTGATCAGATTGTGCCGTACTGCTATTATTTTTTAGCAGCCCAATGAAGCTCCCCTAATCTAGGAGAGTCGAGGACAGATAGGAAATTAAGGGTGCCTGCATCCGTCATAACTCAGGAATACGATTAAAATTGTTTTTTAAAATATTTTTTATTTAAAAATATATTAAAATAATATTTTTTAATTTTTTAAAAATTATTTTTTATATTAATATATTAAAATAATTTAAAAATATTAAAAAAATATTAAGTTAAATTTTTTTAAAAAAACTTAATTTTTTTAAATATTTTTAAAATAAAAAAACAAATATAATCTATATATCTCAAAATGGATCACATTTACCAGACCTGACCTTGGCCTCTAATTCCATATCTGCACTGGAAAATTATGGAAGCTCCTCTGATTGCACATTTACCTATCCCTGGTGTTTGGAATTATTATTTTTTTATTTAAAAATATATTTAAATAATATTTTTTAAAATTTATTTTTAATACAATTTAAAAATATATAAAAATTAAAACCTTTGAAACCCTATCGATATTGAAATATAGAGGTGATTATGATAGGAGAAAATATTTTGATTTTATAATATTAAAATATAAATATTAGTATATGAGATTTTCATTTCTTTGAAGTTTTTTCAAGAGATTTCAATTATAGATATTACTCAATATAAATATCAAATTAAAAAAAATTAAGTATCATATTTTTTTTACTTTGTATTATTATTCTTAATATTAAAAAGACTCATTTAAATAAAATAATTCATAAAATTAAGATTCATGCCTATATTCTTAATTAATATCTACTACGTCTAATTAAAATTAAAAATAATAAAATTACATCAGATTTTAATAAATTATTAAATTGGACCTTTTTTTTATAGGAGACCCTTGTTTATTATTTAATGTTATCCTTGAATAGTATTGTAGATGAAAATATTTATATCTTTTGACAAATCCTATTGATATTAAAGGACTCTTTAGTAAAAAGGTACCATGAATATTTATTTTTATACATGTGTATATCTTTAATATTTCTCTTACATATAATAAAATCAACTCTTTAAAATAAGTATATTCCTAAAAACTACAATGCTATAAAAAGGGTGAGGAAAAAAACTGAAAAACTGAGAAAACCAAAAAAAAAAATAACCGAAAAAACCGAACCGTGAAAAAAACCGATTAAAATTTTAAAAAAACTGGCCGGTTCGATTCGGTTTTATAAGCCTAAAACTAAAAAAACCAAAACCGAAACCGGAAAAAAAAAAAACCAAGCCAAAGCGGCAAAAAACCAAGCCAAATCGGTTTGAAATGGTTTTTGTCTTAAAAAACCGAATCGAATCGAAATCAGTCAATTTGAACCGGTTTCTGTTTTTTTTTTTAAAAAATTGATTTGATTATTTTTTTTATATAAAAATTAAATCGAATCGAAAATATCACCGATAGCTATAAGTTAAAGGTAGTGGAGTCTTGAATAAAAAAATATTAATTATATAATATTAAATCTGATGAATTAATATCAGAAGATACATAGATAAAGAGTGTCCATCAGCTCAAGGGAGAGGAACAACCAAAATAATAGTAAGCTAAGAATCACTTAACGATAAGTAAAGAAAAACATCCCTCTTTTAATAAGCTCATAATTAAAATATTTCATTTCTAAACGTGGTTGCAGCCCTCCACAAGAACACTCTTCATGCTGTCAATGAACTCTTGCATTTGCTCCCTTGAATGCAGTGGTGATGGATACACACAGACACAATCCAACCGTCCATCTCTGATGGTGTCAAAAATTGCAATGGAAGGCCCTATACCATGAGCAGAGGCACACCCCATGTAATCCTCTACACCGACCTCCTTCTGCAGGGCAGCATGATCATCTACCACAGACTCTTCAAACACAGACACTAAAGCTGTTCTGAGAGAAGATGATGGCGTCAAGCCAGGATTATCAATGGCCTTGCACATAAGGAAGTTGAGATCTGCCATGTCTGAGAAGTGCCTGTTGCAATTCTTGTAGCTAGCAAATGCCGCGTACGTTTTCTGGGCCAGCTCCCATAACTTTTCTCCTCCTTTCATCACATGAGCATTCAGAATAGCGGAGTGATAAAATCCTGGCAGAAGCAATGATTTGGTTAGTGTAACAAGGAAATGGCAAGTAAGGCTAATGGCACTGAGAACTAATACTGGAGTCATGTAATGGTCTAGTCCTCTCTCTATGCATGCAGTGGCGCCAATTAATATATGCTATCAGGCCACGAACGTGCTGGGTCAGGTATAAATTAAAAAAATACCTGGTTCAATTCCAGAGCATATTGCTGTCATCTTCTGCTACTATTAACATCTTTATTCTAATTTTTAAAATTTTTGTTTTTATATTTTAAAATTATTTTTTAAAAAAATTATTTTAATTTTATTTTTTTACTTTAAATTAATATATATTTTAATATTTTTAGATCATTTTGATGTAATAATATTAAAATTAATTTAAAAAAATGAAAAAAAACTTTATTTTGATGTATTTAAAAAAAAACACTTTAAAAAACAACAATTACCACGCTTCCAAATAGCCTTGTAATAATGCAAGCGATAACTTTCCCAATTTCTTTTTTGTTTGCTCACCATTTGATTTAAAAAAAAAAAGTTTAAATCCTTCCATAAATGTATAAAATAAATATTCTATTATAATTTATTTAAAGTGTTGTTTTGATACTAAAAATAAATATTCTATTTAATAATAAGGACATTTATAGTCGTGAGATTATTTTTACGAGCTCACGGATCCCATCATTTAAAAGCAACATTCATTTACTTACTTTGCTTTCATAAAATAACATAAAATAAATTAATGATCACAATTCTTCTACTTCAACTGCTCTCTGTCGTTTCTTTTATTTATTACCAACATTATTATTTTTATCTGGTGGGATGCTGCTCTATCAAGGCACAAAACACAAAACTCAACAATATACTGAAGTAAAGTTGTATTATACAAAGAGAAAAATAGAGTAGCCTATAAATGCATAGAAAAACCAATTAAACAAATCAACAAATAGAGACCTGCAAAATTAAGTACTAATGATATAATGGAATATTTATTTAATATCATGACAACTCTATAAAAAAACAAAAATAAAATAAATTATAAAAATTAATTTAAAATTAGAAGATTGAAAAAATAAAAAATAAAACAAGAAACAAAAAAATTTCAAAATACCATAAAAAAAGTTAGGCTTTGATTTTTTTTTCTTTTATTAAAGGGCAGACCCACCCCCTTTTTCTTTAAAAAAATAAAGTATATGACATGTTATCTACTCTACCCAGATTTAAGTAATCAAATGTTGTTGAAAAATCAAGTAAAGGTATTTTACACACTCAAAAATTCATTTTCAACAG
>Ga0307515_10024220_pt1 | contig 10587 bp, 3 predicted proteins | sample 17_EM_MG_FD_194513 | JGI IMG/M metagenome (GOLD analysis project Ga0307515, IMG submission 194513) | Populus trichocarpa ectomycorrhiza microbial communities from riparian zone in the Pacific Northwest, United States - 17_EM | ecosystem: Host-associated > Plants > Roots > Unclassified | place...
CTTTTTTATGTCCTTTTTTTAATTGATTTTTTTTTCAATTGTATCCTTCAACACTGGGTTGATTGGGAAATAAGTTTCATAATTGGTTTTGATTTGCTTTCTATGAGGTTATCATAGTCTCATAACCCGGGTCAAGAATTTGACATGTCAACCCGGGTTAATCCAAGCCAATCCAATATATTGCTATCTTAATATTAAAAAAAGACATTATCTTGAAAAAAAATTTGAGACAAACTATGTTCTTACAGGTTGTTCAAATTGCTTTTGAACCTGCAAAGTCAACTAGATCACATCAAGTCAGCTACCATATAGTTTAATTTTTTTCCACTAGAAAAAAAATGTTAGCAACATTTAAATATTTTTTTATGTTCAAGAAAAATTTGATCTGACTCGTGGCATAGAGTAAATCAATAATCTAGTAAATACTATATCAAATATAGTTTTTATTGTTACTTTTAAATATGCTCTTAAAATCTAAACTTAATGTGCTAATAATATATATTTTGATATTAACATTTATAATCTATGCCTAATAGTAAATGTTATGACATCCTTAAATATATTTTATCATTTACAAATAAAGTTCTTAAAAAAGTTATAATATTTTTATGATAATAATTAATGTATAGATCATTTTGTATGTATTGTAATATACATTCCCTTAATAATATCATCTAGTCATGATAGCAAAATTTTGTTATCTTAGACAATAGTTTATCACTAGATAAGTAGTTATATTGTGTATCATGTCAAAAAAATTTTATTGTAAAAAAATATCATGGCAATGCTAGAATTTTTAAAAAAGCAATAAAAACTTGAGACCCGAGTTTTAACTTGATTGGGTTCAATAAGTTTACTTAATTTAATAATATGGTTAAAAAAAACATCGATGATAAATAAAGCTAAGAAAAAAAAATATTAATAATTTACTATAAAAAATCGAGTTGTCAATATCATACTTGGAAGGAGAAGAAAGAAAAATGCATTAGAAACTCATTGTTGCTTTGTCATGAACACTGTTTCACTGCCAGAAAGAGCTCATTAAGATGGTTCTAATGCCATGGTGAAAAGTTGCACAACAATATCGAAAAATGATGCACGTGTTATCAGAGCAACAACATAGAAAGCAAATCAAACAAAATATTATGAAGAGAAAATCTTATACTTATATTCAATCAATTAATTCGATTTAATTCAAAAACAAAATTTCTTTTAAAATGATAAATTTAACAAAGAACGACAAATAAGAAACTTGAAATAATCCGAGTTACTTTTAAAATCAATGAAAAGCCCTATAGAAAGGAAATAAAAAAAATAATGGAGCCCAAACTCTAATAAAATAAATGTTGAATGATGAAATTAAAAAAAAACAGAGTTTAAAAAAAGGGGAAAAAACATGCAAACTTGACAAATCTCCCAAACTTGGGTTAATCTCTCAAACTCGCTACCCATGAAATTCTAAACTTGGGCTTAATTAAAAAAGCTCAATTCCTAACTAATTTAATATTAAAGGATGAAATAAAAAAATTAATTTAAAAAATTTTCTAAAGTAAAAAAAATAGCAATAAAAAGAATGAGGATCAAATTTTATAGGAAAGAAAACTAAAGGAGAATGAAATCATAAAAAATAATAAAAATTTTCTCAAATAAAACAAATAGTAATAAAAAAAACAATTACCAAATCTGACATATAAAGAACAAAATTGAAGGGCTACCACGAGTTTAAAAAAAGAGGGAAAAAACATGCAAACCTGACAAATCTCCCGAACTTGGGTTAATCTCTCAAACTCGCTACCCATGAAATTCTAGACTTGGGCTTAATTAAAAAAGCTCAATTCCTAACCAATTTAATATTGAAGGAATAAATAAATAATTGATTTAAAAATTTTTCTAAAGTAAAAAAATAGCAATCAAAAGAATGAGGATCAAATTTGATAGGAAAAAAAACTAGGGGTGAGCAAAAAAGCCGATAAACCGAAAAAAAAATAACCAAAAAAACTGAACCGAAAAAAAACCAAATTAACCGACTAAAAAATCACAAAAAAGTTCTGGTTCGGTTTTCAAAGTCTGAAACCGATTAAACCGTACCAAACTGAACCGGTTCAATCAGGCCAGCATTTAAAAAAAAAAAACAAGTATAAATAGGATGTTTTTTCTAACCCTAAACCTAAAGTAACATTCATAAACATAAAAACCAGTCGTCGCCCCTCCTTTTGTTTTGCTCTCTGCATCCCTCCCCTCCCTTTGCTCTCTGCATCTCTTGATTCTCTCCTTCCATGGTTCTTAACCAACAAGCCCCCCCCCCACACATGCATACACACAAACACTTACTCGATGAACCTCGCAGACTCCTCATCGACTTTTTCTTCTTCTTCATCGAACTCGAAAACACTAAATTGTCAACTCAAACAAGTTATGACTCACTCGTATGAAGCTTTTTCAGTTGCTATTGAAGCTTTCATGCGATGACAAAAAAAAACAAGGCAGTCCTCTATATGCAAAAGCTTGTGTCATGGCTGATGTACAGATTCTTTATAAGGATTGGGTTGCTAAAAGCAAACCCCTGCTTGTATAGATTTTTAATAAGGATTGGGTTGCACAGATTCTTGATAAGGATTGAGTTGCTAAAAGCAAACCCCTGTTTTGGCTTATACAAAAACTGCATTATTTCTTAGATTTTCAAGCTAGCAAACCGAACCAACTGGTTTGGAAGGGGAAAAAACCAAACCGAATTGAAACTGGTCGGTTTGAACCAGTTTTTGGTTCGGTTCGGTTCGATTCAAAAATTGAAAAAAAATAATTTTGATTTGGTTATTTATTTTGATCCAGAACCGGACCGAAATGAAAATGCTCAGCCGTAAAGAAAACTGAAGGAGGATGAAATCATAAAAAAATTAAAAAATTTCTCAAATAAAACAAATAGTAATAAAAAGAATAATTACCAAATCTGACATACAAAGAACAAATTGAAGGGCTACTTTGCAAATTTAGAGGGTTAGGCGCTAAGATTGAGAAGAAAAGAGAAAAGAAAATGGGGAATGTTTGTTAATGCCAAACAGGTTAGTAAGCCACATGCGTCGCCTAGGAAGGGATGAACATCACGATAATTCCAACACCATTATAGAAGACGGTGTTTAGCAGCTGCAAGATACCTCGTGGGCTGTCTAATAAGGATTAGGCTCTCTACACGAAGGAGCATTTGTTGTACACGCTAGCCACTTGGTTTTTAATAATATTTTATATTTATTAAAATACCAAATTGCATCTCAATCAACTTGATTATAACTAAATAAACAAGATGAAAATATGAAAAAGCCCTTAGATGCCAGTTTAATATATTTTTTTCTATTAAAGGTAATTTAGTCATTTTATTGTGCTTAAAAAGTGAAAAGTCAAAAAAGACCCTAGACACCAATTAAATAAATTTTGCTTTTAAAGGTAATTTGGTCATTCCATTGTTCTTTAAAAAGTTTAAAAGACTGGTTATAAAAACCCAGGTAAAAATATTAAAGAGTTAGTAAAGTGCTGGAAATTTAAACCGATGAAATATATATATATATATATATATATAGTATTGATTTAAAACTTTAAAGATTGTGAACTTTAAGAGTAGGTTGAGACAATATATCTGGTTAGATGAAAAAATAATTGAATTAACATTATGCCTATAGTAAACAGTACATGGTAAAATTTAGTATGATTATTCATCGTACCAAAGATACTATAAATTATATTCATCTTAACCTTTGGGGTTCTTTTTCTATTATGTCAAAATACGGAGCACAGTATCTATTGTTATTTATTGATGATCATCCTATAAAGATTTGGATGTATTTTCTAAAGAGAAAGAGTGATGTGTTTATCACTTTCAAGGAGGAGGGTAAAGTTTTAATTAAGAAACAAACTAGTAAAAAGATTAAACGTTTAAGAACTAATAATGGTTTGGAGTTTCGTTTAGGTTAGTTTGACAAGTTCCGCAAGAATAAAGGAATTGCTAGAAATCACACTATCAGAAATACACCATAATAAAATAGGGTTGCAAAATGTATAAATATGAAACTCTTGAAAAAAGCACGTTGTATACTTTTACAGGCTGGATTGTCAAAAGACTTTTAGGCAGAAGTAATTAACATGACTTGTTATCTTATAAATAGATCTTCGTTGATAGTTTTAGAGGTGAAGACTTTATATGAGGTATGGTCTGGTTCTCTTGTTGATTACTCTAAACTGAGAGTACTTAGTTGTCTTGATAATGCTCATTTTAAGAAAGATAAACTTGGGTTGAGAGTAAGAAAATACAAATTCCTAAGCTATACATATTTGGTGAAGGGGTATTGGTTGTGGTGTGTTGATCCTAAATCATCTAAGTTTACTACTAACAAGGATATATGACCTTTGATGAGTTTGTAATGTTTCACAAGAAAAATAATTGATCATTATTGGTGTAAGATATTATTGTTAAAAATGCACCTAAATAAAAACTTTATAATATTGCTACAAGAAGACAAATAAGATAAATAAAAGCACCAGTTAAGTGTGGTTATGTTGATCTAATTGATTTTACCTTGAATATTATAGAGAATCTTAATGATCGTAAGCCTTATTCTTATAAAAAGGTAATTTCTTGCATAGAATCTTCTTAGTGGATATGTTATGAATGAAAAGATTAAGTCTCTTTATAAAAACTGAAAATGAAAGCTTGTTAAATCACCACAAGGCTAGAGGATTGTTAGGTGCAAATGAGTTTACAATAGGAAAAATGGAGTCCCAAGGGTTGAGAATGCAAGGTTTAAAGCACGTCTAGTTACTAAGGGTTTTATATAAAGAAAAGGTGTTGACTTTAATGAAGTGTCCTCTCCAATTCTGAAGCATATTTCTATGTAGGTATTATTTACCATGGTTTTTTGTTTGACTGCGAACTTAAGTAAATGGATGTCAAAATAACTTTTTTACATAGTAAGTTGGGGGAGAGAATCTATATGTATCAGCTAGAGGGTTTCATTCCTCAAGGTAAAGAAGACTATGTGTGTTTATTGAAGAAGTTATTGTATAGCTTGAAATAGCCACCAAGACAATGGTGTAAAAGGTTTAATACTTTTATGCTTAAACATGGTTACTTTATGAGTGACTATGACAATTTTGTATATTTTAGGAAGCTTTTAGATGGTTTGTATGTACTTGTTATTGTATATTGATGACATATTGATTGTCTCCAAGAACATGTTTGACATCAACAGTTTAAAGAATTAGTTGAGTGACGAGTTTAAGATAAAGGATTTGGGTGCAACTAAGAATATTTTGGGTATACAGATATGCAGAGATCAAAGTTTTAGCAAGTTATACTTGTCACAGAGTAAGTATCTTTAAGAGGTATTTGAGTGTTTTGGCATGCAAGACTGCAAGCCGGTGAGTACTCCACATGCAGCCCACCTGAAAAGTTCACTGGTAGGCAATGAAATGAATATTCTATTATTTTAGAGGTATTATAAATGTTGACTTGATATATGAAAAAAGATAGCATCACTAGAAATAGTGTTGTGGGTTTTGTAAATTTATATTACACTGGTGATTTGGGATGAAGGAGATTGCTATCAGATTATATTTTTCACTCTCTCTAGGGGTGCTATTAGTTAGGAAGCAAATTTATATTCCATTATTGCCTTGTTGACAACAGAGGCTGAATATGACATTGACAAAGACAATGAAAGAAGCTTTATGACTGAGAGATTTGGTTGGTAATCTCGGTTTGTCACATGAGTTGATTATTATATATTGTCATAGACATAGTGTTATTCATCTAGCCAAGAACTAGATGTACCATAAAATGATCAAATATATTAATGTTAGGTATCACTTCATTCTAAATGTTATGTCACGGGTTGTTCCATCTGGAAAAAAAATTGCTACAATTGAGAACCATGCAAATATGTTGACGTCCATCTCTATAGTCAAGTTCAAGCATTGTTTGGACTTGATTGGTTTGTATAGTACTTGAAAGATGTTTAGTTAAGGTAATCAGAGAGGAGTTCAAGTTTTGTAAGTTGACTCAATTAAAACTAGCATATAGATTTATTGGGTTTATCTTAAATTATGGGCCTATGTGAGAAAATAAACATTCATGTACTTAGTCCATGTATAAAAGCCTAAAGTTGTTATATTTTAGGGTAAATGACTTATTTGTAAGTGCCTTTAATCTCTACACTTTAATGACTAGAGAAAAGAGAGAAAATATGAGTTTTTTTATTGCTTTGGGATCTTGGATGAGAAAACAATTTTATGTGATACCTTATAATTTTCTACTTTCTTATAGTAAATTTTCCTGATCGTTTTGCTTGTGGAGGAGGCGTAAGTTTTCAAACCATGTAAATTATGTGTGTGCTCTTATATAATTGATTGTGTTGGATTTTTTTATATTACTTGCAAATTGTTCTGAGATTCTAGGGCTATTTTCACAACATCTAGAGAATTTGAAAAAATTTAAGAGAAAAAGAGGGGAAATGGATTTTGGTTGAAAAGTGAAAAAAGAATAATTATGTTTCTAGTGACATGAGTTATTAATATATAAGGGCTTTTTTTATATATCTTTTTATCATTATTTTAAATTAACATTGACTAGATATGTAGTGTAATTTAAAAAAAAGATGGTAATCAAAGTGATTCAATACTCAAATGACAAGATATTTTCAGCAATTTTTTTGTTTAATTTTTTTTTTTGGATTATCAACACTTTCTTCAAACCACTATTAAAGTTATAAATCAAAGGGAAAAAATAAGAGTATACCTACCATTGTTTACTTATTGATATTAATATTTATAAGATGTATTAAAAAAAATATTAATAGAATAAGATGTATTTTCTCCTTACTTATTCATTTCGGACGAGGATCTTTCTTATTTGAAAAATATCGATGCATAGAACATACAAAATATAAAAATGATAATGTTGTTGATAATGAATGTCGATGTATAATGGTGGATAGCTCTCAGGTTTTGTTACTCATTAATCCAACATGCCTACATATCCCACATGCTATGGAAGTTCTAAGAATTCAAGAATAAGAAAGATATGGATTTAGTAAATGACCGATCTCTTTTCTTAATCTTGAGAAAAATAAGTAAATAATTTGTCTTAAAATAGAGGATTATAAATTTATCTCAATTTGATTAATTTGTTATATTATCGATAAGAGAGAGATGACATGTAGGTCGGTTTGAAACTTGAATTTGTTTTTTAATTCTTTTATTGAATTTTGGTATCAAGTGATCACTTGCATAAACTTAAAAAGATTGATTAGATTAACTTGATTAAATATAGTAACTAATAATTTAGGATAAAATTAAAGTCTATTTATATAATACAGGGATAAATACACATTAATATTAATTTAATATTAACAAAAAACTAATTCTTAAAGGAAAGTTACACTGTTTTTAGACACAAATTACTATTCATTATACTATTAAAATTACATAATTACCCTTCAAAATAAAACCATTAAACTAGGCATTGGAGGCAATATTGTATTTTCACCATGATACAACCTTGGTAAAAAAAATACTTATGCTTTTGTCTTAGGGGTATTTTAGTACTTTCATTTTATTAGGAATAGTGCAATTACTTTGGTAACCTTGCAGACAAAAAAAAAAATACTCTCTTATAAGGTTTTTTGGTCATTATACATTGGTTTTGTTGTAATTTTGGAGGTTGCTCAAGGATGTTATTGTAATTATCATATATTAAATATTATTTTAAAAAAACTTGTTAGCATATATGGGTGGCCCCGTGTCATTCAAACAGCACGTGTGAGGTTATCTAGCCACCAATTTGGAGGTGGTGTTTGGAAAATCTCAACACCCTTTACACCGTGGTACGACGCGCTTTTTAAGATTCATGATAGTTTGTTATTGACATCTATTTCTCTTTTTCCTTTTTCTTCTCTCTCTCCTCCTCGAGTTTTACGCCAACCCCTGCAAAATTTATTTTGTTTCAGATCATTTTTTTAAAAAAATTCAAATTTCATGCTCCTCAGGTTTTTTTTCTATCAAAGCGTGTTATATAAAAATTTTATATATGTATCACATCATCCTTTTTTATAACAAATATACTAAAAGGCATGGGAGATTCATTATAGCCCCCTTCACATTTTTCTATTCATCACTACAGTGTGGTGACCATTTTTTCCTTCCCATCAAAAAATAGAATTTCCACAGGGTTCATAAGTCATTACTGATTTGTTTGAGGATATTTTTGTCCATTTCATGTTTTTATAAATAGTAAAAAAATTACACATGTACCCCAGGAGTAAAAAAAATAAATGGTGTCAGGTAGGGATATTTAGGTAATTTTCTTTTTTTATACACAATAGAATTACACATTTACCCTTGAATGCAAAATATTTAATTCATTGTTGTCAAAGGTATTTTGGTCTTTTCACCTTGATTTTTTTTGTGTTAATTGTAAGTTTGGTTGAGGGTAGTTACCTAATTTATTATTAAAATAATAATTTCTTATTTAAAAAGCTACTGACACGTGCTGCATGTTGGAATCACTGCACATGCTACCCAAAGCATAAGGTAGTTTTCAATTGTCAATAATAGTCGTCCGCCGTCTCAGATTATTTCTCGCCGTCTTCTTTTCCATTATAGGTGGCATGTGTGCTCTAAATCTGGTCGGTGTATCGCTAACGACCCTTTCTTTTTTTCCTTCCTTCATTTCTCTCTCCTACCCCCGTAAATATACTATGATCCTCATTATTTTTGTTATTTCAAATTCAGACCTTTGAGTTTTGATTGTCTTTTTTTAGTCATTTTCTCTTTTGTTGAAGTTTTGTTTGATTTCAATTTAACCCTTGGTTCTTAATTTGTATATACTATAAATATAAGATATTTCAACTCGATCCTTTTACTTTTAATTTTTTATTTTTTTCTTTGCTCTTTTATCAAAGTTTTTATAGCTTGTAATTTGATCCTTCAAATCAAGTTTATGATTTTTGTTTTTTCAATGATAATAGTGATTTCAATTTGGTCCCTTTTCTTTTAATTTCTTATTATTTTTCTTGGCCCTTTTGTCAGAGTTTTTATAATTTTCAATTCTATCATTCAAATCAAGTTCATGGTTTTTATTTTTTCAATAATAATAATAAAAATAGTGATTAAAATAATAATATTATTAATGATAGTTGTGACAATAATAATAATAATAATAATAATAATAATAATAATAATAATTGTTTTTATATATTTGTCATTAAAAAAATTATAATTCTTTTTATTTTTAATTGGGTTATTTCAGTCACATAATTTAATTGGGTTTGTTAAGATGTTCCATATTGGCTTAACTTTAATTAATGTTTTTATATATTTATTATAAATATTTTTTTATATTATTTTTATACTTATTTTTAGTATCTAAACATTATTTTTATTTGAAAAATTATGCAGCCCCGCGGAGAAGCGCGGTTACATAGGCTAGTAATGACTAAAAAAGAAAAACTATAACCTTACTATGGAAAGAATGCCGAATTAATAATTGTACCTTACCATAAAAAAGTTTTTTTTTTTTCTTAAAATGGGATACTATCCAATAAAGTTTTGATGATGCATCCATGCCCACTGATATGCACAACATCATGAATATGGACAAGCCCATTTTGCACACCAAATACTATCCAGCAAAGTGCTTATAAATTGGCTTCCACTAGAAATAAAAATGGTGTGGCTGAATAATTCTTAGATATTCAATTTACAGATTGGTCTTAGAGAGTGATTCAAAGGGAACCCTCAGGTTCCTTTTCTTGCTTTGAAAGTTGATCAATCAAGTGAAAAAGGCTTCTACATCTTTCATTAATCCGCAAGAACAACAATCCAACCTTTTTCACTTGTTTGATCGAGAGCTTTATACCCTTCCTGTGATGACCTTACGGAGGGATCCCATGGAGTCTATGCAAGTCATGGCTACTTGGCTCTGGTCGGAAATAATGGGCTGCAAGCAGGAATGTCGTTAAGAAAATATTGTCCTTGCCTCGTATTTTAGTAAATGAACTAGCAGATGAGGCAACCATATGCCTTGACTTAATGAGGTAAATTTGTATTTTTGTGAATTTGAAGTATTTAAATATAGATTTTGAAGTATTTATACTAAATCTTTTATCAAATTCTGAAATATTTAAAAATCACACACGAACGTTATTTTTTTTTTTTTGCTTAGATTTTTTTTTTTTGAGTATTTTTTGCAAGGTTTTAATAAGACATATTTTTAATACATGGTCTTCAAAAGAAAGTATTATGAAATCTATAATTATATATATTAAATATTTATTAGAATTTTTTAAATTTTTACTCTTGGGTTTAATTTTTTAGTTTTCTATGATGCTTGAGTATTCTAGTGTTCTTAAATGTTTTTATTATTTTTTTATAAATAAATTATTTGTTTTTTATTTTGAGTATTGAAATATATATAAAAAAAATTAATGAATTTCTCTTTTAAATTTTACAAGGTATTTGCTCTTTATTTCTTTTAAATAATAATAATACTAATAATAAGAAATAAGGTAGGGTTGCTTTGCCATAAAATTCTTCTTTATAGGT
>Ga0307515_10024221_pt1 | contig 10587 bp, 2 predicted proteins | sample 17_EM_MG_FD_194513 | JGI IMG/M metagenome (GOLD analysis project Ga0307515, IMG submission 194513) | Populus trichocarpa ectomycorrhiza microbial communities from riparian zone in the Pacific Northwest, United States - 17_EM | ecosystem: Host-associated > Plants > Roots > Unclassified | place...
TTAATAACGTAATAATAACTGGTGGAGTAGTTGCCTAATAGATTAACTCTAATTATATTCTAAGAATTACTATAAGGAAGAAACTATCTAGGTAGGGACTAAGGGTCCTTAAATACATAACCGTACTCCTAAGAAATCCTTCTTATACGTGATGTACGTGATGTACGTATTATACGTACGTTCCTCTCATACACTACGTACACTACGTACAATATCATGTGACTCGCTTACCATTCCTCGTCACATGGTTCTACCGGCTCCATCCTAGACCGTGCTTATATTAACCAACTAGTCTCTTCCGACTCTTCTCCAAGTAGTCGTAGCATTGTACTTAAGGCGTCCGTAACACCTAGGCTATAGCTTCAACCCTTATAGTTTCTAAAGCGTATCCATTCTATATCCGATTTACCACTTTATAGTAGCTACTTCTAACCCCTTATATATAGAATAGTAGTTATCTATTCCTTACTCTCTAAAGCCTTTCGCGGCCTACTATAAGTTTTCTTTTTAGGCTGCGATAATATAGTAGTATTAGAACGCTTTCTGCGCCTTATAGATTATAGGCCTTAGTCCTAATATTCTTTTAGAATATCTTTATAATACTTAAGGTAGTCTTCTAGTTCCTATATAGAATCTTTAGCAGCCTAGCCTAGCCATTTAACTTTATACTAAAGCTTATTCTTAATAGACTTATAGCGTAGTATAGCTTTAACCTTATACAGTTTGCCTACTACCTTAGGGTATTTAATTAGGCCTAGTCTAAAGTTCTTTTCTAGTAGTAGTCTATACTATAGCTCTAGTAAGTTTATATAGAACACTAGATATATATAGGCCATAGATAGGGGTAACTAGAGACGGTAGGCTAGCTTATTAATTTATTCCTTAACTTAGAAGGGACCTAGGTATCTTATATTAAGCTTCTTTAATAGTTAACAGGTCTTAATATTTATTAAATATAATAGAACCTTATTACTTACTCCAAAATACTTGTCCTAATATTTACGTTTATACTAAAGTCTCTACTGCTCCTATGCATCTTATAGGCTTTGCTTTACATACTTCTATTACTCCTCCTATACCTTAAGGTACCCTTATACTCTCTAGTATATATCCTTAGACTTTCCGGTAGGGTCTTATAATTAATTATACGACCTTAGCTAGTAATTATTAGGTATACTATTATATCCTAATAGTTAGACGCCGTAGGTAATCTAGATTTGTGCGTACCGATGCAATGTATATTGCTTTAAGTTATAAGCATACTCCGCGTATAGAAGTAGCTTACACTAATTGTCTTGCTAGTAGTTTAAGTATATTTATAGATAAGACTCTAGTTCTTAGTTCTGGCGTTCCGTTTACCTATCCGTCTGCGGATAGAAAGCTATACTATAATAGTAGTCTATCTTTAAATAGAAGTATAGATCTAACTAGTGTTAGCTTATAAAGACGCTGCCCCTATTAGTAATAATAGAGTATAGCTAATCTACCTTAAGGAAGCATTTCTCCTTAATTAGGTTTATAAGCGCTTATATATTAATCGTCTTATTAACAGGAAAGTATTAGACGTACTTTAAAAACCTATCGATAAGTATAAGGACCGAATTATATATTCGTCCTTACTTATCCTTAGATAGCGGAAGATCTATAATAAAATCTATAGCGTAATATCGCTATAGTTCACTAGTGGGAGAAACCGATTTAAGTAAACCCTATAGCTTATACCTTCGGATTTTATATACTTAACACTTCTTATAGTAGCTAATATACTCCTTTACTTCCTACTTAAGCTTTAGCTAACATTATTTACGTTAAAGTAATTCCACTATCTTAGCTTAACTATAGTGGCCACCTAGAGGATTATCGTAATTCTTTATAAGAATTTTCTGCCGTAGATTTGCTTTAGATAGTACCTAAACCTTACTATTTCTACGTATTAGGCCTATTAGGTCTAGTTCCTAATTTTAGCGCCTTATAGCTTTCTTTCTATTATATTTCTAGCCTACTTCTATATTAAAGATAGTATAGGAGGCGTCCCTCCGTTATACCTTATGAATAAAATCTATTAACCTTTTAGATAGTTTCTAGGTAAAAGCTATTTTGTTTTATACTACTTTAAGTATAAGACTAGATAGTACTATAGATCTTATAACTCTTTAATACGTATATATTAGGAAGGCCGCTATAAGGTTAAAGTCCTTTAGTTATTATAGGGCTCTAAGTTCTAATTACTCTATAGCTTTACTATTAGCTTAAGGGGATAGCTTAGTAATTAGGGGTAACGTATTACTATATTCTAAACTTATATTAAGTACATCCTATTTAGGTATATTTAGACCCTTATTAGAAATAAACTATGTACTGGTTAGAATATTACTAAATACTAATAAGGGTTATATTACCTAAGACTTAATATATAGAGCTATAGGTACTTAAGTATTCTATACCTAGAGCTTATTCTATAATATAGGGAGTAAGATATCTATTATCTACTTTCCGTCTCCCGGTTTAAAGCCCTTAGTATAGTCTGGCCATTATAACAGTCTATTAGCGGGGTTACTTTTCCCTAGCTTATATTTAATCTTAAAATTAAATCGCGTAAGCTCCTCTACCTATTTAGCTTACTAAGGTATAAGCTCCTTTATAGTTATAAAGTAGCGTAGATTATAATAATCTAAGAGTATATAAGTAGTATGGCTTACGTGCTTAAGGTAATATCGCCACTATGTAAAGTAGTCAACTATAGCTAGCAGTTCCTTATTATAGTAATAAAGCTTCTATAAACTTTATACGTGGTTTTTAAAAGGCCTTCTGTACCTTTTCGGGCTATATCTATAGTCTATACTATCTAGTTAGTCCTTTCTTAGTTGTCTTCCTTTCCGCCTTTAAGCCTTTTACTCCTTAGGCCGGGTCTTAGAAATCTTCTATAATATATTTAAATAGGTACCGGGCGATATCTGAGTAGTTATAGGTAAAGCGCCTATAGAAATTAGTAAAGCCTAGAAATACTTTAATATCCTAGTAGCTCTCTAGCTCTAGCCGTTCTTAGATTATCTATACCTATACTAGGTTTATAACTACGCCTATAGGCGTTATAATATAGCCTAGGAACCTAACTTACTTAGTATTAAAGATATGCCTTAACGCCTTAGCGTAAAGGCCCTAATTATCTAAACGTTCCAGTACCTCGCGGATATATTACTCGTACTAATTCTTATCTTCTAAGTAGATTAGGATATTATCTAAATAGATAACGTATATATAGTTAACTAGTCCTCCTAAGGCTATATAAATATATAACTAGAATATTATAGGCATATTAGCTAGCCTAAAAGGTATTACTAAATACTTAAAGTGGCCGTATTGAGTTTTAAAAGTAGTCTTCTACTCGTCCCCTTTTTTAATACGGAGCTTATAATAGGCGTCTTATAGATCTAGCTTTATAAAGATCTTCGCCCTAAATAGTTAATCCAGTATTTTACTAACTAGTAGTAGTAGGTAGCGGTTTTTAATTATTACTTTATTAAGACCGCGATAGTCTACGTATAGCATTATAGTTCTATCTAGTTTTAGGATAAAGAGGATTAATACGCCCGCTAGCGACTTACTAGGCTAGATCCATCCCTTTTCTATTAAACTATTAAGGTATTCCCGTAGGATTTTAAGCTCTTTATAAGAGAGGTTATAAATAAAAAGGGTTAGAGGTATTTTACCCTCTTTTAGATTAATTATATAATTATATTCTAAGTTCTATGTAAGGACTCTAGCTTACCTACCTAAAAATACTCTTAGTAAGTCTCTTAGGCCTAATAGAATATTTAATAAATTAGGGTCGCGCTCGTTCTCTATATTATCGTTAGGTAGGTTTTAGAGCTCCCTTAGAACGCTTATAGGTAGCGTTACACGCTATAGCGGTTGTTCGTATATAGTAGCCACTATCCGTTAAACAGTTGCATATGGTAGCCAGTGGAGGGTAGGGAATTCTTCAACGTAATATTTAAGGTGCCGTAGTATACTCTCTATATATTGCTTAAGCTATAGTAATCCGTAGCGATAAAAGTATCTTATAAGATCTTTGAGATCGCTACCTCCCTATAGTATCTCCGCGACCTATTTAGTAGCTCCCTATAGGGTATCCGTTATAGAAGGGTTATCGCCTATACTAGGCTCTATACCTACCCTACTATAGAATAGGGGTTAGATCTAATACTCCTTTGGGTATAGAATGTATACTATTTTACCTAACTCTATATTCTCTAGGATGTGCTTAAGACTTATTAGTAATATACGCCTTTCCAATTCTTTATTGTTCTACTATTTAAGGGTTTCTATCTTAAAGTATATCTTAAGACCTACTTCCGTAAGCTAATGGTATTTAAGGATAAGGTTATAACCTATAAAGTTAGCCACCTAGAAGGGTTACGGGCCAACTACCTTAGTACGGTTATATATATCAGCCACTAACACTATAAGCTTATATACGCTATATATTTTAATACAATACTTATCTAAGAAGCCTATAATAGGTTTCCGCTACCTTAGTAATAGGACGAGCTTATACTCTTTTACGAAGTTATACTGTATAAGGTTAATTTTAGCGCCGCTATTATATAGTGCTTAGAACTAATATACCTTACCTATAGGAATTATTATTTCTAGCTTAACGGCAATATAAAGGGTCCTCCCTTCCGTATCTTACCCTAGTTATAGCTAGGAGAGGTCTATAACTAGGACTTTTTTTAGGTTAGTATAACTATTACCCTACTTACTCTTCTAATAAGCTTTACCTCTAGGGAAGTTTTCTCTTAGCTTTTCGGAGTATTCTTATAAGGGTATTAGACGGGTACCAGATTAGCCCTAGGACTCTTTTCTACTGCATAAGGTTCCTAGCTTTAACCCTTCTAATATTCTCTTTAAGAAAGGTTTCTTTAAAGGTTAGGTCTATCCTATATTACTATTACAGTGCCCGCGCTTTTAGTAACCCCCTAAATTCCTACTAAAAGAGGTCTAGTTCCTCACTACTTCCTTAGTATTTAAAACCGCTTCTCTAAAATCGGTATATATAGTAATCCTTAATAGGGCTTCTACGCACCTTGCTTTATTGCGAATTAGTAGCTTAATTCTAGCCCAGATAAATCTAATCTTCTCTTTCTTACGGATACTACCGTCCTTATTTTTAAAGAGCTCTAGATCTATCGATTAAGCTTAGGTTTCCATAAAGTTTATAAACTAGTAAAAATCTTTATTATTACACAATATACTATTCTAGAATTATTCCGTATTACTATATTATATAATATATAGATCCTAGATCTAATTTTTTAGAAAGGTCTATAGCTATAGCTATATAATAATTTAATCTTTATTAAGCTAATTAAGTATAATCTAGTTTAGTAATAGATCTTTAATCTTATTAATAATCTATTAGGTACTTTCTTTAGTATTATCTTATATTATTAATATCTTAAAGAAGTTATCTACTTCGCGGACCTAATTGTCTAAGTTATAGGCCTTAGGTCTATAATAGAGTTTTAAACTATTTAAGGCCTTAGCTAATTAGTTTATATCTTTTTTCCACTTATTATATAGATACCTCTCTAAGTCTTCTATACCTCCTTAGGTTAGTATTAGGCAACCCCTAGAAAGCCCTTAGTCTTAGCTAAGATTTTATCTAGTTTAGATTAAGCTCTACTAGACCTAGACCTACCCCTAGAGGTTCCTAATATATTTATTAGTGGCTCCCTCCTATATAGCTTCTAAGAGCCTTATAACGGCTTCGTAATATACTCCTTAAAGAAGATTAGTTTAGGGCTCCTAAATTCCTAGGCTTAGGCTTAGGGGAACTCTAACTATAAAGCTAGTACGGGTTTCCCTACAAGGCTTAAGTCTTAAGTTAGTTATTAGGTTACCTAAAGGGGTAGGCTTACTTACCTCGTAGGCAGTCTATATACCGCTACTATACTAATTATAGGCTGGTAGTCTTCTAGGAGGGTTCCGGTTAGGTCCCTAATTAAACGCGTTAGCGTATTTCTTTAGCATTTCTAACTTAGGGGAAGATCTTGGGGTTGCCTCTAGCGCTTAATCTTCTAATTAGCTTAAGTAGGTCTAGAGGGGTTTCGGCTACTTTCTAGTAGTATTATAACCATTATAAAGGGTATTTACATTTTTCTTAGTAGTAACTATAGGTATATAAGAGTCTTTAGGCTCCTACTATATCTAGGTATTAGGGCTCGTTCGGCCGTCTTACCTAGAGGTTTATATTATCGCAATCTCTCGCTATTAGAGGGACCTTCCTGCCTTTAGCGCGACGGCTTTCTATAAGGTATCCGTGGAGTTTCCGTTTAAGTTATCGCAAAATTTTTAAGGGAGGATAGTAGATATAAACAAAAATGTAAAGAAACAATTTTATTCTTAAAGCTAGCTGCCCTTCTAAATAGAGTAGGAAGGATTTAAATATAAGGGGACTTTATAGATAGGGGGCTATGAATAGATAGATTATAGAGAAGACAAATCCTTAAGGAGGTAAGGCCTTTAGGATTGTGGAGACTATATACTACGGGCATATACCTTTAGTACGTAACCAATGGACATCTAAGGGGTATCTGGGGGTTGTCTTAAGGGCAACCCGAGGTACTGTAATAATATCCCTTATAATATCCCAGTAAGGTTAAGTTAGCGTATACGCTTTTAACGGTAGTAGTATATAGTAGCTTTATTACTCTAATATAGGTAGTAGATTCTTTAATATAGTTATTACTATATAAGTTAGTACGTAGGATTAACTCTAATCTAGAATTTATAGCGTACTTAGGTAGTTTTATTTAATTATAAAATTAGACTAAGCGTAAACATATAATCTATAATAGTCTTCTATATCCATTTACTAGCAACCTTTTACTAGTCTTTACTCTAAAAAACGTATATTATTATATTATAGTCCTTATTAAAGCCTACGTCCCACTTTAGAGTATCTTTAAATATTAAGAAGATAAGCTTATCTATAATCTTTTCTTTAGGAAGTAGATCTCTTAGCCGTATATATATTAATACTCTAGTATCTAGGAATTGTTTAATATATATTATTATCGCCCTAAACGTCTTAACTACCTACTATTATTTTTCTATTATTCTACCTACAGTTAATCTAGTAATAGGGTCTTTAAGACTCTTTTAAGAGTACTTTAAAAGTAAGGGTTTAGTATATTTATATTATATTCGTCGCTTTTTATTATAGTTATAGCGCTAAGTAACTGCTTAAATATACTACTTTTTATCCACGTCTGTAAGATCTATACAAATAGAATAGAATTATGTATATAAGTAGGTTATAACTTTATAAAGTTTGTTCCTCTTTTACTTAGTATTTAAGGGCTTCTCTAGTAGACTAGACGCTTATATTATATCCTTAACTATATTATATATTATTATATATTACGTATTAGTAATACCTATCTTATTCTTAATCCGTTAAACTAACTAAGATCTCTTTCTCGCGTCACGTCCTTAATAAGGCCACTAGAATAAGCTATTAGAGTCTAATATAGGGATAATAGCAGTATATAACGCGTACGCTAGGAAAGAAAGGGGTTTCTATATTAGCAATACGTAGTACCTATTATAGTTTAGTCGGTAATCCTATTCTCTAATATTAATAACTATAGTCTTATATAGACTATTCTGTAGTTCTTAGAAATAGGCGCTAGCTCTAATATATTAAGTCGTAATAGTAGGCCTTATACGTAAGAGGTAGTAGTCTAAGCTTATATAACCGAATATAGGAAATTAGATTAGATAGTCTTCTTAACTATAGATAATAAGGTAAATAGTTAAATTATAGTATAAATTAATAGTTATCTCTTTAATTAAAGGATATAGTATAATATAATTACTATATATCTAGGATAACTTAAAGGAACTAGTTAATACTAATAAAGTGTAATAGAAAGGGCATCCCCATATTATATCTAAAGAGGAAGAGTGTAGTAGATTCTATAGTATAGTATAGGGTGGTAGAGAACGGTAAAAAGGGTATCACTATATTACGTCTAAAGAGGTAGAATCTAGTAGATCCTATAGTACGGTAGAGGACAGTAGAGGGTAATAGAAGGAGTATCCTTATATTACGTCTAAAGGAGTAGAATCTAGTAGATTTTATAGTGTGGTAGATAAGAGCAAAGGATAGTAGAAACGGTATCCCTATATTACGTCTAAAGAGGTAGAATTTAATAGATCCTATAGCGTGGTAGAGGGAAGTAAAAGGTAGTAGAAAGAGTATCCCTATATTACGTCTAAAGAAATAAAATATAGTAGATTCTACGGTACGGTAGATAGGAGTAGAGGATAGTAAAAAGGGAATCCCTATATTATATCTAAAGAGGTAGAGTATAGTAGATTCCATAGTATGGTAGAGGGTAGTAAGGAGCGATAGAAAGCGTACTATCCCCTTATATCCAAAGATATAGAATATAGTAGATTCTATAGTATAGTTAATACTAGTAGAGAGTAGTAGAAAGTATACTACTTTTTTATCTCTAAAGGAGTAGAATAAGGTAGCTTCTACGGTATACTAAATATAAGTAGAAAGCTATTAGATAAACTCCCTACCTAAATATAAAACTCCGCTACAGTTAAATCTCTTTAATACGATATGGTTTATTTGGCGGAGCGTATTGTAATACCAAGGGTAACGTTGTATTATATACTTATATATAAAATGTACCCAAAATCAAAATTAGGTAATGATATTATATATCTATGTGTAAGAGGCCAGCCTGACCAGAATGTATAATTATCTAATCAACAGTGTCACCGGTAAGTAGAAGGTAAGTTAAAGGAAAAATAAGTTTTATGTATTAAAGGACAAATGCTTCTAACTACTTCTATTTAGAGACTAATTGCTAGTTCTTCTCTAGAGGAGAACTAGCTCCCTATATAATCCTTCTAAGACGCTAGTAAAACCCTTTACCCCTTATCTATCTAACTATGTCTTTTAGGACGTAGATAGAATATAGATAAAACCTCCTTCTATTTTATTTAATATATACCTTCTAGGGAATTCCGTTACAATTGCCTCCCCTTTAAGGGTCTTAGTCCTCTAAGACTTCGCCTCTACTAAGCTTTTATAGAGTTCCAGCTAAAACCACTAGGGAAATTCTTAGTGGAAAGGTACTCTATAATGCGGTTTATAGCTAGTTCTTTACTAGCGTAGAACCTTACTTTGTCCTTAGTTCCTTTACTTTTCTCCCACTATAGTTCCTTATAATACCTTTATAATGGAACTAAAATAATAATAATAAAAATTGGATGGGATTTACCTTTTTTATTATAAGAGTTTGTTATAAGTTAATCTAAAGGTTATCCTATATAACGCGTCCACAAGCTACTATCCCTATTTACCTAAAATGGGTTCTAATAATAACGTCTTTATTTTAATTTTCTTCCAGTTTATAAGCTGTCGCCTCTTACGCGTCTTTTTATTAATAATATTATTCGTCTCGTCTTTTAGCAGACTGTTTCCTTTATATCTCCGCTTTTAGCTTCTGTGTCTCCAGCTATTCTTTTATAGCTGCTTTATTCTCTTTTTATAACACGTCTATAAGTAATAAAATCCCCACCTTATCTCTTATAACGATGCTAACTTCTTAAAGTATTCTCTTATAATGGCTTGTGGTCCTTCTACGCGTCCCTAAACCGGCGGTAGTATTATTCCTCTCCCGGTAACGCCCTAAACAGCATCTATTACTCCTATAGCAGTTTCCCTAAAATACTGTTGTCGCTACGTTTATGCTCTTATATAGGATCCTTCTTACGTCTATAAGATGCCTTATTTTAGTAAAAATAAATCTAAGTGCTCCTATTGCCGTAGTAGGAGAAAGACCTGCGTTCTGGTATTTCCCATCCTATCTTATTCTAAATTTCGCTAATTATACTAGATTCCCGCTGTCTATACGTATAAGACTTATAGGCTTTAACGCGCTATCTAAGATTTCCGCTAATATCCTAATAGTGACAGGCGGGGATAGAAGGTGTCTTCCCTTACTTGCAAACTCTTTAATTTAATAAGGGTTTCTACTGCTGTAGAGACGTAATGTTCTTAGATATATAGTGTTTAGAAGCGTATATACGAACAGCTCATCCTTATTAATAATAACATTTATACTCTTACGCGGGCTACTTTAGCCAGGTGAGTTTCTTTAGTGACTTGCTTAGAAACTGTGCTAACTCCTTTAGCTAATATCTCTCTAATCCCTACTTAGACGCCAATTTAGAACCTAGGGATACTAAGGATAGTAATAAAGGTTAAGATAAACGTTCTCCTTGCTAGTCTCCTGCCCGTGCTAGTCCTTCTAATACCTATTATTCTAAGAAGAATATTAGTGGAAGTACTAATGATTTTAGGAATAGAGGAGCCGATAATACCATTAATAATAACGTTAAGATAGAAGAGGAGGCTCCTATTACTATTACTAGTATTTAAGTTATTACTTAGCTCTTTCCCTCTTCTTATAGAATAGCTTTATATGGTGCTTCTCGGGTGCCTCTAGGATGCCCTATTATTAGGAATTGACTTTATACTTTAGGTAGCGTAGT
>Ga0307515_10024222_pt1 | contig 10586 bp, 7 predicted proteins | sample 17_EM_MG_FD_194513 | JGI IMG/M metagenome (GOLD analysis project Ga0307515, IMG submission 194513) | Populus trichocarpa ectomycorrhiza microbial communities from riparian zone in the Pacific Northwest, United States - 17_EM | ecosystem: Host-associated > Plants > Roots > Unclassified | place...
CCACATCACCATAGCCATCCTTTCAAACACAAACCAACACCATGCCCATCAAATCGTGAGCTATCTCCACCATATCTCAGCCTTTATAAACATCATCATCTTCCTTACCTTCCACTAACCCGAAACAAACAGCTCCAGGGAGAGGAAACAAAATACTGGAAATTTCATCCTCTATTCCTCATGAACGAATACTGGAAATTTCTCCAGTTTCTCCTCCATCCAGGCCCTTCTCTCATTCAATCTCCTAGATCCATGCTCCCTTTTTGAAATGCTGAAAGTTCACTTCACCCAACTCTATATCGAGCTCTTTTTTCCCTGTTTCAGGATCGCTCAGAACAACTGGCTTCTTCACTCGTTGATTCTCAGATCTAAAATGCAAACCAGCTGCTTCGTGCATCTATTCTCTCCTGGCCGGTTTGGAGATTTGAAACCTCCACTTCAGCGGTTGTGTGCCCGAAGGTGCCTTTCTTTCCTTCTTGCCCGAGTTAAGCTCACTCACGCAGTTTCGCGTTTCCTGGTTCGCTTTCTACCTTTGTTTTCGAGTGGCGAACGGGAGCAGCAGAACAGAAGCATTGAGAATTTGAGGTGTTCAAAGAAGTTCAGAGATGCACGATTTTGTGTAGATAATTTTAGGCTTAGGGATTTAGATTTTGTTTGTTCTGCACGCAAATCGCAATAGTCAATGGCCCAATAGCCGCTGGATAGCTGGAGCGAGGCAAAGGTTACGGGCAGTATATATTTTCTGCCAAAATCGTTAAAACGGTGTTGAAATCGCTTTTTTACACGATTTCACCCGATTTTAACGATTTTACCCGATTTTAACCCGATTTCATCTATTTTCAAGTTTTATGAACGATTTAGCACGTAAAGCCTACATTAACTCGTAAAATCGTACAATTTTACGAGTTAAATCGCGATTTTAACAACTTTGTATATATCTGTGCGCGCGCGCGTTTCATTTATGGGAAACGAGTATACCTGTGGCCTGTGGGATGTTGCCTCAAATTAATAGGTAGCTTGTTAGTTGTTAGCTAGGAGATTCCTTCAGTTATATTAACACGTGTCACTCGTTCATGAGAGAGGTTCGTTAGAGGCAGCCTTGGAGCTCACTGTATAAATCCTCCTGATCCCCTCCTCTCTCTTTCTCTTCCTTCTCTCTGAATTGCTGTAGATAGCTGGCTAGGATTACATCGCCATCACTGTCAAGTCAAGCCCAGGCCAAACTGCACTATCACCATTGATCCTCCTCAGAAAAACTAATATCTTTGCCCCAATAAAGTCCTCTCTGTTAATCTTGGTTAGTGTTTAGTTTCTTTTTCTTAATTACATACCTTCTTGGTTGATCTTGTCCTCCTTTCTTGGACTTTTTTTTGTTTGTAATTTTCTCTTTTTCTTCGAACCATTCAACAACATGCATCTTTCTTCTAATTCTAACTGGTTTCTCCTTTCATTTCTTTAATTTATTTTACAAATGATATTATTATTTGATTAACGATTTTCCTCTTATATTATTCCAAGTGTGGTATGATTTGTTGGTTTCTTTTAAGGTACTTCGATTTTAAAGATTTGATCTTTTTCACCTTTCCAGACAATGGCCAAAGACGATAAACGAAAACGCTGCGAGGAGGTGAATAAAGATATGATTAGTAGCTTGCCTAATGTGATAATTGGTCATATACTCTCGTTTCTTCCTACTAAAGATGCTCTGTGTACCTGCATTTTGTCCAAAAGTTGGAGAGAACTCTGGAGATCACTTTCCAATTTTGATTTTGATGATCGCACATCGAAAAGTAAGATCATCTTTGGGAATTTCATGGATAGGTTCTTTTATGTTCATAACTCGCGTGAAAACTCCATTACAAAATTTCGTCTCCGCGTACATGGAAACTATCCTTCTTCCCGATTAAGTCAATGGATTGATGCAGCGATTAAGGACAATATTGAGGAGCTTATACTTTGGATACCTCTACTTACTCGTGTTCCGTTGCCTCGGAGAGTTTTTAGTTGTGAGAAATTAGTGGTTTTGAACCTTAGATATGGAATTGCTATTGATCTTCTTGGTGTTGGTGTGCGCTTTTCATGTCTGAAGGTCCTTCATCTTGAAGGACTCCCGATGCTTGACGATCTTGCTTCCATAGAGAAACTATTAGCAGGTTCCCCAGTCCTTGAAGAACTGAAAATCGAACATGAATATTGTCAATCCAGGAACGCTTTACGTGTATGCTCAAGCTCACTGAAACGCTTGACCATAAGATTCACGCGTATTCGTTATTACAGGAAGGATCCTGGTTGCAGAGCACTCACTCTTGATACCCCAAACCTAGAGCTTCTTATACTAACTGATTTCGTGTCCGAGGAGTTAAACATGCAGCAACTTCCGTGCTCACTAGTCGAGGCATCCATCAGTGTTGCTTTTACACATTTCTTCATCATACAACTAGATAGTTATATTGACATGGCGGTTCAGTTCTTGAGACTGATCATGCCTATTGTCAGGATCTTACGCTTGTGTGGGACTACTATGAGGGTAAGTTTTTTCCTCATTTCACTGTTGTGCTTAAATTTTCAGTGGTCTGATGACGCACCCCCTCACATGTTTACCCCTATACAGATTTTATCAAACGCGGTTCGTAAGAAGTTGCCTTGCTTCGAAGATCTGCCTAATTTTCAGAACTTGACTCGTTTGGAGATTGAAGCTAGTGGAGATTGTCGTTGGATGGTTTTGCATGAGATACTCAAATGCTCTGTTAAGCTGGAAGTCTTCATCTTATACAAGGACAAGGTTAGTTCCTACAAGATAAATACGTGCGCAATGTTTTCTGGAAGCATGAATATCGGTATTGTTCTTCTTCTTACTGGCTTTAACCGTTCAGGCTAAGGATACTCCCAAATGGCGAAGTCTTGTATGCCTTAATTCTTCGGCAATTCCCAAATGGCGAAATCCTGAATTCGCGCCACGGTGCATGAGGTCAAGCCTTAAAGTGATTGAGTGTGTAGATTTTGAAGGGGATTTCTCGGAGATAGAAATGGCGGAATATTTCATAAAGAATGCACTGGTCTTGGAGAAGATGGCTATCAGATTTGGATGGGGCATGACTCATAATTCAAAAGAACGTGTTGCCAAGAGGCTGTCAGGGTGTCAAATAGGCTCCGAAGCATGTCGAATTACATTTTCATCACCTTGATTTAGTTTTTTTTTTAATTCCTTTTCTGTTAGAGATTGCTCAACGAGGAAGAGAGAATGCAAATTACCCATATTTGATATCCATGTATATGGATGAATTCTTTTTGTTGTTCTAGTATAAAATTGTGTATTAAATACACAATTTTAAAAACTTAGATACTTGGATGAATTCTTTTTGTTGTTCATAGTCTGAACTGATTTTCTTTCAACAAGTGATTTGGAAAAATCGATTAAAAAATAAATCTTTCAGGAAATTCAAATTTCAAAATATTGATGAAGTGAAAAAGGAAACACAATCAATTCATGAGATTCCTAAAGTATAATATTTTTATATTTTTTTCAAGCATTTGATTCCACTTAAATATATTGTATTATGTAGAATATCATATTTACAAATTTCTCATATGATAAAAAAAAAAACGATTTTTTAGTATAAGTAAAGGAATCCTAGTTTCCTAAATGTCAGGAATTTAGGATATAAAGGAATCCTAGTTTCCTAAATGTCAGGAATTTAGGAAATAAGGATTAATAATAAAACAAGTTATTCATACATTTTCATATAATTAAGATAAAGTAGCGAATTGGAACAACTATGTTTATTGAATTTGTTATAGATAAAAACAAATAAATATTTGGAGAACCTCCCAAGAAAAACACTTAATAAAATATATATATACCTTCCTCTCAAATTCTCTCTTGTTCTTCAAATTCTCTCTTGTTCTTTAGCTTTGCAATTCAGCATTATTGTCCTGAATTGATTTTCTTTCAACAAGTGGTATCAAAACGTTTTCTGATTGTTTGACATGGCAATTCAAACTTCGCACTTTAGTCTCTTTGTTTGACAAATGATAAGTATAAGATTTGGTGTATCTGTGTGAAAACTTGGCTAGATTCTCAAGATGTGTGAGAAATGGTTGCAAAAAGCTTTAAAGAGCTTGTGAAAGGATTGACGTTGACACCTGTCCAGAAGGAGGCCATGCAGAAGGCATGAAATAACGATCAACAAACACTCACAATCATTCATCAATATTTGGATGACACCACTGTTGAGACAGTGGTTGACGTAACCACTGCCAAACAAGCATGAAAAGTTTTGCAACAATCAAACTAAGAAGCTGATAACGTAAAAAAGGTTTGCCTACAAAAGTTACGAGGTGACTTTAAAAAATTGCATATGCTTGAGTAAGAGAATATTTTAGAATACTTTGTTAGAGTATTAACCATATACAATGAGATGAAAAGACATGGAGAGAAGATGGAAGAAATGTGTGTGATAGAAAAGATCCTACGATCGTTACAGAAGAAATTCCACTATGTGGTGGTCGCAATAGAGAAATCGCAAAATATAGATTCTTTTTAACAATTCAAGATCTCATGAGAAAACTACAAGCCTATAAAAAAAGAGTCAGTAAAATTCAAGAAACCATGGGTGCATAAGCACTCTTCTCAAAATTCTCTATAAAAGAGAAACAAGATGGCTCTAGATATAACCTAGGAGATAGAGACAGATTTGAAAAAGGAGGTCGATGTAGCCTCAATAGGTTAACTGGTCGACTGATTAAAGCTAACCAGTCGACCAGATCCTCAGACAGTAGCAATCCAAGACCCGGGTTTTATAAAATAAAAATTAAATGCTATAATTAAAAAAAAAGAGGTTATTATACTAGGGATTGCTAAAATTCAATCAAAAGGGTTGAAACTATAATTGGAAAGATAACCATGACAAAGAAGAAGATGTAGTTCATCAGTCGACCATCACGACCACAAAGCCGTGGAGTCCACACGAGGCTCACGAGTCTGTTGTCACCAAGGAGCCATGGAGTCCACAAGCACGCGAATCCATCGTTGTAGCCACAGATCGAGCCATGGCATCCGCACGAATCTCACGGAACCATCATTGCAGCCATAGAGCCATGGAGTCCACGTGAGGCTCCCAATCCATTGCAAGCATGGAGCCATGGAGTCCATGAACAAGGGGTAACTAAAAAGCCGCATCGTCACGAACAGTGCAGAAACCAATAATTGAGCACAACAGTCTCTGCTTTTCTTATACAAAGTTGAAATGTAGTTCGAGACTAGGCTCAGTTTCTTTCCTCAAATGTTTCGAATATTTGCTCTCAGATCTCAATCAAAAGTACTTTCAAAAAAGATAAAATTAAAAACAGAGCTAAACGAGTATCCTTTTAGTTGACCATTGCATGCTATCAATGGAGAATAAGAAAGATACAAGGTGAAGTAGAATCAGCCTGACACAAACACATCAATTTACCCATACAAAAAAAAAATCATATAACATTTGGAAAAGCAGGATGACCATCAAATCTTGTTGCCTTAAACAATCTTCTTGTATCTTCTTCAGGAAATAAAAAAAGAAAAGATTAAAAATTGTGTGTGTGTGTGTGTGTATTTATATAAAACTCTTGCATTTTCTAGTTGCTTTTTTTTTTTAATAATAGAGAGTATTAATAAAAAAATAGGCATCTCCTAAAAAGTTAAATGACGATTCATGACTGCGTTAGAAATGAGATAAAAATAAATAAAAGGAAACATTGAAGGAAATATATAACAACCGGAGTACTTATGTGTATTTCTTTCCCTTGTTCTTTACAAGATCCCTACAAAGCCTACATTCCTGGCAGAATAAGTCCAATTTACTACCTTCTAACTGGCATAGAAGATGATCTACGAATATCTTCCACGTGAAAATTTGATGTTTCTGATGAAGCAACAGAAGCTGAGTGTCGAAGGAAAGGAGTAGCTACCCCGCTTGAAGTTTCATTGGCAACTGTGGTAGGACTAACTGAAATAAAAGAAGCTGGCTGCAACTCGATTTGAGTGACTGGATCTGCATCATTCTCAGGAATATCAAGCAAATGATGATTGTCTTCCTCTGACATTAATGTGCTTGTGTCTCTGTGCATTGTAGAATCATCTGTGACAATTCCATGCCTTCTCTTCCCCCTAGCTGCTGCTTTCCCCCACCCATGGATTGTGTCCCTTATTCTTTGAGGAAATAATGCCGGCTTATAGTTTGTTCCCATCTGGTAAAAGGGAGAGAACAATACGTGATGCTAATAATGACCAGAAAATGATTGAACAAAAAAAATGTGGTATAATGCTACCACCTTAACCCGATGAAAACCTGCTCAAGCATTTCATGTTACTAGTTAGGAAGAGAGAGGCTTGTTCTACTCACAAGTGGATAAAGATGATTTCAATTCTTAAAACGCCATAAAAAATTTATGGCAATTTAAAGGACTCGACATCATGACTTATTCTCATGTCTAAAAATATATGAAGTTTGTTCCAAAACCCTTGCTTGGTAATGGATTGTGATAAAACACCACAGCATCGCTCCCAGAAAGGAAAAGGTGGGAGAAGATAATAAGAAGGAAAAAACTTGAGGTTTGTTAGCCGACAAATCAGGCTGTCAAAATTTATTAGTTTCAACAATGTTGACGTTAGAAATAATTTCCATGGCCACTGTTCTTTCGTATGTATCAGCATGAACGGCAAATTTGAGGGTACACTCATAAACTAGGTGCTTGCACAATACTGCATAAACATGGTCATGAAGAACTTCAGACGTCCTACTTGGACATGTTCATGCATTTGCATTTGATTGCCAGTCACTAGCTAGTTCTATAACTCCTGCATTATATACACTGCTTAGACAAAAATATATTCATTAGTGTCTCCTCTCTTTCTTTTAGATACTGTGGTTGGATTTGACAACAAGCCCAGGAATAAAGACACATGCAGCTGGCATATGCCATGAGGCTGAAGGGCTATATTGGCGGTCAAGTCTCTGTTACTGGAAGCTGTGGTGTATCTGCATCTGATACAAGTTAAAACTAGCTAGATTGTGGTAGATTATGTGCTTCTAATGTCTTGTTCATGATATTTGTTGACTAGTAGATTATGCATTAGTATTTTCTTGCATATAATATGAATTGACCAGTTTTTTCCTTGGGGAAAAGTGCATATAGTGGCAATATGATATACCTGGGTAGCAAGTGCATACAGTGGCAAGGTGATGTAGCTGCAGAGGAACTGCCCAGCATGTTCCTTTTCAGTACAATCATTAGTTTCCTTTTACATATTTGTTATTTATATCAAGAAAACAGCTGTAAATATTTGTGTAATCATAAGGTAATTAGCTTTCTATAATTAGGTCGAGATTATAGTTAATAGTAGCAGATTTTATGGAATGTAAATCAGAATTCTTTTAATTTAATGAAAGAGACTCTCATGAAGGGAGGTCATTCAGCCAAATTAACAATGATATACCTGGGTAGCAAGTGCATAAAGTGGCAAGGTGCTGTAGCTGCAGAGGAACTGCCCAGCAAACCTACAAGATAATACAATAATGCAGTAGCTGTAAAAGCTGATGAATCCTCAAGAAAGTCTCAACTATCTCAGATGTATGCATACCCCAACACAAGTCGTATGTACACCTGCAAATGGTTCCTAATAAAGCAGGATCTGTACCCAAATTGCCACTGTAAATTAATCAACAAAAGACAGATCAGTTCAACGTACAGATTCAACACCTCATCATGGAAAAGAAAAAACTTTGTATCTCCTCATTTCTGATTCTTCTGGTCAGTGATTATCACACATTCTTTTCGTAAACATTGAATCAACCCAGGAAAAAGTGAGGTTTTTGTTCAAACAATCACAGAAATTATAAAAAATTTGAGCTTGGTTGATGTCAAGAAGGAAAGGACAAAAGTGAACTCTCGCAGTCCAATGAATAATGATCAAGTCAGGGTAGAGGAGGTACCCAAAACCAAAAGAATGAAGCCAATTCAAATGCATTCTGCAATCACATTTCAGAGAAAGAAAAGAACGAGATGTCAGTTATGCTACTTTGGCACAACACCATAGAACCATTTTCTAGGAAAGAAGGAACTGAAAGGACGGTATATGTTACCATTTTAACTTGAGCAACTGATCACAGTGAGCATTGCTTACCTGGAACAGGATAAAATGGATCAATGGCAGAAACAGTTCTGGCTTCTTGAACCAGAAAAGATCATCTCGAGGCCTCAGCTTCCCTTCTACAGAGTGTCCAGTTAGGCCAGCAGTCTCTAATGTCAAGGTCGCAATAACATGTTGTAGCTTTGCACCGACTACAAGAACAAGCTGCCCATGACATCAAATATCAGAAAAGCACAGTGCAATTACTTAAAGTAATACAAAATTCGTTACTTGTAACATGTTGTCCTTCCAAATGTCTGTTTCTCACTGCATACTTTTGTTTCTACCGAGGAAAATTCCATTTGCAGCATACAAGTGATTGATAAAACTGAAACTCAAAAGAACCTGCAGCACTTACAGTGATTGGAACGACGGATATCCAGAAATAGAGATTAGATCCTGTTGAAAGGTTCCAAAACGAACAAACCATAAATTAGTAAGATAGATTGAGACTTTAGGATAACCCGATCATACAACACCAGATCATTTATGATTTATGATTGTATGTTGCGGGCTGATTAATTTTTTTTAACGTAAATAACTGTCTAAGCGTTGATGTATATTAAATAATATTTTTTTTACAATATTAATATAGCAACATATATAGAAAGTAGATAAAAAAAAATTACAAAACTTAATTAAAAAAATTAATATCCAATTAAAAAAATCCAAAAAAATAAACAGAGTCAACTCATAACCCCGAGTCATGAAATCGGAATAATCCTATAAAAAGCAAATAAAAAACAAATTACGGAGTCCAATTTCAACTAACTCAATATTAAAAGATGAAATCGAAATAAAATCAATTTAAAAAAGCTGCAAAAGAAAAAAACAACGCAAATCAACCCGAGCTAATTTGTTAAACTCGTTATCTAGATCATGAGATCATGATAAATACATTGAAAGCAAATTAAAAAAAAAAAATTATCAAGTCTCAATTCCAACAAATCCAGTATTAAATATTAAAATATAATAATAAATTCATATAACCAGTATATAACATAATAGAAAGAAAATTTAAAAATAATTACAAAATACAATTTCTAGAATAACCTAATATTAAAAAATAAAATTAAAAAAATGTTAAATTAAAAAAATATTAAATAAAAAAACAAAACAAAACACTAATGAATAATTTTTTATGAGTGGCTACGCTGAATTAGCCATAAATGTTTTAATTAATGTTTTGTTAATACTCACCGAAATTCGTATATTGTTACCCAATGGCAAGTGCAAAACAAAGCGATTCATAGCATTAATTATTTTTCACTCTCATAGACATACCTTCCACATTAAACAGCATGAATGCAACAACAAATCCCCACAATGGACCACTGCAAGGCATTGAACACACAGGCATTTAGCTGGTCCATCTTCTCCTTGCTCAATCATGCAGATGAATGGCCTGAAAATACAAGAAACATTCAAAGTACATAGACGACGTTACCTCACACCAACAATTCTCTGGAATTCTTCTTCCATAGAGCGAATCATGTAGCTGTGAAAATCGAATTTCAATAAGAGGTTGTGATTCTGCCATGAATAAGAAAAAACAAAGAGGAATGGATGTCAATAAAGCATCACTGATACTACCAACAGTATATCAGCAAAGACGCTCACGTTGTATCTGTATATATACACTTCATTTTCTTCTTCTTTCTTAAACCCTAGTACAATACCATTGAATTCCTCGGTTGATTCTGGGATGATAACACCCCTACTCCTCTCTTTTTCCTGGAGGAGAGTGTCATATTGCATTGATAGTAAATCCTAAATGCTAGTTGAAAAGTAGAACTTCCTATGTGCCCCTTGCAATGTTGTAAATGCTATTTGAGAAATAAAAATTTACTTCAAGTATGGGCTAACAGATAACAGCAGATCATACCATGATGAAGCCCTTGCGAAGAGTGAGGTAGTCTGTGCGAGCCACTGAAGGTCCAAATTGCCGAAAGAAACATGTCTGCAAGTTGATAAAACACATCAAACGATGACCAACACAAAAACAAGGCCTGATGGGAAGGCTCTAATTCTATTGCAGAATTTGAGGTAATAACAAGCAAGCATCGATTACAACATAGAAAGCATTAAAGAGCAAGAAAGAGAGTTTTGTACCTACCACCCAGATAAGAAAACTATTCTTGACCAAAGGGCTTGATGTACGTTGTCTTGCGAAGGTTGTTTGCCTTCGCAATGTCTTTTCTCTATTGATTTCTGTTACAGAATAGATTACTAAGTCGTGATTTCTGTGATACAGCAGTATTTCTAAGAATAAATATTCTCAATTGAAATGATATTGGAAGGTGAAGGTATCGCTTGAAAAATAATGCCAAGAGAGGAAGAAAAGAGAAAACAACAGAAACTTATTGCGAGTTCCTATTTTTTTCCTAAGTATCTTCATTCGAATACAAACAATAAAATC
>Ga0307515_10024223_pt1 | contig 10586 bp, 11 predicted proteins | sample 17_EM_MG_FD_194513 | JGI IMG/M metagenome (GOLD analysis project Ga0307515, IMG submission 194513) | Populus trichocarpa ectomycorrhiza microbial communities from riparian zone in the Pacific Northwest, United States - 17_EM | ecosystem: Host-associated > Plants > Roots > Unclassified | place...
TGAATCGGCTTTAACGTCGTTGAGCGCCAGCAGCAGCTTGACCACCGCCTCGTGTCCGTTCCTTGCCGCCCGCGACAGCGGGGTCTGTCCGTACTTGTACTTTGAATCGGCTTTAACGTCGTTGCGCGCTAGCAGCAGCTTAACCACCGCCTCGTGTCCGTTCTCTGCCGCCCACAACAGCGGTGTCTGTTCGTAATTGTCCTTTGAGTCGGCTTCAACGTCGTTGCGCGCCAGCAGCAGCTTGACCACCGCCTCGTGTCCGTTCCTTGCCGCCCACAACAGTAGCGTCCGTCCGACGTTATCCTTCAAGTTGGCGTCCGCGCCCAGCTGGATCAGCATCCGCACAGTAGCCTCGTGCCCTTTCTGCGCCACCATAAGCAGCGCCCTCTGTTCGGCGTCATCCTTCGCGCTCAAATCCTCGCCCAGCTTGGCCAGTGCCCGCACCGCTGCAATGTACAACGCCGTCTGTCCGGCGTTATCTGTTGCATTGACATCCGCGCCCAGCTGGACCAGCGCCCGCACAGTCGCCTCATGCTCGTTCCCTGCTGCCCACGACAGCGGCGTCCGTCCGACGTTATCCTTCGCATTGACATCCGCGCCCAGCTGGACCAGTACCCGCACAGCCGCCTCGTGCTTGTTCCCTGCTGCCCATGACAGCGGCGTCCGTTCGACGTTATCCCTTACGTTGGTATCCGCGCCTAGCTCGACCAGCATCCGCACCGTCGCCTCGTGCCCGTTCTCCGCTGCAGTGAACAGCGCCGTCCATATCTTATTATCTTTCGCGTTGACGTCCGCGCCCCTATCGATTAGCGCCCGTACCGCCACCTCGTGCCCGTTTCCTGCCGCAAGATGCAGAGCCGTTTGCCCTTTGTCGTCTCTTGCTTTTAAGTTTGCTTTCTTTTTAACTAATAGTACCACGATACCCGCGTGACCTGTCTCTGCGGCGTGATGAAGAGCGGTTCGACCGTTATTGTCTGTCTTTTTAGGATTACATACTTGAAGTAACCGTTGAATAATCTCAATCTTCCCTATCCTCGATGCTAAATGCAGTGCTGGAAGATTGTTATGGCAATAAAATGGTAGGTTGAAGATATCGGTTCTGGGCTTAGGGTTTTGTGGATCGAATAGAAGATCGAGAAGTGGAAGGTGACGGTTCACTATAGCCCACCCTAACAAGCCGGAATAGTGAGAATCAAGCGATTCTCCTATAGGTTCCCATGGATGCCATCGCCATGACAAATTTGGTTCAAGCGCAAGCGTTCGGAACTTGTGCCAGCACTTGGAATCTTTGACTATGCCATGGGTAAGAGGTGCCCATTGTTCTTTTGCAAAGTGGAAGAAAGACGACAGTTCCGTGATAGGAGGTACTCTCGAAGAATTTCTAGGGAAAGAAATCTGCGCTGATCTGGGTTTGGGCATGGCGAACCGCATCCATGAGATAGGTTGGACCAATTTTTCAACTGCTGTGGGACCCATTTTAATTGTCGAGCCTTTGCTTGCATTAGAGGGCTGCAAACTGAGAGCGTAGTCAGGGGAAGTAAGGTGCGCCACGCAAAGCTTCCCGAGTTCAAGCTCCGCGGCGTTTAGCTCAAAGCCAGTAGTAAAGAGTCGGGCATCAGCCTTTTGGTCCTCCAAGAACTGACGCACGGAGTGGTGTACGAGGAGGACTTGGTCGTTGTGGTCTCGAGTGATGAGGTTAGAGCAGCATTTCAAAAGCTCTTGTGCTAATGGCATATTTTCTCGGTCAAGGCACCCGGTATCGGCATCAATCGCAAGTGCCTCCCTAAGCTGGTCGATTTTTAAAGGTCTAATAGCTGCACATACCCAGCGCAGAATCTTTTGGGCGAAGCGACTATGTTGCCTGCTTATCCTCGTCAAGCAGCGGTCGTATGTCTCGCTTAGATCCCTCGGTAGGTTCGCGAGGGCCTTTCGGATATCGGCGTCCGTGGAGCATTCGTCCCATAGAGCCTCTAGTTGCAGACTCACCCATAAAATCCTCCTCGAACATTAGCAATGGGTAAATTTGGGGTTTACTACAAGTGCTGTACTAACATGCGATCAGCCCTCTTATTAAGTTTGCTCTTAATGTCTTGAAGCACGCACTCCTTCTCGGTAATCTGCTTTTCTAGCATCTTTTCCTCAATTCTCCACTCAATAAAACGGTGAATATCTTCTCTATTGTCCTCGTTCGATATGCATATAGCGATAGAGTCTGGTATAGCGGTTGTCACGTCAAGGCCTTCGCGTCCAGAGATAAAAACTTTTGGGCCATGCGGCGACATTAATTCCCTAAAGGTTTTAATTACCTTTCGTACTTCTTCTAGCCCGCACTCATCGAGCCCATCCACAACATATATTGTAGTCGGAAGTAACTCGCTCAGGGGAACGAAGATGTTATCTATAGTCTCTTCGAAACTAGGATGATACCGCTTTGGACCGTAGAATCGCTTAACATAAGATATTATGCGTAAGGGACACGGCTTTCCAATCATATCTAGGTGACCGAGGATCTGTTTAATGTAGCTTCTAAACAGATAGATTGCCTTTAGTTGGAATTTTTTCGAGTGACTGTAGAAAAAGTGGGTCACTAAATCATCCGTCTTCTGGGATGCCTGTACCATGTGCTGAACTACGGTGCTCCTAAGCGATATTAATATTCTAATACTTTAGGGTAGGACAAGACGTTACCGTGGCAACATACGTGATAAGAGTCTTTCCGCAGCCAACTAGAGCACAGCAATGAGCATGTAACTTTAACTAGCCGACATACAATGCATACTTTTACCAGATAGCCACAGGCACGGGTGACTACTATTCTCAAGCCACGCTATAAACCTTTTATCTTCTAATATCCAGGTTGTAGTGTTCGGGCACCTGTTCCGTAAGTAGTCCTGGAAGGTGCGGTCTGGCTCATAGGCAGAGATGTGTTCGAAGATATTATAGGAGGCAATTCCTGCTTGGTATTAGAAATACTGCAATTGTGCGGGCAAAAGATTTAAGGTATACCCTCTTGAGCTAAGTCCCATTCCGATCTTTTTGAGAGAGCCAAGAATCGCGAATGATTATCCAGCGGAAGAGACTTTCCAAAAGCGTCCACTTTATAAGCTATATTTACGTTGCAAATTAGATATAGTACACCAAAGATGAATAATTCTTTTTAGAAAAGGGAATAGAGTAAGCGTTACGCGCTACACTAACCCTCTTTTCCCTGAATGGCTTCACTCACGGTAGGTATTGTGGCTACTTACCCGCAGGTATGACCGATAGGACCTCTTTAGCGCACGCGGCTGCTGTTGCGGCTGCGTAAGGCTGCCACCTCTTGTTCTTGTGCGAGTCGGCATAGTCGCAGATGCCTCGGATGACGAGACACGGAAAGCTATTCATTAGTCCTGCAGCTTCCATCTCGAAGCAAAGGACACCACCAAGCTCCGAGCTCAGTCGGTCTCTAGTGACACCGTCTCTGATGACTTGATTACCAGAGGCTATTGTGCCGTAGTGAACCATAATTTCTAGACTTCCACGCTTGGTCCGCTCCAATAATCTGTCTATGCTACAATTTTCACATGTAGGTCCTCCAACATGATTGTACGTTGACTCGAAAAGAATATCGGGGCCTGCGTTGCCGCGTGCGAATTCTGGTACACGGCAAAGTGCGGACAGGTATTCTAAGAGAACACCCCTGCGTCTAGTGTTATTAGCTTGTAGCTTCACAAGCGCGTTCAGTAGGATAGTTGGCGGTGTGTTAAGGAAACTCGTCCGTACGAATCCGCTCGGTGTAGTCTTTCCAAAGTCATATTGAACTACTCCCCCATGCTGCATGTACGGTTGACTAACCACCACATCCCCAAGCCGAATATCTGATTCATCGCTTGGGACGCCGCCTCCGATACCCACCATCAGACCGAACCGGATTGATGTGAACTTTGCCTGCATCTGAACAGCGACTGCGGCGGCCGAGTTGGTTCCTGTCTGACCTGCCGGCAAACAAGCAATGACGATATTGTGTTCACCTATACGGCCGAGTGTGTAGAGGTTGGTGTCATTGGGGTCTTGGGGTATGTCTTCATACTCTTCGTCCAGCAGCTCTGCTGCCGCAGCGAGCTCGACCGGGAGTGCAGAAACCCATCCCACCGTATAGTCTTCAGGGCGAAGGTAGCGTTTCGGCATTTAAGCAGTAACCAAAAGAGATGTGATCCTTGTCGATTACAAGGAACTTGTATTCGCAGTCCCTACCGCTAGGAGTTGCGCTAGGAGCTATAGCTGCGAGCGGGCCACGTGCGCTGCACGTGGCTAAGGAAAACCCTTCCTTACCTCGCACTCGGACGCCTCCTTTTCCTTAAGGATTTGTCTGATGTTGAGCCGATGGAGATTATCGCTTTGGAGAGGAAATTTACCTAGAGCTGATCATAATGATACCGTCACCTAGTCCTAGAGAAAGCGAACATTGTAGTTAACTGCCAACTACCATCTTTGACCCTGCTATATGTGCGTTGAGGCGCACACTTGATACGGTCTCACGATTATGCCTTCGTGAATTAGTTGAGATACTTATGAAAACCAGAAATTCCTTAGCACAAGCAGTTCTCGAGTTTTCCAGGCCTTCAACCAAAACTTGTATCTCATGTCACACAACATAGAATATACGACTAACTTCTTGCGTTTGTAGCATATTAACAGCGTAGGGAATACTATTGCCACGAATAATAGCCACCAATGATATCTATATGATCTCTCCTAAATACGAACATGTTCTAATATCCCGTGCGACTTTGGCCTAACGGAACACCTTAGCCGCATATAATACAGTAGCATCATCCGAACGAATCCAGGCCTCTTCTGAAAGCTAAGACGCCGCCTGCTCCAAGCACTCCCCCACATCCCCGCCCCCCAAAACCCGCTTCAGTCTCTCAACCTCGTCGTCCGCGAGCCCGCATGCATCTCTCACATACCGCTCGGCGCTGCCCCAGCGCCGCCGCACCATCTCCAGCATCGCCAGCATGCTCTCCTCCCGCGCGCCGACCATGCGCTCCGCACGCGCGCGGCCAGCCTCACCATCATTCGCGAACACGGGGCTCTTCACGAGCCGCGAGACGACGCGCTGGCGGATGGGCGCGAGCCCCGCGTTCGAGAGCGCGTACTCGGCCGCGATGTCGCGGTCGCGCACGCCCAGGAGGGAGAGCAGGACGCCCATCAGCACGCCGGTGCGGTTATTGCCTGTGGTGCAGTGGACGAGGCACGCGGGGCCGGCGGGCCCGTCCGCGGCGGGCGTCAGCGCGGCGACGTGCAGCAGGACGTTGCGGAAGACGGGAGCGCCGTGGACCAGGATGTCGGTGAAGGCCTCCACGATGCCCTGTTCGCGGCGGCGCGCTTAGAGACTTGCTGCAGGCGGGAGAAAGAGATGGGGTGGGGAGATGAGAAGCTTTGTCGGTCGCGTACCTCGGTCCCGTCGCTCGAGTACTGCACGTAGCGCGCGGCCGCCTTCTGCGGCGAGTAGTCCGCCTCGCTGAATACGGGGCACCAGGTGCGTTGGATGCTGGCGAGCTCCTTGTACCCGCCCGCCTTGTCGATTTGCGGCTTCGAGCGCAGGTCGAACGACGTCGTGATGCTGAGCTCGTGCAGCTTGGCCAGTCCGGCGTCGCTCACGGGCGAGGGGTCAGGCCCGCGGTAGAGGATGTGCTTGCGGACGGTGGAGAGAACAGTGCCGTTGCTGTCGACGATCGGCCAGCCGCCCATGTCGCGGAGGTTCGTGAGGCTAGGGACGGCCACAAAGGGGGGTGGGAGCTCCGAGTCCATTTCGTGCTGGTGTGCGTTAGACTGGAGAGGATTGGAATTGGAAGCAATTGGGAATACAATGTCGTTCTTGAGAGCTGAGGAGAGCAATAGGGATAGGAAGACGAGACAGCCGCAAAAGAAATTATTCCATAACCGACATCCGCCTTTTCATAGCGGCTGATGGCCAGCTAAAAAACCATGTAACATGTTCTATGGACAAGTCTGAGATGCCGCAGAGAAATCGCGGTCGCGGATATCGTATGATGAGAGTCTGGATAAGTTCCTGAGAACCGGTCCCCGTGATCGCCCATTCTAACCCGAAACTCGTTCGGCTCATGCGGGTTTGGAGGGGCGACTAATAGAAAAGGCACCCCTGCAAACCACTCCTAACAATGCTCAGCCCTGCACTGCAATTTTAGCGTACTCGAGGCATTCAAACGCCAAGCCCCGACCGCGTTCCACGCCGACTCGCATTCTGCCGCTCAATGACGCTTCTCATCCAGCAATATTCCGCCGTCTTTGTAATTTATGAGGCACAGCTGTGGAGGAACTGGGACGAGGCCACAATATAATATCACTGCCTGTCATATTTCCTCCCTCTCTGCTGTAGCATATGTGCTCCACTAGATTCCTCTGCAAAACCACAGCTTCTACCGATTTTACAGTACTCGCTAGATCTATATTTGGCAGAAGAACGCCGATTGCGACAGCAAAAGCAAACATGAGCACTACGAGTACTCCCTTGAAACCAATCCACGAGCCTGGCACCGCAGACGGCTGGCACGGCGTCATCGCGCCCGACAGCCCGTTCCCGCCTGAGGCAGGCCGGTACCACCTCTACATCGGGCTGCCCCTTCGCGCACCGCGCAAACCTCGTGCGACACCTCTTCGGTCTGACCTCCTTCATCGATATCTCAATCGTAAAGCCGTATCCGAAAGGCGACGAGAAGGGCTGGCCAGGCTGGCGGTTCCCGAAGAGCGACGACGAGTATCCCGGCGCAACGCGGGATAAGCTGTTCGGCAGTGAATATTTGCACGAAGTGTATTTCAGGGCGGACAAGGAGTATAAAGGGAGATATAGCGTGCCGCTGCTGTGGGATAAGAAGGGCAACACCATCGTCAACAATGTAAGACGGGAGTTGCGCGGGCACTGGCATCGTGGTGCTTGTCTCACGCTCTTTGCCCCTCTTTCTCTCCCAATGCCCCTCCCTACACGCTGCATTCTAACTCCAACGCGGCAATGGGAGTATGGAGCGAGTGTGTTTAATACGCGTGACTGACCTTTTGTCCAACGCCACAGGAATCCGCCGAGCTCCTCCGCTGGCTCCCCACGGCCTTCCATTCCATCCTGCCCTCACCCCAGGCCGGGCTAGACCTCTACCCCGCCTCCCTGTGCACCGAAATCGACGCCCTCACCACCTGGCTCCAGCGCGATCTGAATACCGGCGTCTACAAAGCCGGCTTCGCTCAAACCCAATCCGGCTACGACGCCGGCGTGATACCGGTCTTCGGCGCACTCAATCAGCTCGAAGAGATTGTGGCGCAGAACGAGGGACCTTATATATTAGGGAAGGCGCTGACGGAGCTGGATCTGCGGGTGCATGCGACGCTGATCAGGTTTGATACCATGTATGTGCAGCATTTCAAGTGCAATTTGGGGACTATCAGGCATGATTATCCAGTGTTGAATAATTGGTTGAAGAGTTTGTACTGGAATGTCAAAGGCTTCAAAGAAAGTACCGATTTTAAACATATCAAGGAGAATGTGAGAGGTTTTTCTTTTTTTTCTTCTCTTTTTTCTCTCTGGAAGTTACCGGGGGAAGGGCGCATAGATGAAGGCTGATGTGGGAATAGTACACGAAGAGCCATCATGACATCAATCCGCATGCCATCACGCCGATGGGGCCATATCCAGACGTCGAGGGGGGCGTGGAGACGGATTTTAGCAAGGTGAGGGTCGGAGGGGTGAAGATGCCGACGGTGCTGGAATATCAGAAGACCTTGGAGTGAGGAGGTGAGGGAAGATAGAGCTAGGGAAATTCTCGTGATCAGGCGTTTTGGAGATGATGATTCGTAAGTAGAAGTGGGCCTCTGCGCTAGTGCAGACTATGCATTAATAATGGCCTTCACATCTCATCCCACTAAGGATAAAAAACATCGTAAATCCTTTCGTATTCTAAAACGCTGGAAGCTTATGTATGTATACATGTAAATATATATATGCGCCCTCAACCGCTTTCCGTCCACAAAATCTTTCTACGCCTCCCCAGCCTCCCTCTTAGTAAACCCAATCCCCGCACCGACAGGACAGTTGGGCACATTTGCTTGCCATGCAATCTTCGCATACGCCGGTAGGTAGTTGTTCGTCGTGAACGTCTCTGGTAGGTAATACGACACGTCCGCGCTCGTGTAACTGCCGCCAACTCTCTTGAGTGCATTCAAGATATAGCTCTGGATAAAATCCAAGAACACCAAATCGACCGTCTCCGGGTCGCTGCCGTCAGTCGGGAACGACGCGTTAGCCTGCAGGTCATTACGCTGTGAGTAGTAAGGGATAGCTGGGTGGATAGTGTCGTCGCCATCGGTGCCGAAGTCGTCGCTGGTCGTGTAACCGGGGACAGGAGTGGTGGATTGACGGCGCACGAGACGGCCACTTGGGTAAGTGCGGGCACGCAGGTCTTGGTGGTCGTGTGTGACTGGTGGGTCCAGGCAGGTGTCGCGGTCTGCGATGAGAGGCTGGAAATCGAAATCTCGAGTCGAGAGGTCGCGGCGCTTTTTCTGGAAGGCGCCCGCATTCAGGATACCAAGGACTTGCTGGGTGGTGTTAGTGAGGGTTGATGATAGGGAGGTTCGGTTTTTAACTTACTTTGGCTTGTGAGTACGGGACGTCGGGGATAAATTGGAATCCATCAGTGAAAGGGCTGACGATGAAGGAATCGTCATAGGTAAAGGGTCCCTTCGCAAGATCGAAGCGAACACTTCCAGTGTTGATAATAATCAATCTTGGCGTGTCTGCTCGTGACTGGTTGACTACTACCGTTGCCAAAGCAGTTTGTAGCAGGCCGAAAATGTTACCATCGGCGAGGAAGGGCTTGCAGTACTGGCACCACGTTTCGGGGGCACATCCATAAAGAGAAGTAAGATTTAGCTGCTTCCTTGCGGTTGTGATCTCAGAGGTTATGGTTTTGCCTTTGCTAGTGTCAAAGGTATGGTCTTGGCTGCCTTCAGCATGATAGGCGAACGTCAGTCGGTTCCAGTCAAGGTATCGGCGAGCGTAGCGTAGCGATGACGGAGTGGTGGATTTGGGTAAACCAGCACTAGCAGCTCCAGTGCTCACTGATACAGCGCTTCGAGTTGGGTTTGGAACACCGTGGGGATTGTGCGCTGCCGTACCACTAGAGGATTTGATTCCAGTCATTGCAAACCAGCCAAGCGTTTCACAATAACGGCCTAACTAAAATTTAGCTCATGTGACTTAGGATGAACTTATTTTTTCCCCTTACCTGACTCTATTCCAGTGGCTTTATTATCGTAAACGGTGAAGTCCCGGACATGCGTGTGCCCTCCGAAACCTTGGATGGGCACATCTGGGCGCATTTTCCGGATGGTACTGTAAATCGTGCCAAAAGTACTTGTACTAGACGTAGTCCGGACGGGGTTGTGTCCGATAATAAGAAATAAATCAATTGGTTCAGTGTAGTTGACCGCATTCAAGAACCAGGACTGCTGAACAAGATCTTTAGCTTTGATTACTTTGGACACGTTCGAATTTCCAGTAAAGTCAAAGAGAACTCCAAAGGACATGATTCGAAGTCCTGCACACGGAGAGTCAATCGTCTGTAAGCGATTGATCAGGAGTTTACGTACCATACTCCGTGGTAAAGTAACGATACTTGTGGCCAATATACTCAAATTGTCCAGTTTTTGGGTTAATGATTTGCACATTGCTAGTGAGATATTTGTCCCCATAGACCCTCGAAAAGTTACTGAAGGTCTCGTAGGCAATCTCTGTCACATAAAGCTCGTGGTTGCCAATAGTGAGGAGATCATAATCCAGGTTCTCAAAGATCGCATTGGAGATTAAGCCATTGGGAGAGGTTGCATCGCTCAAACCAGCACCATCGTGGAGATCCTGTGCAACCAGTCAATTACAGGTATTTCTTTAAAGTAATTGAGCCTTGATTCAACATACACCCGTATCAATCAAGAGCAGATCGACCCCCAAATTACGCGCTTTTTGCTTCATAGCCTTGCTGAAGCTAACGAAATCGCCCCAATCAGCACCGTAATTCTGCTCTTTGATATGGCCTTCAAGCCAGCCATGCGTGTCGGTGGTATGCAAGAAATTGATTTGACCCCATTCAAGAGGACCCCTTGGCCCAGTTGTCGCATTCTCGGCATCAGGCTGCATGCGGCGCACATTACGGGTCATAACAACATCGTTCTGCGGTCCATAACAGCCGTCGCAGGCCAAAGCTGACGCGAAGTTCGCCACGCAGGCGACGAGTGTAGAAGCACGCATTCTGTCGAGCTAGGGTGGATGGACGAGGTAGCTAACAGTCCTGGAGGCCCAGCAGCGATCCTTTGCAGCAGCTTTTGAAGGAATCGCAAAGGGCTTGGCGTAGCACAGGCAGAGCCACCTCGCAATAGGTACGAGTACCACGGGGGCCATTTAAGCAGTTCAGTGCGTGCCTGGCAGGGTTCCTGGCAGGAAGCAACGGTCGGGTACATCTTACATTCTCCCTGGGTTCGTCGTCCATACAATTTCCAGAAATTGGCCCCACGTGCAGGGACCGGTGAACTCCGCTGAGCTC
>Ga0307515_10024225_pt1 | contig 10585 bp, 9 predicted proteins | sample 17_EM_MG_FD_194513 | JGI IMG/M metagenome (GOLD analysis project Ga0307515, IMG submission 194513) | Populus trichocarpa ectomycorrhiza microbial communities from riparian zone in the Pacific Northwest, United States - 17_EM | ecosystem: Host-associated > Plants > Roots > Unclassified | place...
GCAGGGCAGGGAGCAACCCAAACGACGTCCTGTTTGGCGCACCACATTTCCGATTTTGGTCCAAGTGTCTCGTCTCCGTTGCGTTATTGCGTTACCAGAAATGCTTCTTCATACTCACACTCCAAAAGTAAGCTAACACACGCGGCCAGTGCTGATGCATACACCCGCTCATTAATGTGCAGTCGGCCCACCTCGTGCTGCTATGAAAACTCCAGACCGCCGCGAGATCGAATATTCCAGCAAATTGGAAACTAGTGCAAATTCTATCATCCAAACAGCATACGTCATTTTCGTCTCGAATCCTAACCTCTTCTGCTTTCGATATATATTGCTGATGTGGACGATATATTTATATGAATTAGAATGCGACAAGCTCAGCCTCGCGGATTGATTCTAAGGAGAGGCACGATCATTCGTATAATTTGGGGCATAGCTCACTGCATTCTCGAGATGTACATATCAATCGCGGTCACCAATTCCGGGGACGTTTCAAATTCGACTGTCTCATAGCATTGAGAAGAGGAAGCGCTCATTTGCGCCCAATCAAGATCAAGAACGACACAATTCCAAGGAATCATTCAATCCAGCCGGCGTTCCAAGTGCAAGCGCAATTCAGATTCCATGGGCATACATGGAGGACCTAGGAAACTCCAATTGAGACTTTCCTGTCTCACTTCCAACCAGACACACGCTGGCCACCAGGCCTTTCCATATAAACTCCGCGTTTCACACCTAGAATCAGCGCTTACCTCTTAACCCTGCCCAACACCTTCTAGGCTCCTGGATCACCCTCTAAGTAACTGGGGCCACTTTTCAAGCCCAAGCTACCAACGGCGCCCGACTGTGAGTCCGAAATACCAAGACCCCGAAGCCATGCCGATGGTAATGCGTCGGCTCATAACCCCCCGAACAATTTTAGGACAGCAAGAGCATCTAGCCACACACGCTGGACCTTAACCATTGTTGTTTGGAGTGTACATATCATTGAGAGTGTGCATATATGGCATTTGTCTTATATGTTAGAAGCGATTTTTCTCGGGGATGGGGGGCTTATTGCCCCTCGAACAACTTCAGAACAGCAAGAGTATATAGCCACACCATCTGACCATGCATTCTTTGGCAGCGTGTTTGATGGTACGGCCAAACCCTGCCTATCCTCACCCGTATTGAGGACACCGATTCACACTCAACGTTATGTAGCGTCGCTCTATTCTTTCGAAAGCATCCCAACAATGGACGTGGAGATGAACTTTCCGTCTCTCCAGGCGCAGCCTGGCGGCTCTCAGTCCTCTAATATCAACCCACAACCCTACCACTCTTCGCCCGCGCAGGCTCATGAGATCTTTTCCTCTGTCGCTCTCGCCAGCACTGGCGTTGACTCTCCTAAGTGCGGTAGATCCCATCAGGTGGAAGTGATCATGACTAATCCCTAATATAGTGTTGAACTCCTTGTTACCATGTCAAGCCCTGCTTCAACCCGTGGAAAATCGGTCGAGCACCGTCGCGAAAACAAGATCGTACTTGAAATCGATATCCGTCCCCGCTCTGTAGGAGTGGAACTTCCTTGGGATTACATCCGGATTCCTCGCACTAAGTCGGTTCAACGCCCTACCGTCCTTGGGAATGAGAAAGCCCTCAACTTCAAGCTGGAGGTCCACGGCGCGACAACTGGGAGGATTCGCGACGCCTTGTGCGAGCGTTGCACTGAGAAAGAGTCCTGGAATTCCTTAGTAGCACCAACATTAGTGGATTTCACTTCAAAACCCAACATGATCAAGCTAAAAAGCGGCAGGGCACAGGTGGCCTTCCGGTTCCTATGTCTCTCTACACACCATGGGTCTGCAGACTCTGAATACCGGTAACTATTCGTTTACTTTGTCCGAGGAGAGGTGGCTTATGGCTTGGGAAGCATAACTGCGATCATTTCAAGCGGTGATCAAATCGTTGCTCGGCAAACACTCGAAACTCACCTTCGTGTTACCTCCCGTGGGGCAAAAACGAAGAATGTCAATGTAACCAGGACAGGTTCCAGTTTGGATTCTGCAAGGTCTTCAGAAGAATTAATAATTCAAGGTGTGTTGCGCTTACTATTCCACACCTCTCGAGTACTGATTCGTACAATGCACAGGCCCTGCGGAAGCGATCCAGGAACGTGATACCGCTGGCAACCCCGTGCCTTCGACGAGTGTACCAGAGCCTACAATCGCAGCATTCGATCGACTCCCAAACTCTTCCAGAGTCCTCCCCAATGTCCACCGAATCCGCAATTCGACAATTGACCAGCCAGCGGTATCGCATTTTGCTTCGAACACTACAGCGGCTGACGAGGGGGACCGTGTCATCTCTCTACTTAATCCTTCTTGCGGAACAACCAGCGGAGGCGAGCAAATTGTGCTCGTTGTTGTCAACCTTCCTCCGTCGGTCGCACTCTTTGCTAGATTCGGCGACAATGTGGTTTCGACGGTGAGACGCAAAAGCTCAAAAAGGCTCGAGGCCGACCTAATCGTTCTTTAGTCTTACCACACGCCTGGAGTTCTCATCTGTAGCCTACCTGCAGCTGCTCAACCCGGTATAGTCGAAGTGACCCTCTCTCGAACGCCCTCTCTCGGTGCACCCCCCTCCGCGACATCGCTGGTGAAGTTTACATACGAATCCGACGTCAACAGAGCGTCCGTCTTCACTTATTAAAGCCACGCACATGCGTTGACTACGTATTAGTGCCACACATATCCTTAAAATTCGCGACAAGGCGCTTCGTTCGGAGGCTATGCCTTTCATTCAGCGAGTATTCCAGTCACATGTGGACCGTAGCCCAACTAGTTCCACGTCGCAAGCAAATTCCAGCAACGGACGTGTATGATAGATACGATCTTCTTCGCATGACAACCCCATGCATGCCCAAATTTTCGCCTCCTTAATTTGATTGTTCAAAGACATGAATGTTTTGGTCGTCCTGCGCCTTGGCCGCTTCATTCGAGCTAAGTTTTTCCATACAAAATAAATCGAAAGCTTGGTCGAAAGTGGTGGGAAAGACGAAACAGTCCTTAACATACGAAAGCCTTAGACGGCCGGTTGTGCCCGCCTCTTTGCAATGATGAGTGCAGTATCAATACGACGCAATACTCAAGCCCAGCACAAGACAAGCTCAGTACAAGATAAGCCCCGGTTCTCCTGTCAACAGCACACCATCCACAACCCGCCACACGAGAGCACGAGCCTAGTGTGCAGGCAGGCCTACAGCGTGAGCCGTGCTGCCCGTTTATCGGGGGCATATCTGCGCTCGGAATGTGGCTGGTGTGGCCGTCGGCTTGGAACCCAAGAGGGCGATGTCGGGCAGTGACGATGCCGCTTGCATTCCTTGGGATGGTCAGGGCGTGGAATATGCTAGATATGAGAAGTTGTGAGAAACTAGGCTCCATGAGCGAGAAGAAGTAACACGCGAGGGATAATAATGTTTACAGAGGTGTCCATGTAGTGCAGATGGCCAATTGGAAGACTAAATCAAGCTGCTATCACTTATATAGTGAACATCTTCAGAAAGGGTGCACGTCAAAATACTCGTGAAATATGTGTTAACTATGGACTCTCATATTCACTAGGATTACCAGTCACTAGTGTTGCCGCGAGTCGTGTGCTTGGCGAGTCCTTGGCCGACCCATCAAGAAGTCTTGCCTTTTTGGCCGACTTGCCAGGACTCGGCCCCACCTTCCTAATTCGGATGAGTCCTGGTAAGTTGGGGTGTCCTGGTGAGTCAATGAGTCCTGGTGAGTCGACGTATTGCGAGCTCTCTTACCGGTCTGCATGTGTCGTGAACTAGCCAAAAATATGTATATACGATGCAAAAATTACCCGTTCAAATCGTAGCACTTTAGGGGTGCTACTTATTTCATGCACAGGTGGTGACGTCATATTAGCTGGCATGGGTGAAAATGGGGCGGACGAGTATCCCAATGATGACTAATATATAGTTATTCAAGATAGATACCATACACTTTTTTAACGGATTTTCTGGTAATTTTTTACTGTTGCCCCTCTTTCCTTTGTCCCGACTCGTGCAGACTCATCCCAATTTGGCCTAGGCTCATGATGCGGACGGCCTCGACTCAACTCGGCCGGTTTAACCACATTTGCACTTCGAAATGCTGCCGACGCGGGTGGTGCGGACGCGGGTATGGAGCTTATCGCACCCCACGAGGGCGATGTCGTACAGTCTGACGTTTCTTCTGGACCCAGAAGCAGCTTAATCCAGGGGATCCAGTCGTGCACAGGTTAGGTACTATCGGCCACCGGGTGTCTGCCGTCACCTAGTGTCTAGTGTCTGCCGATTATTTTCTAGAGATTTTTGATGGAAGCAAGGGGGGCTCCCAATTTTATGTACGGTAGATATAATACATACTGTCTCTATAAAAAAGAAAGAGCCCTGTCAGTGGATGGGATCGCGAGTAATGGAGGTTCGAAGGTGGCGAAATGACGGTCTAACGTCCACAGCAAGTCCCTGGCATATTAAAGGCATTTATATTACTCTAATATATGATTAGATCTTTTGAGACTAGTTTTTGTGCTATCCCCTGCCATTGCAGCCGATTGCAGCTAGCCGATGCCAAAATTCCGGAAACTTGAGCATATGACCCAATAATGGGGTTATCCCACATACTTGTATCCTATGTAATCTTATTTTGTTCTCATCCTTGCGCTACCGTTTCGCCCAGACCCTCTATTTGCAAATCGGCAGACACTAGGTGGAATGACCTCACAAGTCGGAGTGTCGGGATACGTCTTCCCGTGGTCGTGAACACCTGAAAAAAATCTCACACATAGGACGAAGCTCTATCTACATATTCATTTACGTTTGGTAGGTTTAAACGACCCTCATCTTGCCTCGGGGATGGCCCTCGCTTAGAGCGGCAGACACCCGGTGGCCGATAGTATCGGATCGTAGGTGAGATACCCAAGTCCTTTCCGGTTCGCCTTGATAGAGACCATATCTGCGCCGTCATCTTCGACCTGTTTCTGGCGTTCTGCAGGCGTCCCCCTCTGCTGTCCACGGTCACTCTTAGCTTCATGCCACGGGAACGACCAATTTGATCACTTCCTCCAAGATTCTTTCTCCATCCGCATGCCCCAACCAGCTTCACTGCTCATACCTAGGTGGGGGAACTCGTCCCTCTCCAGATGTCCACATCAATCGCTGTCACCAGTTCCAGGGTCGTTTGAATATGACTGTCTCATAAGGGGAAGATTGAAGCGCTCATTTGCCCACGTCTTTATCCCACTAATCCAGAACGAGGCAGTTCCAAAGAGGCATTCAAGCCAGCCTGGGTTCCAAGTGACGTTCCAAGTGCAATTCAGATTCCATGGCCTTGTATGGAGGACCCAGGAAACCCCAATTGAGATCTTTCCGGGGTCCTCACCGTGGATCACTTCCAAGGAAGTTGACCAGACGAGCCCTCTCCTATATAACCCAGCCGATCTCAGTCATCGCCCCCTACTATGCGTTTCACACCCAGCACAGGCCCTTACCCCCCAATCAACCTAACCGCCTTCTAGGCTCCAGTATCGCCTTCAGTCATCCGGACCCAGGCACCTAGTGCCCGCGTCCACTTTTCAAACTCCGGCTACCCCCCGAACCACGGTTGAAGTTTTATCCTCTCGAGTATGTCTCAGTTTTCAAGATTATTGAGATAGATACTGAGTCTCATTGATAGTCTGTGCCTCCTCGCCTTGTGCCAAGAGCAGTTTCCACACCGTGAATTCCCACAAAAGGCAACACTCGGCCCTCACCCCTCGAACAATTTCAGAACAGCAAGCGTTTCCAACCTCACATTCTAATCGTTCAATCGGGCCAATGTCTGAACTGGTGCGTGCAGAGCCTCTAGACCTAGCTCCTCACCAGAGAGAGGGCGGAGGCTCATATTCACATTGGTATTTACCATTCTCTTTCTATGAATCGCAAATAACAGTGGATGTGCAACCGATCTCTCCGTCTCTCCTGGCACAGCCTGCCGGCTCCCAGTCCTCTAATCTCAACCCGCAACCCTACCCCTCTTCGCCCTCGCAAGTTCATGAGATCTTTCCCTCTCTCGCTCTCACCAGCACTGGCGCTGATCCACCTAGGTGCGGTACATTTCATCAAGTGGAACTGATCGTGACTGACCCCTAATATAGTGTCGAACTCCTTGTTGCCATGTCGAGCCCTGCTTCAACCCATGGAAAGCCGGTCGAGCACCGTCGCGAAAACAAGATTGTGTTTGAAATCGATATCCGTCCCGGCTCTATAGGTTTGGAACTGCCTTGGGATTGCATCCAGATTCCTCGCACTAAGTCAGTTCAGCGCTCTACCGACCCTGGGAATAAGAGAGCCCTCAACTTCAAGCTGGAGGTCCATGGCGCGACAACTGGGAGGATTCGCGACGCCTTATGCGAGCGTTGCGCTAGGAAAGAGTCCCGGAACTCCTTAGTAGAACCAACATTAGTGGATTTCGCTTCAAAAACCAACATCATCAACTTAAAAAGCGGCAAGGCACAGGTGGCCTTCCGGTTCCTATGTCTCTCTACACATCATGGGCTTGCAGACTCTGAATACCGGTAACTCTTCGTCTACTTGTCCAAGGAGAGGAGGCTCATGGCTTGGGAAGCATAACTGCGATCATTTCAGGTGGTGATCAAATCGTTGCTAGGCAAACACTCGAAACTCACCTTCGTGTTACCTCCCGTGGGGCAAAAACGAAGAATGTCAATGTAACTAGGACAGGTTCCAGTTTGGATTCTGCAAGATCTTCAGAAGACCTAATAATTCCAGGTGTGTTGCCCTTACTATTCCATACTTTTCGACTGCTGATTCGCACGATGCACAGGCCCTGCGGAATCGACCCTGGGGCGTGATACCACTGGCAACCCCGTTCCTTCGATGAGTTTACCGGAGCCTACAATCTCAGCTTTCGACCCACCCCCAAACTCGTCCAGAGTCCTCCCCAATGCTCGCCGGATCAGCAATCCGACAGTTATTCAGCCATTGGTGTCGCATTTAGCTTCGAGCACTCCAGCAGCTTATGCGGGGGGCTGTATCATCTCTCTACTTAGTCCTTCTTGTGGAACGACCAGCGGAGGCGAGCAAATTGTGCTCGTTGTTGTTAACCTTCCTCCATCGGTCATATTCTTTGCTAGATTCGGCGACAATATCGTTTCGACGGTGAGACGCGAATGCTCAAAAGGCTCAAGGCCGGCCTAATCGTTCTTTAGTCTTACCACGCTCCTGGAGTTCTCATCTGTAACCTACCTCCAACCGCTCAACCCGGTATAGTCGAGGTGACCCTTTCTCGAACGCCCTCTCTTGGTGCACCCCCCTACGCGACATCGCTGGTCAAGTTTACATACGAATCCGACGTCAACAGAGCGTTCGTCGTCACTTCTTAAAGCCACGCACATGTGCTGACCATGTAATAGTGCCGCACATATCCTTAAACTTCGCGACGAGGCACTCCGTTCGGAGGCTATGCCTTTCATTCAGCGAGTATTCCAGTCACACGCGGGTCGTGGCCCAGCTAGTTCCACGCCGCAAGCAAGTTCCTTCACATGACCCCCTTTTTCACCCCTTTGTTTGTTCTTTGTTCTGTTTCACCCCTTTGTTTGTTCGCACTTTCGCACCGATTCCCTCGTAAAAAAAATAAAAACCCTCCCCCTCCTTTCCTTTTCTTCTCCTTCTCCTTACACACCTGCTTGAATCCAATCCCATCCGATCCCAATGCAACCGCCGCTCTGCCCCAAGAATCCGCCCTCAGCGATATGGACCCAGTATCGAACTCTTTTGGTATCAATGGTAAGAGTTTACTTGTGCTCACCCGCAATAACGAGTATAGCTTACACTTAACCTTCCGTAGGACCTGTACTTGATTTTTTGTTTGGCCCAGATAGTAACCCAGAATGAACACAAGCCCAATCAGTCGTTGCGTCTCTTGACTCGCAATCCCACGCCTCCCAGCTCTCTCTTCTCAACCTGCGACCCTACCTCTCTTCACCTACACAAGCTCATCTGAGCCTACCCTCTGGTACTCTCCCTGTCAGCCACCCCGAGTGCGTTGATTGCATCAAGTGGTTTCGACCCCAAATATAGTGTCGACTTCTTCGTCACCATGCCGAGTCCTGCTCCCACCGATGGACATCTGGTCGAGCGCTGTCGCGATACCCGGATAATGTTCGACATCGAACCACGTTTCCGCCGTATGGCAATGAACCTTCCGTGTGATTTCATCCAGATTCCTGTCAAGCGCCCTGTTGCAGGAAATTAGAAAGCCCAGGCTTCCGGCTCGAAGTCGAAGGTGCGACAACGGGCACTCTTCGCGACAGTAGCAGTTTTTATTCACAAAACTGACATCATCGACCTGAAAACTGGCAAGGCAGAGGTCGCTTTCCGGTTCCTCTGTCTCTCGATCCACCATGGACCCGCGGACTCTGAATACTGGTAACGATTCGCCCACTCTGTCCCAAGGAGAGGAGGCTCATCATCCCGCCCCGCAGAATAAATGCCATCATTTCAAACGGTCATCAAATCGTTGCCCAGCAGGCACTCGAAACCTGCCTTCGAGCCACCTCCCGTGGGGCGAAGGGGAAGGATATGAATGCAACAAGGACGCGCCGTTTTGGATTCCGCAAGATCATCAAACGACCAATTTCAAGATTGGTTCACTAGTAATCGACACCTCTGCCACTGCTGATCCCCAGTATGCACAGTAGCTACTGGCACAGTCCCGGAGCCTGTAGCCACGAGTTGCTTGGCACCCTCGACAAGCGCGTTGGAGGTGGATATGTCAGGAAATGATTTCCACCTAAGCACATCGAGAGTGCCCCTCAATCCTCTGCGAACCGCCAGTCGATAGCCATCCAACCAACAACACAGAATTTAGCTTTGAACCCAGCAGCAGGAGACGGAGAAGACAGCTTCATCTCCCTACTTAGTCCTTCCTGCGGAACAACCGGCAGATTGTGCTTGTTGTCGGCAATCTTCCTCAGACTACGCCCTTCGCCAGATCCGGCGATATCGTTTCGACAGTGAGATACAAATACCAATACTTAAAGAGCCCGAACGTCAAGCATTTTTAGTGGCTCAACCTGGCACGGTCGAGGTAACCCTCTCTCCCTCTCTCGAACGCCCGCCCTCGATGCACCTCCCTATGTGAAGTCGTTGGTCAAATTCACATACGAACTAGATGCTGATAAAGCGTTCGTCTTCATATCACCTGGGCCAGGCAAATGCATTGACCATTTGACAGTGCGACGCATATCCACAGAATCCGCGACAAGGCGCTTCGTTCGGAGGCCGTTGCTTCCATTTGTTAGATGTTCCAGTCATGGCCCAACTACCTCCACGCCGCGAGCAAGTTCCAGTCGGAGACGGGAAGGTTAGATACGAGCATTATCGATAACAGATCCGTATGCACGTATGCCCACACTGCCATAACCATACTTATTCGAAGGTACGAGTGTTCTTATCGTCTGCACCTCTGCCACCCTCTAATTTCTCCATAAAAACAAAATATTCAGTTATTGATCTACTATCAAATGGTAGTCGCACCACTAATCTCTATCACCCTCGCACAATGCCGTCGTTCCTTATGTTAGTTCACTCACCCATATTGGGGCTTGGTGCTTATGTGCCCGCCTCTTCGTACCAGCCAAACAGAATATGACCCAATCTGAGCCCAGGACACGACAAGCTCCCGTACTGCTGCCCATATATTCACAACAACGCACAAATTGTAAACTCGACGCACGAGAATGCGAGCTTGGTGCGCAACACGCTGAGGGACATGGATCTGCCAAGATATAGAGCTTGGCTTGGGCGTACTTGGTACGGGTGTGCTGGCCGGTTTAACCAGGAGCACATTTGCACGTGGAAATGCTGTCGACGCGGGTGGTGTGGACGCGGGTATGGAGCGCACCCCAAGAGGGCGATGACGTACAGCTTGGTGTTTCTTCTGGACCCAGAAGCTGATACAGGGGATCCAGACGTGCACAGGTTTAGGTATCGGATCGTAGGTGAGACACCCAAGTCCTTTCCGGTCCGCCTTGATAGAGATTATGTCTGCACCGTCATCTTCGACCTGTTTCTGACGTTCTGCAGGCGTCCACCTCGACCATCCACGATCACTCTTCATCTTCATGCCACGGGAACGGCCATTTTGATCACTTCCTCCAAGATTCTTTCTCCATCCGCCCAGACCCTGTATGTCTAATGGTCAGTGCAAACTCATTCGAAATCCTCATGTGTATACTAAGTTAGTTGTGCCGCTTTCTTACCAGTTACGGAAGTAATTAATTCACCTCCTTGCTTCTTGAATTTGGGTGGTTTCTCCTCGATCATCTCGGCAGAGTGATGGGACCAAGAATAGCTCTGGAATCGCGATTTCCTTCTTCACTAGCCTTGAGGATTTATTTGCAGGATTTCTGCCGAGTGACTTAATTGGGAAGTGGTTCGATTTAGACCGCGGGGGTTATCCGATCACCTCATCCTTCTCACCATGTCCTTCTTGCGGCGAACTGTCAAAAGAGAGTACAAACACTCAGTAAATGCCCCTGTAGAAAAGGTTTT
>Ga0307515_10024226_pt1 | contig 10585 bp, 2 predicted proteins | sample 17_EM_MG_FD_194513 | JGI IMG/M metagenome (GOLD analysis project Ga0307515, IMG submission 194513) | Populus trichocarpa ectomycorrhiza microbial communities from riparian zone in the Pacific Northwest, United States - 17_EM | ecosystem: Host-associated > Plants > Roots > Unclassified | place...
AAGTAAAGAAGACGAGTAGTACAGCTAAATAAAGGATAGAGATATTAATAAATCTTTATAAGAACCTTATAGAAATAGTAAAGACAGTATAGTAAAAAATAAAAAAGTACTATAATGCTAAGAGATCTAAGGGACCAGATCTTAAGGAGGGAGATAAAGTATAGCTACTATATAAAAATTTCAAGAGTTAACGACTAAGTAAGAAGTTGAACTATATTAGACTAGGACCTTTTAAAATTAAGTAAAGAATTTTACTAGTTATATTTAAGTTAAACCTACTAGCTAGGATAAAGATCTACCTTATATAATATATCGCGATACTAGAACTAGTATATAGGAATATTAAGCTACTAATCTACGAAGTAGACACGTATAGAGGATAGGAAGAAGATAAATAGTAAGTTTTAAAGATTGTTAGTTATAAGGACGTTAACAATAAAATATAGTATAAGGTTAAGTAGATAGGCTATACTAAGACTACCTAGGAGCTACTAGAGAATTTAAAGAACGCTATAGGAAAGGTATAGGAGTATTAAAAGAGATTAGGTTAGGCAGTATTAATAAAAAAGGATCGCTAAAGAATGAGTTACCTAAGGGGGACCTAAGAAGAGTAGTTGCCGAACTACTTAGATCTGTTTCCTTCTCTATTAGAGGAGAATCTGTTCTTTTATTACTAAGTTCTTACAGCCCTTATTCTATAAGCTTCTACTCCTTAAAATAGACCTTCTTATAAACCTTCTTAAGGCGGATTAACTAAGTGGACGCCGTAAGATAAGACTTAAGGGCCCGTTGCTAAGCATTAGCAGCCTCCTATTTAGTATCCTAAGAACGGCGTAATTTAGTAAGAATAACAGATAGTTTATTATCTAGCTGCATAGCAGTAGATTAAATATAAAACCCTAAAATAAATTAATTAGGGAACTAGACGACTATTAAGAGTAATAGGTTATATATATTTAGTATTAAAGACAGAGTAAACGTTGCAAAATAAATAAATATTTGCTTTAGTATACTCTAAATAAGAGGACGGTTATTGTAAAGATAGGTTTACTAATGTAATATAAACCAATCCCTCTTTTAAATAGCGAGAATATAGAGACGGTATAATTTTACTAAGAGATAATATCGCAGCGATAGTGCGAATACGATAAGCAGTTAAAGAAGAAGAAATTGCTTTAGGTATAATAAGCAATAGTATTAACTAAATTAATTAGATGGATATTATACCTCTAGTAAACAACTTAAAGATATTAGGAATCTTTAAGGATAAAGATAAAGAGGAGGGAGATAGTATTATGGACGCTTTAAGTATAATGTTATAACTACTTAGGGAAGAGTCGGAAGAAGCTAGTTAGTTAATTTAGGTACGGTTTAGGATAAAACTAATAGAACTATATAATAAGGAATAGTAACTAAGGTTATATAATATAATCTATATAATCTATATAATCTACGTAATCTGCAATAAAGTAGATAGAGTATATATATATTATATATAAGAAGGATTTTATAGGAGTACGGTTATATATTTAAGGACCCTTAATCTCTATCTAGATAGTTCCTTCCTTATAGTAATTCTTAGAATATAATTAGAGTTAATCTATTAGGCAACCACTCCACTAGTTATTATTACGTTATTGACTTTAACTTACTTTACCTATATACCTAGCCTAATAACAAGCCTATCGTAGTACCTATTATAAGGTTCCGTTACATTAACGGGGTGTTATATATTAAAGGTAGATAGGAATTTTAGTTTTGTAGGATCTTATAGGTTTACTATTAAGAGGTAGGCAATTTGAGATGTTATTTAACACGTTTTAGACGTTGTTTAACGCGTTTTAGACGTTGTTTAACGCGTTTTAGACGTTGTTTAACGCGTTTTAGACATTAACTTAGGACCTTAGGTTTAGTAACACTTCTAACCTAAAGTATAACTAAATCTTTATAAACGTAATTGTTCTGCGTAATAAACGTAACTTAGTATCTCCTAGTACTTAGTAATACTTCTATTATTAGTTTTCTGTAAGTTTAAGGTAGTATAATATTGCCGGGATCCATTCCATATAAGCATATATAGCACCCCTATATAAGACTATCTCTTTTATTTAAAAACCTAGCTGCTTTATAGTTAACTGTGTATTTAACCACTAATTAGTGTTGGTTATATAGGGTGACTTACTAATAATAACTACTTGAGTAGGTTATAGTAATATTAGTTAATAAAGCTTGCTTGTATGGAATAAGGGAGGGCGAGGAACTTAAGGCTCCTCGTCACGCTAGTGCCGCGGCGATACGTAATAGCAACTTGCCATTACGTGACGGCAGTTTACTATACGTGACGGCAACTTACCTTATTCCTAACACTAAGGTTAAAGGACCCTATTACTAGATAAGACTATAATGTAATTTTAGTAATAGTGGATAAGCTTATAAAGTAGGGATACTTTATAGTATGTATAGAAGAAATATTAGCGAAGGATGTTACTAGAATCTATATTAAGGAAGTATTTATAAGGTACGGAGCATTAAGTAAAATTATATTAGATAGAGATTTAAGATTTATAGCAGTATTCTAGGAGGTATTCTTAGCGGAGTAAGGAGTTAAAGTAGCAACTTTTACTATATATTATCCGTAAATAGACAGTTAAATAGAAAAACTAAATTAGACACTAAAGTAGTATCTAAGATATTATATTAATTACGTATAGAATAATTAGGTATTGCTTTTACTAGTTATATAGTTTATATATAATATAATATTATGTATCTATACATTGCTTGGCCGAAAACCCTACAACTTAGGTATTTAACGAGATGTTTAACACGGTTAATAATATTATCGCTTATAACTGCACTTAATAGGTCGTTCTTTTTATTATAGATTGCTTATGATTAGTGTTCCTAGTAGCGATAATTATTAAGGCCCATGACCGACTTTCTAGCCAATAGCACCCGTTCGAAAACTCCTCGCTTAACCGCCCTATTATCTACCTCTTTATCTACTACTATCCCATCTACCAAATATACTATAGTTTTATCTTTAAAAGAAGAAAGAGCTAGGAAATAAGATAAGAGGGCCTAATAACTCTATAACCTAGAGATCTAAAAGAGAGAGTAGGAGAAATAGGTATAGATCCGAAAGATAGAATAGGAAGAGGAGTTTTACTAGGCAAGGCTAGCCGCTCTAAAGCAGCCTACTCTACTAGAGCACACCTCTACTGCTAAGGCAGATAAACTAGGTAAGTCCTATAACCTACTAGAAGGCTTAGGCACGCTTAAGCTTAACCTCCCTAGCCTAGCTAGAAGAGACCTCTATAATGTATAGAAAGGATCCTTCCGCCTAGAAAACCTAGCCCGTTTATAGGTATACTCTAGCTACCCAGACCTTTCTAATATAGCTACTATTAAAAACGGAAAGCTTATTTTAAAGAGACCTACTATTAGCCGTAAGGTCTATAAGAATAAGAAAGTTTAGTTTACTGGATTTACGAACTACGTAGTAATTATAAGTACTCTCTGTGTATACCCAACCAACCTCTATATAAGAATGTTGCTCTAGATAAATAAGATCCGCGACTACTTTGCAACCTATAATTAGACCTCTATCCTAGACTTTGCGCTTAACTACTATAGGTATATTATAGATCGCAATTAGCTTAAGCCTAGTAACTAGGATATACCTATTTAGTTTAAGGCCCTATACTGCCGGGTAGCTAATATAAAGGCATAGAGCCAGGGACTTAAAGTCCGTAGTATAGCATTAAAAAGATTGCGAAAGAATACCTCCCCTTCCCTCCCCTCTAGTAAGCCCTATTACAGCTAGAACAACTAGTAGGCTTATAGAGAAGATCTATATCGTTACCGCCACGTATACTCTAAATGCGACAAAAACCACCCATTAAAGTCGTACCCTAGGTAGCTTACTGCCGTAAGTAGTTAGACCTAGGATTTAATAGTAGATAAAGACATCTTCCTAGGTTTAACTATCTAGATAGACCTGCTATAGACGCTAAGGCTTTAAGGCAGGCCTAATTTAGTACCTCTTTTTAAAACTTACTTATAAACGACTTTCCTAGCTAATTTACCATTACCTCTAAGACCTCTTGCGTGGAGTACGCTCCTTTATAGGTACCCTAGAAATCTCCTAGCAATTTTATAAGGCATCCTTACCTATAGGGTGGAGATAGGTCCCTTATTACCTATACTACCTAATATCTATAAAAACCACCTCTCCTTATATAATAACGAAGACCTTATCTCTAAAAAGATTATTATTAACCTAGCCCTAGGCCGTATATAGGCCACTAACTCTATAGTTACCTTACCCCTAGGCCTAGTGCCTAAGGTAAATAGCAGCTTTCGCTATATTTACGACCTCTCTTTACCTAAGGGCTTTTTAGTTAATAACTCTATTGACCTAGCCTAGGCAGCACTATACTATACCTAGATAGAGACTATACTAGTATATATAATTATAGCTGGTAGAGGCTGCTACCTAGTTAAACGAGATATTAAAGATGCCTTCCGGATGGTGCCCGTTTTAGTGCGGTTATATTACCTACTCGGCTTTATCTAGAAGGGAGTTATATACGTCGAATGCTGTCTACTATTTAGCTTACAAATAGCCCCATTTCTTTTTAACTTATTCGCTAAAGGTCTCCACTAAATCCTAGCATAATAGATTGACTCCGCTATTAAGTACTACCTTAATAATTTTATATTCGTAGTTAAGTGTCTAACTATACTGCCGTTACTAAGGGAGGTATACCTCTTAGTTACTAACTAGCTAGGGGTGCCCTAAAATAATACTAAGAATATTAAAGGTACGGAGGCTAAAGTATTAGGTTATACTATTAACACTATAGCGATAGAGATAAAACTCTTACCAGCTAAGTAATAGAAAGCTATTAATTAGGTAACCGAAGCCCTTTAAAAGGGCTAGCTATTATTATAGTAAGCCTAATAACTAGCAGGCCGCCTAGCATAGTATATAAGAGTTATCCGCCTTAGGCGCTCGTACTCTTACTCCTTATAGGACTTTATAACAAAATGGCCTACTAGGTTATTAAGAAATATGCTCTAATACCTCCCCCTAGAGCTAAAAGAAGACCTTAACCTCTGGCTTAAGGTTCTTATATTAAGTAATAGTATACTATTCTTTAATAATAAGGAGAGGCCGCAGTTTTACTTGTTTACCGACGCCTTATTACTTAAAGGCTATAGAGGCTTCTACTTTAGCGGAGAGAATGGCCACTGGCCTAATTATACGGCTTCCCTACCCTAGGCCTAGGCCTTTAGCTATTATCCCCTACTAGACTAGGCGGATAACTATATTAACCTAAAAGAGATATATGCTATTGCGAAGGCATTTAAAAAGTAGTTATTGGTCTGGCGGTATAGGTTTCTCTATATTTATATAGATAATATAGTTACTTACAGCGGCATCTAGAATAATATTGTAAAAGGTTCTAGAAACCGATTACTCTAAGAGATACTTATATCCTTAATAATAAATAATATTACTATAATAACCATATAGGTCTCTAGCGCCAATAATAGGCTTACTAATGCTCTCTCGCGATTTAACCGTAAGAAATTATTATTACTATGCCCTAAGTGGTAAATAAATAACGGCTTCTTGCCGGATAAATAAAGGCTTCTTACTAGAAAAATAATATCTCTCCTTTAGGTGGCTGCTAACTCTTATAGTTAATTTAGAGTTGTTTAATTAACCCCCCCTAACCTTCTAGAGTAAGATCGGTGGGTTTTATTACTTTTTACTACTTATATAGTATGGCTTGGCAGCCAATATAAGGAAAGGCTACTCCTCCGCTATTAAGAGCTGGGAGGCCTTCTTAGCCCTAAACGGTTTATTACCGTATCTAGCTAAAAGGATAAACTTAGGGGAGTAGATTACCTAACGAGTATTCGGTACAGCCGCCCCTCTAATGGGCAGGATTAAGCTAGAAACCCTCTTTAACTATATCTTTGTAATCTAATCTCGTTATATAGACCTAGGTCACTTAATTGCCGCCTTTAAAGACTATACTATTAAAAGGGCCCTAGTGGGGGCTATGTTACTATTCCCATCTACTAAGAAGACCAAACTACCAATTATAAAGGATATTTTAGACAAGATTGTTACCTTTAGACCCTATAAGGCGGATATAAACGTAGATATAGCATTTATAATGGCGTTTACGGGTTTCCTATATATAGGAGAGATTATATACCCAAATAGGAAAGCTAAGGACTTTAGCACTATAAGGGCCCTCCGTAATAATATTAGGATCGCCCCTAACGGCTATTTAATAGTCTTTTACCTAAAATGGAGCAAGACAGATAAAACCTATAGTGGCGTTAATATCTAGATCGCCGCTATACTAGGAGATTGTCTATGCCCCATAGCCGCAATAATATGGTTATTTAACTATAACCCCCGGCCTCTATTAAATCTATTATTTAGCGTTAATAATAAAGTATTTTCGGCGCTAGTAGTACGTAAGATTCTATTAACCCGCTTAGCCGCTAGCGGTATTCTGCCTAACGGCTACTCTAACTACTCCTTTTATAGGGGTGCAGCGCAGTATATATATAATTGTGGCTTTACAGAGTTATAAACGGCGCAGTTAGGTTAATGGATATTAGATACGGTAAAACTTTACTATAATACCTTAGAAACTAAACAACTTTAATTAAACTTAAATTTCTAGCGGAGTATACCTATACTGGCTAGGGAAGCCTAATATAGGGACTCTATACTTTCTGTTACGGGACTACCCTATAATACCTTATATACGCTACCTGCCGCATTCTGCCGCAATCTGCCGCATTCTGCTATATTTTACCTACCACCGCAAGATTATCCTATATTTGCAATACCCGCAATATTAGCAATATCTATAACCTCTGCTAAGTTTTATTAAGTCTGCTAAATTCTACCAAACTCTGCTAAATTCTGCTAAGTCTGCCGAATTCTACTAAATTCTACTAAATTCTGCTAAGTCTGTGTTACGGCTCGTATAAATGCCTCTAAACCGAAGCTTATAGAATACTGTATTACAAAGATACTAAGCTAAAGAGAAGGAAAAGGGGTCGCTAGGACCGATATAAACAAATATATAGGGTGAGCCGCTAAGGCGCTAGCTTTGGGCGGGCCAATCGCGGGTCGGCAGAATATGGCAGAATTTAGCAGGTAACGTGCGATAGCGCCGTTACATTACCCCCCTCTTTAAAGAAAGCCTGCCCTTAGGCTTAGTTAGAAAATAGGGTAGTACTAGGCTTATAAACGTAGGATTATAAAATATAAGATAAGGAGATAAAAGAGGATATAAGTACGTCTAGACTAAGTACAAAGGGCGATTATAGGCTAAGTGGAAGCACTAGGCCAGAAAAAGTAGCCGCTAAAAGTCTTAGCACGGATCTAACTAATTAGACAACTTTAACCGGCGGTTAAAGTTCCTAGATATCTGATATTTTACTATACTGGCAGAAAACGGCAGAATATGGCAGAATTTGGCAGACAGCTATATTAGGGCTTTGGGGCATTTTTGTCCCTATATTCTTCCGGTAACTTATTATCTTTATTATGCTAGCATTCTATTTATTTATCTAGGTACTTTAGGGGTCTAGGCGCATTAGGGTATTAGTTATAAAATTCTTTAAGCTTTTAGGGGTAGCCTATAAAGTTCCATATAGGGTACTAGGTTAGGTTAGGATTGTAGCCCTTCTATTAAATATAGTATTTTAGCGTTCCCCGTACTATCTTATAGGCCAGTATTTTATTAACCTCCTATTCACTATTACCGTTTACTTAAACTAGTAGGGGCGGCTTGTTCTTTTATTTAGGTAATAGGTCGTTTATAGCTTTCTATAACTTATCCGGTAAAAAAATAGGGTAAACCCTAATTAAGTCTGGGAGCTTTATCTTATACGAGTTGCCTATCTTCTTAAGAACCTTATATAGTCCTACTATCTAGTAGTCTAGTTTACGGCTAGGTCGTTCAGTTTTTTAATTTCTTGTTATAACCTAGACTATATTACTAGGGGCAAAATCGGGCTTTTAACGGTGTTTGTTCGCCTACTATTTTATTAACCTCTAAGCTTTTTTTAGGTTCTTATAGGCTACTATCTAAGCCTCCTTTAATCGTTTAGCGTACTATTAGGCCTTAGTATAGGATAGCTTCTCTTATATAGTCTAGGGTTCTTTTAGCCTTTTTTAGTTAAAGCTTATACGGAGTAAGTATTTTATTTTTAGCTAAATTGGGGCAAACCCTATAAAGTTATGGGGTAAGGTTGCTTGCGCGTAGTCTATTAAGGGTAGTAGTTTAGACTAGTTATCCTAGAAATAGTTAATAAAGGGCCTAAGCCTCTAGTCTAGGTACTAATTTATAATCTCTGTCTAACCGTCTGTCTAGGGGTAATAAGCCGTAGAAAGCCTTAGCTTAATGCCTAGGATTTAGATAAACTTATTCTAGAAGGCCGATATAAACTATAGCCTATAATTAGATATAATAGTATCTAGTAGTCTATAGATTTGGTAAACGTAATAGATATATAGCCGGGCTACCTCTTTAGTATTAATGTTTTTATAACAGGGAATTAAGAACGGGTGTTTACTAAAGCGGTCGACTATAACTATAACCATATTATATCCGTTACGGTCCCTAGGTAGTTTATAAAAGTCTATAAAAATATACTACTAAGGGCGCTCTAGTATTAGGAGTAGCTTAAGTAGTCCTAGGGTCTTATCCCGTAGGATTATAGCTTTCTAGCAGTCTTCGTAGTTCTATATATATTAATTAATATCCGCAACTATTCTTAGCTAGTAGTAGCGGCAGTTAATAATTTTACGGGTCTTATTCTTGCTAGGGTGTACTATAGAGACTTAGCAATAAGCTTCGCGGATTAGTTTAGTCTATAAATTATTAATGTTAGGGACTATAAGCTGCTCCTAGTATAGGAGTAATCCTTCCTCTATCTTAAAATCGGGGTCTCCTTTTACGGCTTATTCGCGAAGGGCCCTTAAGATATTAGCCGTGCGGTTTACAGTTAGGAGGCGGTTAATTAGCCCTATTAGCTTATTTAAGGACTCCTCTATTAGTATTAGCTTGTTTTACTAGGAGTCTAGCTCCTTAAGGATCTGCGGGTTAAGCTATTCTGGATAAAGGAGGGCGCGCGTCTAATATTAGGTCTTTAGCTTATCCTAGGGTTCTATATCTTATTCTCTTTAGGTTAGGGCATTAGCCTTAGAGTTTTACTTACTAAAACAATATATAATTGTAAAGAAGAATTAGGAGAGTATTTTAGCCTACTAGGCTTATTATTTAGTAAGCTGCTTTATAGTTATAAAGTACTCTAGGGCTTTATAATCTGTATATATCTTAATCCGGAAGTTTATACCTTTAAGCTCTACGCGCTATTAGAAGAGTAATTAAATAATAACTAGTATTTCTTTATTATATACTTTATAGTTATACTTAGCCGGGTCTATTATCTTTAAGAAAAAAGCTATAGGGTACTATTTACCGTCTAGATATAACTATAATAGGATTCCCGCTATAACCCTATTAGAGGCATCTATTTTTAGCATTAATTTAAGGTCCGGGTTATAATAATAAAGAATTAGAAAAGAGATAAGCCGATCCTTTATCTCTTTAAAGGCTTCTATATAATTATTATTAAAGATAAAAGGCGTGTCCTTCCTGGTTAGTCGTATAAGAGGTTTTGCTACAATTCCGTAGTTATAGATAAACCGGCGGTAAAAGTTGCAGAAGCTAAGAAAGAACTAAATTCCTTTTACTATATAAGGGGGCTTCTAGTTACGGATTGCCTTTACCTTCTTAGGGTTAACCTTAATTCCTTTTATAGTTATAATAAACCTAAGGTATTTTATACGTTTTACCCTAAACTCGCATTTCTTAATATTAACTTATAAGCCCGCGTTCCGTAGTCTCTCTAGGACCTTTTTAATATAAACTTAATACTTAAGTTTATCGTCTAAGTATATAAGAATGTCGTCTAGGTATACCGTGCAGAATTTGTTAAGGTAATTAAAAAGAATGTTATTTATATACCTTTGGTACGTAGCTAGTCCGTTTATTAGTCCAAAAGGAAGAACTTTATATTTATAGGAACCATAACGGGTATAGAATATTATTAAATCTTTAGATATAGGGTCTATCCTAATTTAGTGGAAAGCTTAGCGGATATTAAGTTTAGTAAAGATTTTTGCCTAGCTTAGATATGTAAGGGTCTTGTTAATTAAAGGAATAGGATACCAGTTTTTTTAAGTAATAGCGTTTAGCTTTTAATAGTTAATATAAAAATAAAGGCCTTTATTTAGCTTTTTTATAAATAAAATAGGGGAAGTAAAAGGGGCTTAACTTAGCTCGATAAACCCTTTATCTAGGTTATTAATTAAGTACTACTTTATTGCTTTTAGCTTATCCATTAATTAATAGTAGAGGGGGCTATAGCCTAGCGAGTTATTAGCTTCTAATTAAATCTTATAATTATACGTCTAGTAGGGGGGTAACTTATCTAAGGCCGCCTTTAAGAATGCATCCTTATAGTTTATATA
>Ga0307515_10024227_pt1 | contig 10585 bp, 10 predicted proteins | sample 17_EM_MG_FD_194513 | JGI IMG/M metagenome (GOLD analysis project Ga0307515, IMG submission 194513) | Populus trichocarpa ectomycorrhiza microbial communities from riparian zone in the Pacific Northwest, United States - 17_EM | ecosystem: Host-associated > Plants > Roots > Unclassified | place...
AACGACTCGTACTCCGCTACCGAGATCAGCATGACGTCGGCTCGGCCGTTACGGGTGATCGTGAAGTGGTCATGCTGGCGGGCGACCCGGTCGGCGAGCTCGGCGATCCGCGCCTTCGCCTCGGTGATCGGAATGGTCTCCATGGCGACCATAATACCGACCGGTCAGAAATCTAACCAGGTTTCGGAACGCATCGAGTGCCCGGCGAATTCTGGGCGAAGTGGGACGACGTGGCTTCTGGACTGGTTCGCGAAGAAGCGTACTGTCGTGCGCTGGCGGGGCGGACCGGTTGACAAGGCGGTGGGCAGTACTCGATGTCCGAGGATGACATGGCCGTCGCTGTAGCGTCGGTGCCGGTGCTGAGGCAGGTGGCTGCGCTGACCCGCTGGGTCGGTGCGGGCCGCAAGCTGACCCAAACCGGCCAGCTGACCATGGCCGACGCGCGGCATCTCGTCGCCCTGCTGGCGACCGGCGACGAAATCGACCCGGTGATCGGCAAGCGAGTGTTCCATACCCGCAGCAGCGCGGACCTGACCGGCCTCGCCGTCGTGGTGGCCTGGGCCAAGGCCGCCGGCCTGCTTCGGGTCGTGCGAGGCCGGTTGGTCCCAGTGAAGAAGAACCAGGCGTTGCTGGACCAGCCGACGGCGCTGTGGGCCGCCATGTTCGCCGCATTCGACCAGCTCGGCCCCGTCATCTGCCCATCGAGGTGGTTCGCCTCGCTACTCAGCGACAACTTCGCCGACGGGATCGCCATGCTGTTCACCGCTATCACGGAAGGTGGCGGTGCTGTGGAGATCAACGAAGTGCGGGAGCAGGTCTGGTCCGTCCTCAGCACCCGCTACTACCTGGACGATGCCACCGACGAGCAGTTGGGTCGCCTGCGCAAGGTCACGGACAACGACCTGCGTCGCGCTACCGACGAACTGGTCGCGCTCGGCGCGCTCGCCGAGGACGACGCGAACAACAGCACGCTCGGACTGACCCCGTTGGCCGACCGGGCCCTGCGAGCCCGCAAGGGTGCCATGACGCCCGGCGATCCTGTCGCCCAGATCAAGGTCACTCTCCTGGACACCGACCCGCCCGTGTGGCGGCGCCTGCTCGTGCCGGCTGCGATCCGTCTCGACCGGCTGGACCGGGTTATCCAGGCTGCAATGGGTTGGACAAACTCCCACCTGCACATGTTCATCCACCCCACCGGCCATTACGGCATCCCCGACCCCGACCTGCCACTGCACGACGAACGCAAAGCCACCTTGCGCGACCTTGCCGGACAGGACGGCGACGCCTTCGGCTACGAATACGATCTCGGCGACAGCTGGCCTGCACGCCTGCGCCGACAACTACGACCGCGACGGCCTGCTCGGCTACGCCGGCGACATGGACACCTACGCCCATTCCGTGTTCACCCTGCTGACCAAGCATCAGCAGCCGTTACCGGATGAGCTGCTCGACACCGCCTGCCCAGGATGGTCACCACGTTGACGCGGCGTGGCCGGTGAGCCGGCAGCCCGGTGGTGAGCGCTCTTTCGCCGGTGCGAGTTCGGTGTTCGTACTGGGTGTCCGCGAACTCGTCGTGCCGTCCTGCGAGAATAGCTGTCCGTGTCGTCGGAGGAGTTCCTTGATGCCGGTCCGGGCCCCTGCCAAGGCCAGTGCCGTTTCCCCGCAGGGCCCGCTGGCGGTCTATGCGTCGCTGGTGGCCCGGTTGGAGCGGCGGGAGCCGGTCGATCTCGGTGTTTCGGACCTGGTCGATCAGGCTGCGCGGGTTTGGAGTCGGCCGGGCTTCGACGTGTTGCTGTCCCGGGCGGCGTTGCGGTTCGAGCCGTTCGACCATCAGGTGCAGGCGGCTCAGGCGGCGTTGCGTCGTATGCGTGGCCGGGCGATCCTCGCCGATGAGGTGGGTTTGGGCAAGACCATCGAGGCCGGCTTGGTCCTTGCCGAGTTGCGTCTTCGTGGCCTGGCCGCGCGGGCTCTCGTGGTGGCCCCAGCCGGGTTGGTCACCCAGTGGCAGGAGGAGCTGGAGCGCAAGTTCGGCCTGCCGACGGTGATTGCGGGCCGTGACGGTTGGGGCGGCGACAGGCTCGATCAACCGGTGGTGTTGGCGTCCCTGGCCGCCGCGCGTCGCGACCCGTTGAAGTCGGCGCTCGTCGGCCAAGAGTGGGATGCCGTCATCGTCGACGAGGCGCATCGGGTACGTGCCCCACGCAGTGCGTCCGGCAAGCTGGTGCGCGAGCTGCGTACCCGGTATTTGATGTTGCTCACGGCGACGCCGGTGGAGAACCGGCTGCAGGACCTCTACGAGATGGTGAGTCTGGTCGCGCCGGGTCTACTCGGTACGGCTGCGGAGTTCCGTGCTCGGCACGGTGGTGGCAGCGGGGGCCGTCCACGCGACATCGAGGCGCTGCGGGCGCGGACTCGGGAGGTGATGGTCCGGCACCGGCGCAGCGAGGTGGCGTTGATGTTGCCGCAGCGGCTGGCGGAGACGCTGCTGGTGTCCCCGTCGGCAGACGAGGCCCAGTGGTACGCGGACCTGACCGCCCGGATCCGGCGTGAAGCCCGTACCGGATCGTCGTCGCTGCGGCTGACCATGCGGACACTCACGAGGCTGGCCGGATCCGGGCCGGCGGCCGCCGGCCCGACGCTAACCAAGATCGGGTGGAGCGACCTGGCTGACCGTGCCCGCCGGATCCACCGGTCGCAGAAGGACGTGGTCCTGCTGGAGCGGCTGCGCCGGCACGCTGCCCGGCAGGAGAAGGTCCTGGTGTTCACCGGTTTCCGGCAGACCCTCGACCGGCTCGTCGAACAGGCCACCGAGGCCGGCATCGACCACGCCGTGTACCACGGCAGCCTGCCCCGGGCGGCTAAGGAGCAGGTGATCTCGGCGTTCCGCGACGATGTGCCCGTGTTGTTGTCCACCGAGTCAGCCGGCGAGGGCCGGAACCTGCAATTCTGCCACGTTATGATCAACGTCGATCTGCCGTGGAATCCCATGCAGATCGAGCAACGCCTCGGCCGACTGCACCGCATCGGCCAGCAGCACGACGTTCTCGTGTCGAACCTCGTCGCCCGGGGCACGATCGAGGAGCACATCCTGCGGGTGCTGGAATCGAAGATCAACCTGTTCGAGCTGGTCGTCGGCGAGCTCGATCTGATCCTCGGCCGGGTCGACGACGACTTCGACCTGGAGTCGACGATCTTCGACACGTTCGTCGAAGCCGCCGACGACGACGAGTTCACCGAGCGGCTCGAATCCCTCGGCGACGACCTCGCCCGGGCCCGGACGGACTACCTGCACAGCCGCGACACGCTGGACGCGCTCGTCGGCGAGGAGACGGCCCGGTGACCGACGCGGGACTGCGGTTCTGGCTCGACCACGTGACGGCCGAGGGCGGCCTGTGGGAACCGGCCGGCGACAGCACGATGGTCGTCCTTCCGGCGGAACTGGCCGCACGGTACCGGCTCGCCGAGGACCTCATTGTCACCGACGATCCAGACATCGCCCGCGAAGACAGTGTCACCTTCCTCAGTGCGGGACATCCGATCCTGACCGAGGCCGCAGAGTCCGTCCTCAGCCACGGCGACGTCGGCTATCTGTCGCTGCACGCCGCGCCGCAGGCACCGCCGACCGTCGAAGACCTCCAGGACCGGGCGCGAGCGCAGCTACCGATCGGGCACGGACGCATCGACGTCACCGGCAAGCCGGTGGCGGTCATCCACTGGCTGGTCCGGATCGGAGCCTTGGTCACCTACACGGTGTCGGCCGACAATCAGTTCCAGGAGCAGACAGAAACCTGGATCGACGTCGCGGTCCGTCGCCCGCTGCCGGCCGACGTGATCGACCGCTTGGCGAGCCTGCCGATCGTGCCGACGACCACCGGCGGGTTGAGCGGCGCCGACCTGGCCGCGGCCGTCGCCGAAGCACACCGGCAGATCGACGGCGATGCCGAGCGCAGGCGAGTCGACCTCAGCCGGCAACTCGGCGACGCCCACGACCGCGAACGGCAGCGAGCCCTCACCTACTACGCTGACGTCCTGCAGGGAATCGAGCGACGGCTGGCCACCGCACCGGAGGACCGACGGGACCTTCTCCAGTCCCGGCACGCCGCGACCCAGCAGGAGCAGGACCGTCGGCTGCGGGAGATCGCCGAGAAGTACCGGGGCGTCCACGAGATCCGGCCCTACCGGCTGCACGCGGTCGGGGTGCCGGCGCTACGGGTACCGGTCGACATCCGGCGCGGTGAACGCCGGTACGGCATGGAACTGGACTGGCTGATCCCGTCAAGGCTGTTCTCCGTGCCGCGGTGCCCCGCATGCGACAGCCCGGCACCGTTGGTCGCCGGCAAGCAGTCCCTGGGCTGCCTGATCTGCCTGCACCCGAAAACACCGCCGCCGGCCGTACCCAATCCCCGCAACCGGCCGGCACCTCAGCCCCCGCCCGTCGTCACCGCGCCGCCCACCCCCAGCCGGGCCCTGCCGCCCCGGCCCGCACCGGCACCACCGCCGGTACGCAAACGGAAACCCACGACCGCGATGGGTGACGAACTGGCCACGAAGCTGTGGCGGGCAGCAGCCGCGAACCGCGCCAGTGAGCTGCGGAAACTGGTCGCGCCAGACACGCCGGCCGCCGCGTTGTACCGATTGTTCGGGGCCGCCTGTCTCCGGCACACCGTCGGCATACCAGCCAACGCCAGGCTGGAGACGTTCACCACCGCCAGTACGGTCGTCGGCGACGGCCGCGGCCTCACCAGCGGCACGATCGACACCGACGTCGGAAGCCTCCCGTACACGCTGCACTGGACTGTTCAGGAGCAGGCCGTCCTCGTCGCCGAGGCGTTGGCCTACCCGCTTTACCCCGACGGGCGGATCAACGCCATGTACTGGTGGACCGCCGGACGCCGGACCCACGCCAGGCCGAAGCCCACCGCCACCGGACTCGACCCGGTGACCCGCGCGCTCATCCACACCGGAACCGCCTGGCATGGCCTCGCCGTCGCCGCCCGCGCCGTGGCCGCCTGGTGGCGCCTCACTGACGAGCACGACCTATCGCCGACATCCGAACCAGCCGCAATGGCCGCCGCGACACACCGGCTCGTCGCCGCCCGAGCCGGCGACCGTGGCCTGTTCAAAGACGCCGCCAACGCCTACCAAACCGACGAGACATCCGTACGTCAAGCCGACGCCCGCATCCGCAAACCCCTCGCACTGGGACCAGACCGCACCTGGTAGCCCACCCGCCGCGAGCCGGTCAAAACGGAGAGTCGCACCACAAGTCGTGATCAACTGGCTGGTCCTCAGTCGTCGACTCATCGACGAAGACACCGTACGGAGCGCCGCCCGAGGTGTAGCCCGCCACGAAGAACGCCCTGCCGTCGAGCATGATCAGCGAATCGTCGGCCGGGAACGGTTCCGCGGCCGGCGTTGCCTTGCGGCGACGCGGCACGGCCGGTGGACGCTTCGACCACCGCTGCGCGGTGGCGGGCAGCCCGAACCCGATCGCGGTGAGGTCCTCGTAGGCGGTGTACCGGTCGACGCCGTACCGCCTCGCATAGCTGCCCACCGCCACAGCCTGCGGGCTGATCCGGGCCCAGTCCCGTGCCGAGCATAGGCGTTGTTCCCTGCGCATGCGATGCCGTCGAGGCTGCATGCGCGGATGCTACCGCGGCCGGGCCGCTTCGTTGCCATGCCTGGCGTCGGCCGTCACGGCACGGGCGGATCCGGGTGCTCAGCCCGGAGACGGTCCGCGTCGTCCTCGCCGATCAGCGACACGTCAAGCAGCCAGTCGACCGCGCGGCGAACGGCGCGGGCGTCTCGGAACGCAAACCAAGCCGGCAGCAGATGCGGATACTCCTCGTGCAACTCGTCCTTGAACCGGCGGAACGCTCCGCGGCCGTTGATCGCGCGGGCGAGCCGGCGGGCCGCGTGGTCGTCGCTGACCAGCTCGGTGAAGTCGGCCATATCCTCGTACCAGACGTACGAAGGCAGCGGATCGATCGCTACCAGGTCCAGATCGTCGAGGTCGACCGGCGTCTTGCCATCGACACCGCCGTCCCGGGTCCACAACACGATCTCCCCGGTCGCCGGATCGACCAGATGCACATGCTCGTCGTACACGTTCTGATCCGACAGCGCGAACGCGATCTCCTCGAGATCAAACCGATCGATCTCCACCACGAACCCACTCCAGCCATCCGGTCAACGCCCGAGCGTAATCACAAAACCGGACGAGCTACCACCCGAAGCGGGGAGCCACCGGCAGTCCGTCTGGCCCTCCGTTTGGGTATCCGTTTCGGTGGGCCGGAGGCAACACCATGCGAACCAACCGGTGACGATCATCGGCGACCCGTTGCCGATGCATTTGCGCAGGTCAAGTCGATGACTACAGGCCGAGTACATGATCGGCCGACTGGTGGGCGGACTGTCGCAGCGAGTCGCCCGTGCGCGATGAACACGCCTCGTGAGCCGTCCGAGGCAGCGACCACTAAAAGCCGGCGGGGACCAGTGGGCGGCCAGCAGCGATAGTGAGAGGGCCGCTTATGCGCGGTAGGCGTCGCGGCGATGCCGGATCGAGTGGATTTCCACGACACGCTTGGCCTCGTCGATGCGGTAGATGATCCGATATGTGCCTCGACGGGCGGAATAGTAGCCGTCGAACGGTTCGTCGAGGGGCTTTCCGACCCGGGAAGGGTTAACGGCGATCGCATGTTGGATCGTCTCCGTCGCCGCGATCGCTACTTCGAACGGCAGGTCCTCGCTGAGATTCCGGCGTGCCCGCCGGGACAGCAGGACCACGTACGGCTCGGGACTGCCGGTTCCAGGGTCATCGGCCTGTTCGGCATCGCCGGTCATCAGGCCGCACCGCCATGGCGTCGCTCCAACTCGGCACGGACCTCGTCCACGGCGAAGGTGTCTCCCGCCGCGAAGTCCTCCCGCGACTGTCGAAGATCAGCCAGGGCGTCGTCATCGGAGAGCAGGTCAAGGGTCTCCTGCAATGACTCGTACTCCGCTACGGAGATCAGCATGACGTCGGCTCGGCCGTTACGGGTGATCGTGAAGTGGTCATGCTGGCGGGCGACCCGGTCGGCGAGCTCGGCGATCCGCGCCTTCGCCTCGGTGATCGGAATAGTCTCCATGGCGACCACAATACCGACCGGTCAGAAATATGACCAGGTTTCGGACCGCTGCCTTTCCCTGGCCGGCCTGCTCCCGGAGCGCATCGGGTACCGGGCGGACATTCGCGGCGAAGTCGGGCGACGTGGCTTCCGGGCTGGTTCGCGAAGAAGCGTACGGTAGTGCGCTGACGTGGCGAACTGGTCGACAAGGTGGTGGGTAGTACTCGATGTCCGAGGAAGATATGACCGCCGCTGTAGCGTCCGTGCGGGCGCTGAGGCAGGTGGCTGCAATGACCCGCTGGGTGGGTGCGGGCCGCAAGCTGACCCAGACCGGCCAGCTGACCATGGCCGACGCGCGGCATCTCGTCGCTCTGCTGGAGACCGGCGACGAAATCGACCCGGTGATCGGAAAGCGGGTGTTCCGCACCCGCAGCAGCGCGGACCTGTCCGGCCTCGCCATCGTGCTGGCCTGGACCAAGGCCGCCGGCCTGCTTCGAGTGGTGCGAGGCCAATTGGTTCCGGTGAAGAAAAACCAGCGGTTGCTGGACCAGCCGACGGCGCTGTGGACCGCCATGTTCGCCGTAATCGATCAGCTCGGCCCGGTGATCTGCCCATCGCGGTGGATCGCCTCGCTGCTTAACGACAACTTCGCCGACGGGATCGCCATGCTGTTCACCGCCATCGCGGAAGGCGGTGGTGCCGTGGAAATCAACGAGGTGCAGGAGCAGGTCTGGTCCTTCCTCAGCGCCCGCTACTACCTGGACGATGCCACCGACGAGCAGTTGGATCGTCTGCGTAAGGTCACGGACGACGACCTACGCCGCACTGTCAGCGAGCTGGTAGCCCTCGGCGCCCTCGCCGAGGAGGACGGAAGGCTCCGGTTCACCCCCTTGGCCGGCCAGGCGCTGCGCGCCCGGTATAGCGCCGTCACGCCCGGCGACCAGATCGCCCAGCTCAAGGTCACTCTCCTGGACACCGACCCGCCCGTGTGGCGGCGCCTGCTGGTACCCGCGACGATCCGCCTCGACCGGCTGGACCGTGTCATCCAGGCCGCGATGGGCTGGACCAACTCCCACCTGCACATGTTCATCCACCCCACCGGCCACTACGGCACCCCCGACCCCGACCTGCCGCTGCACGACGAACGGAAGGCCACGCTGAGCGACCTGGCCGAGCTCGAGGGCGACGCCTTCGGCTACGAATACGACTTCGGCGACGGCTGGGACCATGAGGTCCTGCTGGAGAAGCTGGTTCTCGCCGAACCGGGCGGCCGATACCCAGTCTGCCTGGACGGCGCACGTGCCTGCCCACCGGAGGACTGCGGCGGCACCGGAGGATACGAGGAACTCATCGAGACGCTCGCCGACCCCAACCACTCCGACCATCAGGACATGCTGCGATGGCTGGGCATCGAGAAAGGCGCTGACTTCGACCCGGCACGCTTCGACCCCACCGACGCCAACCGGCGACTCGACGCGGTGGTGCTCGCAGCAACCCGCACCGGCTGACTGGGGGACCACTCAACGATGGCCCGACAGCGAAAAGCTCCGGCCCTGCAGGCAACTACGCCCACACGAGGCCAAGGAGGTGCTGGACGCCCTACTCAGGGCACACCCGGACCTGGTCGGTGAGGTCGAGCGACTCGCCGCGGGAGTCCTTGACGACACCACCTGGGAGTCGGTCCGTGAGGACGTCACGTACGCGCTGCTGTCGCTGCCGCTGGCTGCGCTGAACGAGCGTGCGGGCTACCAACCCGGTCGCGGCTACACCCACGAGTGCGACGCCGCCGGTGAGATCGTCGAGGAGACGCTTGCGCCGTTCCTGGACGACGTCGCGCGGCGGCTGACACTGGGCATGACCGCATCCGCACACCAGGTCGCCGCCGGCGTGCTCGCCGGCTTGCACGCCAGCGGCGACGGCCATGACCGCGGCGGCCTGCTCGGCTACGCCGGAGACATGGACACCTACGCCCGTTCCGTGTTCACGCTGCTGACCAAGCATCAGCGGCCGTTACCGGACGACCTACTCGACACCGCATGCCCAGGCTGGTCATCACGCTGACGGGACATCGTGTCGTCGCGTACCCCTCGGATAGGATGCCGTGTCCCGCAGGTAGACGAAGACACCGTCAGCCTTGGGCCTTCGCCCCGGCACGGGGCATGGGCAGCAACCGGCAACAGCGGGTGACCAAGCGGTGCGGCTGGAGAAGGACCAGGTAGATGAGCACGGATGACGAGTTGGTCGAGCGGGTGCGCACGTTGCGGGCCCAGGGATGCACGCCCAAGCAGATCGCTCGTACGGTCGGGGTTCCCGCCGCGCGGGTGACGGCGTTGGTGCGGGCCATGGCCGTGGAGCAGGCCGCCGCCGACCCGCACCAGCTGGTCGGCTGCTGGGTGAGTCCGCGGTGGAGTGGTGGGCTGACGGTGACCGGGCATCCGGAGTGGCCTGATGTCGATTTCGACCGGTCCGAACTGCACGGCGGTCTGGCCAACGTGGTTGTCGCCCGTCAGGAGCGCCGCCATCGGGTTACGGTCTGCGGGTACCTGGTGGACACCTACTGCCTGGGGCTGAAGAACACCCTCGGGCCGAGGTCGATGGCCGCCGGTGATCTGGACGCGTTCGTCGCCTTCTACTTCGACGCGCACGGCGAGCCGGCACTGCCGGTCGGGCTGGATCTCGTCCAGCATCTGGTGTTCGGCGGCGTCGAGTACGCCCGTGGCCTGGGATTCGAGCCTCACCCCGACGTCGACCTGGTAGCCGGTCATCTCGGCGAGTGGACGCCACCCAGCGCGATCACGTTCGGCCGCCATGGCCAACCCCTGTACGTCCAGGGCCCACGGGACAACGCCGCCTCGATCACGGCCACCCTCAACCGCACCATCGGGCAAGGCAACTACCACTACATTCTGCAAACCCACGTTTAGCCCACGACGCCGGAGACCTTCGTTCCGCTTGCCGGTTACCCGCCGGTGAGGCGCCGGGCCAGGCGCTCGGCGTTGAGCGCGCGCACAGCCTCGTCCACCGTCTCCGGATCGGACAGGTCGACGCCACGGGCGGCCAACTCCGCGGCGATCTGCTTGGCCGGTCCCCAGGCAGCGATGTCGTCGAACGCCTCGGTGAACTCGGAAAGGAAGGTGTCGACGGCCTCGACCACCGGTGTGATCCACTCGACGGCGACGCCGCGCCGGCGCAGGACGAACCGTATCCAGCGGCGCAACATTTCCGGCAACGCCACACGTTGCCCGGCATCCAGGACCCCTTTGCGGGGCAGCCAGTCCGTCAGGAACAGCCCGACCCAAGCGGGACTCCAGGACAACGGGCCGCTGGTCATGTAGCCCTCGCCGTACTCGAGGAACATCTCGCCCAGTGACCGGACGACCGTCTCGTCGGCATCAGTGGTGTCCGCCGCGAAGTCGTCCACGAGCCGGTCGCGGTCCGCATCCCCCAGCGGCTGCTGCGCAGGCCACTCGGGAAGGTAG
>Ga0307515_10024228_pt1 | contig 10585 bp, 10 predicted proteins | sample 17_EM_MG_FD_194513 | JGI IMG/M metagenome (GOLD analysis project Ga0307515, IMG submission 194513) | Populus trichocarpa ectomycorrhiza microbial communities from riparian zone in the Pacific Northwest, United States - 17_EM | ecosystem: Host-associated > Plants > Roots > Unclassified | place...
GCTGTCATCCCGGCCAGCGACTGCACGACCATCGGCACGCTGGACGAGACCTACAACCTGAATCTGCCGTCGATCACGGTTGGCGCGGTGACAGGTACCGTCGTCGTGACCCGCAAAGTCACCAACGTCGGCGCTTCTTCGGCAACCTACAACGCCGCCCTCACGGCGCCGCCTGGCTTCACGACGTCGGTGTTGCCCACCTCGCTGACGCTGGCCCCGGGTGAAAGCAAGACGTTCACGGTCACGCTGGCACCGGCCGGCGCTGCCGAAGGCGTCTGGCAGTTCGGCCAGCTGGTCTGGAGCGACGGTGTGCACTCGGTGCGTTCGCCCATCCAGGCGAAGGCGGGCAAGGTGATCTCGGCACCTGCCGAGTACACCGACACCAAGAGTTCAGGCAGCAAGTTGTTCACGGTGCGCACCGGCTTCTCGGGCCGTATGGGCGTGCTCAAGGGCGGTCTGAAGGACGTCACACTGGGCGCGGAGACGACGTTGTCCGCTTCGGCTGTCAGCGGAGCGACGCTGGCCTCGCGCTGCTACGGCAGCAACAACTATGCGTCGATCGCCAAGTACAACTTCACCGTGCCTGCAGGTGCCATCGTGGCCCGTTGGGCGTTGCGCCAGGCCGATGTGAGCGGTGCGGCGGATGATCATGATCTGGTTGTCGTCAACATGAACGCTGCCACCTACATCTACTCGGGCAACGACGGTTCGGATGAAGCCGTGCAGATGATCGCGCCAGCGGCCGCCACCTACCGTGCCTGCGTGCTGGCGTACGCCGGCGCTGCGCCGATCAAGCACAAGCTGTCGAGCTGGATCGTGATGCCCGGCGATGCGGGTGGCCTGAACGCCCTAGTGCCAGCGCAGGTCTACGCGGGCGGCACGGCCACGGTCGCCTTCAGCTGGACGGGCCTTGCGGCCGGCAAGCGCACCGTCGGTGGCGCCCATTGGCTGGACGCCTCTGGCAAGGTGCAGGCGACCACCGTTCTGCGCGTGTCCACCGATGGCAGCGTGCCGGTGCAGAACGTGCCGAGCAACTCGCCCCGCAAGCTGGTCGAGACGGCCGTCAACGAGTAAGCCGCAAACGTCGCCGCCGGGGCCTTGGCGCCCCGGGTCGATCAGGCCGCATGCCGCAAGGCGTGCGGCCTTCTTCTTGGGTGCGCCCAGCATGGGCGCACATCCTGGAGGTGCAAGTCCTCCCGCGAGCTGGTCACAGCGAGCGAAGTGAAGCGCAACTGCATGAGGGCGACCGAGTGTGGGAAGGAAGCGTGGAGCGTAAATCGCGAGCCGATGAACAAGAACCGCATAGAAGGCGCTGCCGAGCAGGGCGAGTGGGCCCATAACCACGAAGCTCTTGTGACCAAGGCGAAGCGGCGTAGATGCGGCGGTTGTGCGATGAAGGAGTGCGCAATTACCTGGGGAGACCTCGCCTTGTGCCTGAAAGGGCGACGGCTATGCCGGAGCGAGGAGTCAGCAGCGGTCGTAGTAGCCGGGTAGCGGGGCCGCCGAGGCCACCAGCGAGAGGCGAAGGACCAAACGAGAGCAAGTGATCGAGGACCTGGGAATGTCAAAGGCCATGCGTCAGATGCCGGAGCAATCCGGGCGGGCAGGGGTAGCGCGCGGTGAAGCCGGGCGTGAACCTGCCAGCGACGAAGCCCACGACCCGTCCCAGGAACACCAGGGCACAGGGTCAGCAATGCAAGAGGCGGGGGCTGGCACCCTGCTGGAGGCGGCGCTGACGAGAGAGAACCTGCAAGCAGCGTGGAAGCGGGTCAAGGCCAACAAGGGCGCGGCGGGCGTGGACGGGCTCGACATCGAGCAAACCCACCGCCTGCTGCAAACGACGTGGCCGCAGATCCGCCAAGAGCTGTTGGCGGGCAAGTACCGGCCTGCGCCGGTACGGCGGGTGATGATCCCCAAACCGGACGGCAGCCAGCGCGAGCTGGGCATTCCTACGGTGACGGACCGACTGATCCAGCAGGCACTGCTGCAAGTGCTGCAACCGCTGGCGCAACAGCGCCATGCTGCTCAACAGTGTGCTGCCGGTCGCCTACTTCGACCAGTTGGGCGTACCCCGCCTCTCATGACCTCAAGCGCTCGAACCGCCCGGTGCGGACCCGCATGCCGGGTGGTGTGGGAGGGGTTCAGCCGACAATGACTGACCCCTATCCCGATCGCCCACGCATCAGCGCCGCATGCCAAACCCGCGCAAGGTGACGACCTGCTTGAACCCCGCGTCCTTGACGTTCACTGCCGCCAGATTGAAGGTCGGCACGCCGCCCGGCCCGGTGACGTTGTTGCTGAAGCCTATGCCCTTGGGCTTGCCGCTGACGCTGGAGACGCCCAGGCGCCCCGAGTTGTCTTCGTCGTGCACCACCGAGAAGGCGTAGCGGCCGGGCGGCAGCTTGCCGAAGACGAGGCTGGTGCCCTCCACGCGCGCCGGCACGCGCGCCGTCAGCTTGCAGCCGTTGGGGAAGCGCTCGTTCTCGGCGCACAGCATCGCGCGCATCGTGCCCTGGCTGCTGTTGGCGCCCATCACGACGAACTCGGCGCTGGCCTCCGCGCCGTGGGCGACGCCACCGCTTGCTAACAGGATGGTCGCTATGACGCTCTGAACTCTGAAAATGATCATGCTTTGCTCCGAATCGTCGGGCCCCATGCCCGCTTGCGAAGCAGTCTAGGAAGGCCCGCCGGGCGGCTCTACTGCTAGTTCTGACAGGCCGCAAGCCGATTGCAGGATTTGACAGGTACCCCCTGTTGGCGAGCCGAATTGCAGACTTTGACAGTTGGGCGTTCAGGCCCGTTGGACAAACATCCGTTCCACGCAATTCGCGCTGATCCACGGAGCCACCCAAATGAATTTCGTTTGTGCACCCGCCGCAGAAATTCCCCAGGCCCTCTACGACTCGCTCGCTGCTTACCGCTACGAGGTGTTCGTTCAGCGCCTGGGCTGGGAGCTGCCCTCGCAGCCCGGCTACGAGCAGGACCAATTCGATCACGCCGAAACCGTTCATGTGGTGGCTCGCCGGCTCGACGGCGGCATCGTCGGCTGCGGCCGCCTGCTGCCCACCACCGGCCCCTACCTGCTCGAACAAGTCTTCCCGCGCCTGCTGAACGGCCTGCCGACGCCGCGCAGCCCGCAGATCTGGGAGCTGTCGCGCTTTGCCGCCATGCCGGTGAGCGGCACTGAAGCATCCACCGCGCCCGACTACATGGCCGAGCGCGTGCTGTTGCAGGCCCTGCGGTTCTGCGCTCAGCGTGGCGTGACCCATCTGCTGGCCGTGTCGACGCCGCCGGTGGAGCGACTGCTGCAGCGCGCCGGTGTCGAGTGCCAGCGTCTGGGCCCGCCGGAGATGTGCGGCGGCAAGCCGGTGATCGCCTTTGTCATCGCGGTGAGCGACGCCTCCATTGCCGCACTGGCCCGCATCGAAGAAGCGGCCCTGGCCCAGGAGGCTCCGGTTCGCGCGGCACGCGGCGAAGGCCTGCATGTGCTGCAAGAGTTGCAGGCCCTGGCATTCGAGCAGCTGGGTGTCGCCGCGCGGCCTGAGGCGCTGGCCCCGGTCAGCGCAGACTGTTCACCCACCACCATTCACTGACTCCGCCCCTTGACCTTCGGCCCGGAGCCGCCCCAGATGGGGGCCTGATTCGCGCGGCTATGCTGCGCGTCGAGTGCTCCGACCGAGAACCCATCGGTGACAGCCATGTTTGCTTCAACGCCTTCCACGATGATTGATCCGCTGATCCGCCTGCGCACTGAGGACTTGCTCGAGTTGCAGCATGTCCACCTGTACTCGGAGCTGGACGGCAACCCGCTGACCCCCGGTGCCAAAGCCGGCACGGTTTCGGGCTATACGGAATGGGCCAGTGCCAACCGCCAGCCGGCCCTGAGCTTCAGCTGGGACTGGACCTACAGCCCCGAGACCCAGCGCCTGCAAGCGCAGTGGAGCAGCCTGCGCACCAACCTGCGCGTCGTCGACTCTGAGGGTGAAGACCTGGGCGTCGAATGCACCCGGCTTTGCGTGGCCCGGCTGATGACGCGCGCAAGCTGGGAACGGGTGATCGCCGAGAGCCTGGACCTGGCTCTGACGATGCCGCCCGACTCACGCCACTGAGCCCGGACAACGCTCTAACGCTCTACCAGAGCAGGCCCAGCATCGCCGCGCGCACCGCCGCGCTGGTCTTGTTGCACGCCCCCAGCTTGGCCACCACGCTGTTGATGTGGAAGTTGATCGTCCGCTCCGAGATGTTCAGGATGTCCGCCACCTCGGCGGACGTCTTGCCTTCGGCCGTCCAGCGCAGCACGTCGATCTCACGGTCGGTCAACTCGGCCGTGGCCTGGTCGCGGGCCGGGTCCTGGCCGCTGGCCTTCATCGCCTCGTGGCCGGTGTGCACCAGCCACTGCATGCGCGGCGTCAACCGGGCCAGCTCGGCATCGGTCAACGGCCCTTCGGAGCGAGCCATGATGAGCATGCTGTAGGTGCCCTCGGGGTCGCGCCGCGACTGCGCCCAGCCGTGGCGCAGGCCGTGGCTCTGCGCCTCGGTCCACATCTGCGGCGTGCTGGCAAAAAACGCATCGTTCCAGATCACCGGCGACGAGGAGCGCATGCCATGCGCGACCGTCGGGTCGCTCTCCATATAGCCCTGCTCGTGATAGCGCTGCAGCCAGGCCGAGGGGTAGTTGCTGTGCATGGTGGTGCGCGGCTTCGTGATCGGCACCGGCAGGCGCATGCCGTGCGTGCAGAACTCGAAGCCGATGTCCGCCGCATGATCGGCAATGATCACGAAGCAGGCCTCGGGCGTCGCCTGGGCCGCAATTCCATCCAGCAAATCCGCTGCTTGCCAATCCATCGCTGCACTCCTCTGCCTTGGACGGGGCCACACGAAAACCCAGGCCAGCCAGGTCGCGGTGGCTATCGTCGGCGAGCTGTGGTGCTGGCGCGCTCGGGATGAGCCCGTCGCTGTTGGTGGTGACAGGAAGACCCGCGCGATGACGGCGCGGGCACTGCCAGCCGCTGGGGCGCGCCCAACGGCCGGATGCGGTTCAAGCGAGCGTGAGGCGCTCGTTGGTGGCGCCGCAGTCCCTCAAGCGGCCAGAGCCGCGCTCTCGGGCGCCACGCGAGCGGCGTTGGCTGCTGTGTCGGGCAGGGCCAGGAACTGGCCCTTGTCCAGCTGCATGCGCCGCGACGCCGCGGCGGCGGCTTGCGGGTCGTGGGTGACCATGACGATGGTCTTGCCCAGCTCGCGGTTGAGCAGCGACAGGATCTGCAGCACCTCGTCGGAGGTGTGCCGGTCGAGATTGCCGGTGGGTTCGTCGCACAGGATGATTTCTGTGTCCGACACGATGGCCCGCGCAATGGCCACGCGCTGCTGCTGGCCGCCCGAGAGCTGCGAGGGCAGCCGTGCGGATTGGCTCGGCAGGCCCACCAACTCCAGCGCGGCGGCCACCTTCTCGCGCCGCTGGGCGGACGACATGACCGTAAGCATCAGGGGCAGCTCGACGTTGCGTGCCACGCTCAACATGGGCAGCAGGTTGTACTGCTGGAAGATGAAAGCCGCGTGCGCGGCGCGCCACTGCGAGAGCTGGGCCTCGGTCAGCGCCTCCAGCGCCTGGCCGCGGAACAGGATGCGCCCGGCGTCCGGGCGGTCGATGCCGCCCAGCAGATTGAGCAAGGTGCTCTTGCCCGAGCCGGAGGGGCCCATCATGGCGAGGAAGTCGCCTGCGTGAATGTCCAGGTCGAGGTTGTTGAAGATGGAGACGATGTCGTCGCCACGCTGGTAGCGCTTGACGACGCCTTGCAGCGAGAACAGGGCGGGTGCAGTGCTCATGGCGTTTCCTTGGCAGTCACTCAGAGGAACAGGACCTTGACGGCCATGTCGGGCAGGATGCGCGGGTCGGCGTCCAGCAGCTTGATGCGCACTCGGACGGTGGACTTGGCACGGTCGGCGTTGGGCATCACGCGCAGCACCTCGCCCGCGATCTGCCAGCCCTTGTGCGAGTACAGCTCGGCGCTGACCTTGCGGCCGGGCTCGACCTTGCTGAGCAGGTCTTCGTTGACATCCACCACCAACTCCAGCGAATGCATGTCGACGATGGTGTAGATGCCGGTGCGGGTGTAGCCGCCCCCGGCGCCGCCGGGGGCGACGATCTCGCCGACCTGGGCGTTGCGCGCCAGGATGACGCCGTCGAAGGGCGCGCGCACGGTGTAGTCGTCCAGCGCCTGGGCCTGGCGCTGCACCTGCAGCTCGCCTAAAGCTGCGTCGGCCTTGGCGCTGGCCAGGTTGCTCTGCGCCACCTCCAGCGCCGTGCGGCTCTTGCTGAGGCGCGACTCGCTGGTGAAGTTCTGGTCGCGTAATGACTGCTCACGGTCCAGGTCGCGCTGGGCCTCGTGCAACTGGGCCTGCGCCGCGCTCTGGCGGGCCCGCGCGGCCGCCAGTTGCGCCTGCGCCAGGCCGAACTCGGTGCGCGCCTGCTGGTCGGCCATGCGCGCCAGCACCTGGCCGCGCTTGACCAGCGTGCCCTCGTCGGCCAGCACTTCGGACACCTGGCCCAGCGTGCGCGCCGAGACCGTCGCAGTGCGCGTGGCGGCCACGAAGCCCGAGGCCTCGAAGCGCACACCCGCGGCGGCCGGGCGCAGCGGCGCGGTGCTGGGCGGCGGGGCGGTGGTGGCCTGGGCCGCCGGCAGGCCGGGCAGGCTCACGTCGCGCTGACTGCCGGTGGCCAGCAGCACGGCCAGGGCGACCGTCTGCAGACCCAGCGCGGCCACGGCCCAGGCCGGCACGCGGCGGCTGCGTGGGGCAGATATAGGCACAGTCGCGCTCACCGCAGGTGCAGGCGAAGTTGCTTCGGCGCCGGCCTGTCCATGGTGCGACAGGCGCAGCGTGGCCATCAGTTGCGCGCGGCGCTCGGCGCCGGCATCGAGGGAAAGTGTTGGGGCGCTCATGAGGCGGCTCCTTGACGGCTGTTCAACACGCGCCAGGCCGGCAGCAGCCCACCCAGAGCCCCCACGGCCAGCGCCAGAAGCAGGGCCGCCAGCACGCTGCCGGCGTCCAGCTGCCAATCGAAATGCACGCTGGAGAAGCCGGCGCCCACGGTCACGCCTTGCACGCCGTTGAAGGCCAGCCAGCCGATGACCGCGCCGCACAGCGCGCCCAGGGCCGACAGGATCAGCGCCTCCGCCAGCACGCACAGCGCCACCACGCGGCTGCTGTAACCCAGCAGGTTGAGCACGCGCAAGCTGTGCCGGCGCGCATGCACGGTGATCGACAAGGTGTTCAGCGTGCCCGCCACCGTGCCCACCGCGAGCACCGCCGCCAGCGGCCAACCGAGGTAGACCAGCAGGTTGTGCGTGCCGGCTGCCTGCTGCTCGAAGAACTGCCGCTCGGTCTGCACGCTCAGCTTGAGCCGGCTGTCCTGCGCGGCGTACTGTTGCAGCGCGGCCAGGCTGGCGGCCGTATCGGGGCCGGCAAGCTGGGCGCGCAGCGACTGGAACTGCCCCTGGCGCCCATAGGCGGCCTGCACTGCGCCGACATCGGCCCAGGCCTCGGTCTCGAACAGCGCGGCGTCCAGCGCGTACAGCCCCACCACCTGCCAGTCGCGCCCGGCCAGGCGCACCGTGCGGCCCACGTTGAGCTCATCGCCCTGCGCGGCCAGGCGGCGGCCGATGACGATCTCGTTGCGCCCCGGCGTGAACAGGCGCCCCTGCACGATCTGCAGTCCCGCGCGCAGGGCCAGGCCTTGCGCGTCCATGCCGCGCAGGTTGAAGTTCTGGCGGCCGCGCTCGCCGCGCGCCACCGCCACCGTCATGCTGAACTCGGCCGACACCTGCGGCTGGCCGTCGCGCTGGGCGATGCCCGGCCCGGCCGACAGCAGCGACACCTGCTCGCGCGTCAGGCGGCTGCCGGGTTCGCTGGTGGCCTCCTCGGCCAGCGTCACCGCCACCTCGGTGGAGCCGGTATTGTGCTGGCTGCGCTGGTAGCCGTCGGCCATCGCCAGGAAGCCCAGCAGCACCAGCACGACCAGCATCACGCACAGCGCCACCGTGGCGCTGGCCCACTTGTTGCGCCACAGGCTCGCCAGCGAGACCTGCATCAGCGGCGGCCACTGCCGCCAGGGGGATGAGAGCTTGGTGTTCATGGCCGTGAGGTTGCGCTGGGGCTCAACCGTTGTCGACTGTCAAAGCCTGCAGCGGGCGGATGCGCAGGGCCAGCAGCGCGGGGATCAGGCCCGTGAGCAGACTCACCACCGCCGTGATCAGCGCGGCCTCGCCCACCACGGCCCAGGGCAGCACCACGTCGGGCATGAACTGCGAGAGCTGGCGCGTCACCAGCAGGTTGAACAGGGCGCCCGCGCCGATGCCGATCACCGAGCCTATCCACACCAGCGCGCCGGAGCGCCAGAACACCAGGCGCAGCACGCGGGCGTGTGACCAGCCCAGCACCTTGAGCACGCCGATGTCCCGCGTGCCCTGGCGTACGGCCAGCGCCAGCGTGCTGCCCACCACCAGCATCAGCGAGCCGAAGGCCGCCGCGATGACCGCCTTGATCATGAAGGTGACGTTGCCGAACTGGGCGAAGAACTCGCTGTGGAAGGCCTGGTCGGTGTTGCTGTTGGTGGGGTCGGACGTGGTGGCAAAGGCCGCGTCGATCTCGTTGGCAAGGCCTTGCACCGAGACGCCCGGCTTGGCCGTCACCATGAACGAACCCACCGTGTCGCGCCACAGCGAGCGTGCCTCGTTGAGGGTGTCGTAGTGCATCAGGATGAAGTTGCGGCCGCCGCCGCTGTCGGCGCTGGTGAAGGTGCCGGCCACGCGCAGGCGCCACGCGGGCTCGCCGGCCGGGGGCTGGAACAGGATGCTGCCCAGCGGCACCACGTCGCCCACCTTCCAGCCGTAGCGGTCGGCCAGGCCGCGGCTGACGAGGATTCCGTCGCGCTGCGCGAAGAAGGCCTCGGCCACGCCGGGCGCCACGATCATGTCGGGGTGCTGGGCCAGCCAGGCCTGGGGCTGCACCGCAAACACCATCTGCATCTGGCGCTGGTCCTGGTAGTAGGCGCCCAGCCAGGTCGCATGGCCCACCATGGCCACGCCCGGCAGCGCCTCGATGCGCGCCTTCTGCCCGATGGGCAGTTGCGCCATTAGGCCCGACTGCGGCGCGATGATGAGGCGCTGGCCGGAGACCGACTCCTCGCCGCTGTCCAGCGAATAGCGCAGCGAGCCCAGCACGGCGTAGGCCGCAAAGGTCAGCGCGATGCTGGCCAGCAGGATGAAGGTGTGCAGCCGCTGGTGGCGCAGCTGTTCGAGGACGACCCAGAGTTCTTTCATGACGGCTCCTTCGGGCTCACGCGGCCAGGGGTTGGGGGGCGGCCTCGCGCGCAAGGGCATGCGCGGTGCGGGCCAGGCTGCGTGCCAGCGCCACCTCCTGCAGCGGCGCCAGGCCCAGGCGGTTGTTGAGCATGTGCAGCTGCGACGCCAGCATGGCCTGCAGCGCCAGCCGGTGCTGGGCCTCGTCGGCCACTGGGGCATTGGTGATGGGCGAGATCAGCAGGCCCTGGTAACGCTGGATGTCCCATTGCGCCACTGCGGCATCCAGCCCCGCCATCAGCAACGCGGCCGGGCTGCGTGACGTGGCGCCATCGCGCGCGCCTTGCAGCTGCTGCGCCAGGCGCTGGCACTGCTCGGTCGTCGGTGCCGGGGCTTGTGTGGCCGGCGCACTGAAGGCCTTGACCTCGGCCGAGCTCATCGTCCAGTAGGCCACGTAGTCGTCCAGGAAGCGCGCCACGCCCGCCAGGTCGGGCTGCCAGGCCTGCGCGAACAAGGGCATCAGGCTGGCCGCCAGCTGCAGGCGGCGCGACACATCGCCGGGGCTGGCCCGCACCAGGCTCAGCGCCAGCGTGCTGCCGAGGTCGAACAGGCCCTCGTTGACTGGCAGGCCCGCCGCCCCGCCGTAGCGGCGCCATTCGGGCTCGTAGGGCATCACCTGCACGCTGCCTTCGTCGAACCACGGCAGCTGCGCGAGGTCCAGCGGTTGGCCGTCGAAGAAGTGGTTGCGGTAGTAGGCCTCGCGTGTCGGTGGCTGTGCGCTCAGATAGCCGGGCACGGCGCCGCGGGCGTCGGCCAGCAACTGCTCGCGGCCCGCCGGCGACAGGGCGCGCAGGCGCAGCCGCAGGTGAGGGCCGCCCTCCCAGTAGCGCAGGAAGAACCAACCGGTGGCGCCGCCGCTGCCTATCAGGCTGCGTACCTGGGGCGTGACCCAGTCGAGCAGGAAGCGGTCGGCGGCGGCGGCATCGGACAGGAAGATGTGCAGCGCGAACCAGTCGTTGGCATGGGCTTGGGGGTCGGTCATGACGGGGCTCCTAGAGTTCCCAGCGGGTGTTGGTGCTGCGGTTCAGGCCGCACATCACCTGGTAGACAAGCGGGCCGGGCAGCGCGAGGCCGCCTTCCAGCACCGCCTCGCGCATCATGCGAAGCGGCCGGGCGAACAGGCCGAAGGCGGTGGCGGCAAGGCTGAAGTCCTGCGCCTGCGCACCGGCCGCCAGGTGCAGGCGGCGCAGCGCGGCGCTGCCGTGGCGGGCCTGGGCGGCGTCCAGGTC
>Ga0307515_10024229_pt1 | contig 10585 bp, 14 predicted proteins | sample 17_EM_MG_FD_194513 | JGI IMG/M metagenome (GOLD analysis project Ga0307515, IMG submission 194513) | Populus trichocarpa ectomycorrhiza microbial communities from riparian zone in the Pacific Northwest, United States - 17_EM | ecosystem: Host-associated > Plants > Roots > Unclassified | place...
TCATCATGTCGGCCGTTCGCGAACGGCCGGGCCGCCCGCCAAGGGCCAACACAGTGACCGGAACGGCCAACACGGACCTGGCCCGGTGGGGCCCGCAGGCGTCAGTGGTCGCGCAGGCCCAGGCCGGTCATCATCGCCGTCACGCCCCGCCGGTACATCTGCGCGTTCGCCTCGTCCGTCGGCGGGATGAACCACTCCGGCAGCGCCGTGCGGGAGGCGAGCATCAGCTCCGCCCCGACCAGGCCGTGCATGGCCGTCCACAGCTGGTAGGCCGCGGTCTGCGCGTCCGTGCCCGGTGGGCTGACCCGCCGGACGCGAGCGATGAACAGGCTGAACGTCGTCCGCACCACGGCCGAGCGCAACGCGGGGTCGGGGTCGAAACCGGGCACCGGGCGCTCGAACATCAACGCGTAGCGGGCCGGGCTTTCGCGGGCGAAGAGCCGGTACGCCATCGCCAGGTCCAGCAGGTCCGCGGTCCCGTCCGGGCTCTCCGGCGGCAGCGCCGCCAGCATCTCGCGCAGCGAGTCGAAAGTGCGCTCGTACAGCGCGTCGAGCAGGCCTGCGCGGCCGCCGAAGCGGGCGTACACCGAGATCGTCGACGCGCCGGCGGCCTCGGCCACCCCGCGGACGGTGAGGGCGGTGACGCCGCGGTCGAACAGCACCGACAGCGCCGCGTCGAGGAAGCGCTCGCGGTGGCCGTGCTCGGCGGGGCGCATCGACACGTGCCTGGTGGCCACGACGTACCCCCTTCGCAGCAGCCGCGCACAACGGCGTCCGGGTTACCCACCCGCAGCAGAAGATACGATATTCGCCCCGTCTTGGGAATGCGCCCGATGTCCGGATGTGCGGCATTCCCGTCCCGTGGGCACCGGTCCGGCCACGGCGAACCCTGGCAGCGTCGGAAGCACCGACGAAAGGGCTCCCCGATGACCGACACCATCGCCGACATCACCGTCCCGGACACCGCGCTCGCCCGGGAGGCCGCCGACTTAGTCCGCGACACCGCCGGCCCGCTCCTGTACGACCACTCCTCGCGGGTCTACCTGTTCGGCGCCCTGCAGGGCCGGCGCCGCGGCCTCGACTTCGACGCCGAACTGCTCTACGTCGCGGCCCTGTTCCACGACCTCGGCCTGGTCGACGGCCGCCGCACCGACCGCCGCTTCGAGCTCGACGGCGCCGACGAGGTCCGGCGGTTCCTGCTCGGCCACGGTGTCGACGCGGAGCGGGCCAGGATCGCCTGGACGGCCATCGCGCTGCACACCACCCCGGGCATCCCCGAGCACATGGAACCCGAGATCGCGCTGGTCACCGCCGGGGTGGAGTACGACGTCCTCGGCATCGGCTACCACGACCTGCCCGCGGAGACCCGCGCCGCGATCGTCGCCGCGCACCCGCGGCCGGACTTCAAGCGCCGCATCCTCGCCGCGTTCACCGACGGCATCCGTGACCGGCCCGACACGACGTTCGGGAACGTCAAGGCCGATGTTCTGGCCCGGTTCGTGCCAGGCTTCGAGCGGCAGGACTTCGTCACCACGATCTTGGACTCACCCTGGGAGGACTGACCCGGATGGCACACCCCGAGCCCGGCACGGTCGTCGTCACCGCGAGCGGCGACGGTACGTACACGCAGCAGGTCAGCACGGCGGGGCACACGCTGCTGGTCGACGAGCCCGTGTCCGTCGGCGGGGCCGACACCGGACCGAACCCGTACGAGCTGCTGCTCGCGTCGCTGGGTTCGTGCACCGCGATCACGCTGCGGATGTACGCCGACCGCAAGGGCATCCCGCTGGCCGGCGCGACGATCCGGCTGCGGCACGACCGCATCCACGCCGAGGACTGCGAGAAGTGCGAGATCGAGCACGGCATGCTCAGCCGCATCACCCGGGAGATCGAACTGGCCGGCGACCTCGACGACGACCAGCGCGCCAAGCTCATGCTGATCGCCGACAAGTGCCCGGTGCACCGCACGCTGTCGTCGGAGATCGTGATCGAGACGCGCGAGACCGGCCGCTGAGCGGGGTGGGTCAGGCGGCCTGCGCCGTCACGGGCCGCACGGTGGCGACGCCGACGGCCGGGACCCAGATGCGTTCGACGGCGGCCGCGCGAGCCTTGCGGCGGAGGCCTGCGAAGCTGTGCTTCGCCGGGACGAGCAGGGCGCTCAGCCAGGTCCGCCGGTAGTCCTCGAGGGCCATGGCCACGGAGCGGTGAACCAGGCAGTGCACCAGCCCCGGCGTGCCGAGCCGGTGCCTCCCGACGTGCTTGCTGTCCGCCATCGTTCCTCCGTGTGGGCGACCTGACGCGCCGCACGGTACGCACCTGCACCGATGAAGGTGGGTAAGCAACGCGGCGTGTCCAGATTTCGGTTGAGTCACGCGTCACGATCGACTTGCGGATCACTCGTCCGTGTGTGCGACGACAGGCCGTTGCCGGACGCCTCGGAAAACGATTACCCAGGTTGCGGCGGCCGCACCCGGGAAGCGTGACTAGGGTGATCGGCATGTTGCGTGTGGGGCTGACGGGTGGCATCGGGGCCGGCAAGTCGACCGTGGCGAACCGGCTCGCCGAACACGGCGCCGTGCTGGTGGACTCCGACCGGATCGCCCGCGAGGTGGTCGAACCCGGCTCGGAGGGGCTGGCCCGGCTGGTCGAGGAGTTCGGCGCGGAGATCCTGGCCGCCGACGGTTCGCTCGACCGGCCGGTGCTCGCCGCCAAGGCGTTCGCCGACGATGAGACGCGCCGCCGGCTCAACGCGATCGTGCACCCGCTGATCGGCGCCCGCACCGGCGAGTTGATGGCCGCCGCCGCGCCGGACGCGATCGTCGTCCACGACATCCCGCTGCTGGTCGAGGGGGGCCTCGCAACGGCGTACCACCTGGTCATCGTGGTCGACGCGCCCGTGGAGGTGCGGGTCCGGCGGCTGGTGTCGGCCCGCGGGATGGCCGAGGCCGACGCCCGGGCGCGCATCCGGGCGCAGGCCAGTGACGAGCAGCGCCGCGCCGTCGCGGACGTCTGGCTCGACAACGGCGGTCCCGAGGACGCGGTGCTCGCCGACGTCGACGCGCTGTGGGCGGACCGGCTGGTGCCGTTCGAGGCGAACGTCCGGCTGCGCCGGCCGCGGCCCCCGATGTCGCCGAAGATCGCCGAGTACGACCCCACCTGGCCGCAGCAGGCCGAGCGGGTGCTCGCCCGCGTCCGCGCCGCGAGCGGGGAGCTGGCCCGGCGAGCCGACCACATCGGGTCGACCGCCGTGCCGGGCCTGCCGGCCAAGGACGTCCTCGACCTGCAGCTGACGGTGTCCACTTTGGACGACGCGGACACGCTCACCGAGCTGCTCTCCGACGCCGGTTTCCCGCGCCTGGCGGACGACTGGTTCGACGACGCCCAGGACGGTGGCGAGCCGTGGCCGAAGCGGCTGCACGTCGGCGCCGACCCGAAGCGGCCGGTGAACCTGCACGTCCGGTCCGTCGAGACGCCCGCGTGGCGGCTCGCGCTGCTGTTCCGGGACTTCGTGCGCGCGCACCCGGACGAGCGTGACGACTACCGCGACGTGAAGCTGCGGCTGGCGGAGGCGCACGCCGCCGACGGCACGGTCGCGGCCTACGCCGACGAGAAGCAGGACTGGGTCAACGCCGCGTTCGCTCGCGCGGAGAAGTGGGCCTCGGCCACCGGCTGGACCCCTTAGGAACCCAGCAGGCCGCGTTCGAACGCGACGGCCACGGCGGCCGCGCGGTCCTTCACCCCGAGCTTCGCGTAGACGTGGATCAGGTGCGTCTTGACCGTCGCTTCGCTGATGAACAGCTTCTTCGCCGTCTCCTTGTTCGACGAACCGCGCGCGACCAAAGTCAGCACCTCGAGTTCGCGCTGCGACAGCGGTTCCCGCGCGGGCTCGCGCATCCGGCCCATCAGGCGGCCGGCCACGGCGGGGGAGAGCACGGCCTGCCCGCGGGCGGCCGCCCGGACCGCGCGGAACAGCTCTTCGCGGGGCGCGTCCTTGAGCAGGTAGCCGGTCGCGCCCGCCTCGATCGCCGGCAGCACGTCGGAGTCGGTGTCGTAGGTCGTCAGCACCAGGATCCGCGCCAGGTTCCCCAGCCGCGCGAGCTCGCTGATCGCCGTGACGCCGTCGGTGCCCGGCATCCGCAGGTCCATCAGCACGACGGAGGGCCGCAGCCGCTCGGCCAGCGTGACCGCTTCGGCGCCGTCGGCCGCCTCGCCGAGCACCTCGAAGCCCTCTTCGCCGTGGGCAGGTTCCGCGGACAGGATGCCGCGCAGGCCGTCCCGGACGATCGGGTGGTCGTCGGCGATCAGCACGGTGATCGTCATGCGGGGGCCTCCGGGGGCAGCGGCACAGCGGGCAGGGCCGCGGAGATCGCGGTCCCGGCGCCAGGCTCGGACTCGACGTGGAGCGTACCGGCGAGGCGGCGCACCCGGCGGCGCATGCCCGGCAGCCCGAACCCGCTGTCCTCCGCGGCGGGCTCGAAGCCGGTGCCGTCGTCGCGGACGTCGAGGGTCACTTCGTCGGTCATGTAGGACAGCGTGACGCCGACCCGGCTCGCCGCGGCGTGCTTGTCCACATTGGACAGAGATTCCTGGGTGATCCGCAGGATCGTCGCCTCGATCTCGGGGTGCAGCCGCGCGGGGTCGCCGGTGGTGGTGACCGTCGCGGGCACGCCGGTCCGCTCGCCCCACCGCTTCGCGACGTCGGTCAGGGCGTCGAGAAGCGTTGCGGTGTCGAGGGGTTCGGGGTGCAGCGCGTGCACCGAGCGCCGCGCGGCGGTGAGGTTCTCGCGGGCGAGCGCGGACGCGGAGTCGAGGTGCCGCTGCCACTCCGCTGGGTGCTCCTTGGCCAGCGCGGCCGCCTCGAGCTGCGTGATGATGCCGGTGAAGCCCTGGGCCAGGGTGTCGTGGATCTCCTGCGCCAGCCGCTGCCGTTCGTCGAGCATCCCGGCTTCCCTGGCTTGGCTGAGCAGTTGCCGCTGCAGGCCTTCGTTCTCCGCGTACGCGGCGGCCAGTTCGTCCAGCGTGCGGCGGCGTTCCTCGTTCTGCCGGGCGACGGCCGTCGACAGCAGCCCGCCGCCCCCGACAGCCGCGGTCTGCACGATGATGATTGTGATCCAGATGCCCGGCCTGTCGGCCAGGGCGTGGATCGGCCCGCCGCTGCCGAGGGTGTTGATCAGCAGGGATGTCGCCGCCAGCGCGACGAAGGCGAGCCAGGTGGGCCGCACCTGCATCGCGGAGAGAAACGCGTAGATCACGAAGATGAGAAACGTGACGTCCCGGGCCTCCAGGACGCTGCCCAGCCCGATCACGCCGACGAAGGTGAGCAGAGCGAACACGGGGTGCTCGCGCAGCCGCACCGGCGCGAGCACGACTGTGCCGAGCACCCAGAGCGCGGTGGCGGCGATCAGTGCGCCGGTGGTCGCCCACCAGCGGCCGTCGTGGCCGCCGACGCAGAGGCTGATCACCGTCGCGACGGCGAGCAGGAGACCGGGAACGTAGCGCTCGACCCGGCTCAGCCACGGCTGCCAGCCGGTCGGTTCCTGCGCCGTGAGCGGCGGCCACAGCGGCCGGTTCCAGTCGAACCCGGCGGTCACGCTCTCATGTCCTTGAGCCCCGGCCAGATCTCGGCCCAGCTCGCCGTGCGGCCGGTGAGTTGCCAGACCGGCATGTGCGCGCTCGCGTTGCGGACGCCGAGCCGGTTGCCGACCTGGCCGACGATCCTGGCGTCCCGGAAGTACTTCGCGGTTTTAGACGGGTCGTAGCCGACAAACAGAACGTTGTCGGCGTTGACAGTGTTGTTTCCAGGCCTGCCGAAGTACCAGAAGCCCCGGCTCGGGCTGTACGCCTCGGGCAGGCCGTGTTCGGGCCCGTACCGGCCGAGCGCGCCCGCCTGCCAGTACCCGCTGGTGACGATCGCGGTGCCCGGCGGCGCGGTCCGGTACAACGCGGCGACGTCGGAAGCGAGGTCGGGCCAGCCGATCTCTTCGGCCGCGTAGGCGGGCCGCGGCGCTTCGGGGCGGTCGACGAGCCAGTGCGCGGGCCACACCGGCAGCGTGAACGGCAGGCTGAACAGCGCGGACAGCACGAACACCGGCCAGGTCGGCACCCACCGCCACCACAACGCCGGTTCACGCGCTTCCAGGTGCACGGCGGCGGCCGCCCAGAGCAAGCCGAACGTCCCGGCCGCGTAGTAGTAGCGCCCGTTCGCGACGAGGAAGACCGCGACCACGCCCAGCGCCGTCCAGCCGAGGAACCGGTACGGGCGCAGCTGTTTGCTCCCGATCAGCACGACGACGCCGTAGAGCACGCCCAGCGCACCGATCACCCAGCCCGCCCCGGCCAGCAGGTCCGGGACGAAGCTCTCGCGGCCGCCCGCCGCGTCGACCTCGGCGCCGACCGCGTCACCCATGCCGAGCTGCGGCCAGCCGTTCGCGCGTTGCCACAGCAGCGTCGGCACCAGCGAGGCGGCGGCGATCAGCGCGCCCAGCCACAGTTTCGGACGGCGCAACAACTCTCGTGGGCCGAACGCGAGGAGCGCGAGCCCGGCCACGGCCCAGAACGCGGCGATGAGCAGTTTGTCGTTGAGCGCCACCGCCGTCACGACGCCGAGCCAGACCAGCAGGGTGTCGTTGCGGGTGCGGACCCAGCGGACCACCAGCCACAGCACGAGCGTCCACAGCAACGGGTCGATCGTCGACGTCGCCAGGTAGTGGCCGCTGCCGACGAACTGGCCGCAGATCGCGTACGCCGCCGCGGCCCGGGTCTGCGCCTTGCGTCGTCCGCCCAGCTCGCGGGCGATCAGCGCGGTGACGACGACTCCGCCGGCCGTCGCCGCGATCGCCGGCAGGCGGAACACCACCAGCGAACCGGGCGCGAGCCGGTCCATGGCCCAGGCCAGGAACGGCACCAGCGGCGGCTGGTCGGCGTAGCCCCAGGCCAGGTGCTTTCCGGCGGCGAGGAAGTAGAGCTCGTCGCCGAAGTAGCCGTAGCGGCCGGCGGTGAGCAGGAGGGCGACCGCGACGCCCGCGGCGAGCAGGGCCACCGGCAGCCGGGCGAACCGCGCGAGTTCGGCTTTCGCCTGGTCGGGGGCCGTGGCTACGGCGTCCATCACACTCCTGTCGTTCGTCGGCGCCGGTCCTGTTCCGCACACTACGTCGCCCACCTCGGTGGTACCGCGCGGAGGGTGACGCTGGTTACGTGTGCGTGTTCGTCAGCTTCGGCCACAGCGTCGACCAGGGTTCGGTCCGGCCGGTCGCCAGCCACCTCGGTTGGCCGTCGGAGTAGCTCGGCTTCGCGGCCCCGGTGTCGACCTTGCCGAGCGGCCGGAGTTCGGCGAAGTGCCCGAACAGCGGCCTCGGGTCGGCCCCGACGAACAGGACGTCGGTCGCGTCGTCGGACGGCACGACCAGGGTCGCGTAGCCGCGGTTGCCGCTGGCCGGTTCCGGCAAACCGAGGTCACGGCCGTAGTGGTCGAGGGCGCTCGCCTCCCAGTACGACTCGGTCACCACCGCGGTGTGCGCCCTGCCGGGCAGCGCGGCGAAGGTGGCCGCCACCGACCTCGCGCCTTCGGGCCAGCCGATCTCCGCGAACGCGAAGACGGGTGTCGGCAGCGCCGGGTGCTCGGTCAGCCAGGCCTGCGGCCAGACCGGCAGCACCCCGGGCAGGGCGAGCAGCGCGGCCAGCACGTACTGTGCCGATCGTTACTAATCCGACCACAGTCACGGCCGAATGACTTCGTAGCAACGGTTACGTGCCGCTCGGGGGTCGGCCTACTTTTGGTCGGATTAGCAACACGGCCAGGTCGCTAGCCACCGCCACCAGCGCGACGGCTCCCGGCGTTCGAGCGCGACCGCCGCCATCGCCCAGCACACCGGGAACATCCCGGCGACGTAGTAGCTGCGGCCGTTCACCGCCAGGAACACCACGGCCAGCGCGACCGCCGTCCAGCCGAGGAAGCGGAGTTCAGGGCTGCGCAGGAGCCGCCACAAGCCGTAGCAGAGCAGGACCGCGCCGACCGGGATGCCCGCCACGACCAGCACCGTCGGCAGGAACAGCAGCCGCCCACCCCAGGTGTCCGCGACCTCCTGCGAGATCGCCGCACCCATGCCGAGCTGCGGCCAGCCGTGCGCGGCCTGCCAGATCAGCGTCGGCACCAGCGCGACCACCGCGATCCCGGCGCCTGCCCACAGTGCCGGCCGCCGCAGCAGTTCCCTCGGGCCACACACCAGGAGCGCGATCCCGGCGGCGAGCCAGAACCCGCCGATGAGGAACTTCGTGTACAGCGCGACCGCCGTCACACTCCGGCCCACACCAGCAGGCCGTCGGCGCGGGTGCGTAGCCAGCGAACCAGCAGCCACAGCAGCAGCGTCCAGAGGAACGGGTCCACTGTGGACGTCGCGAGGTAGTGGCCGCCCGCCAGGAACTCGGTCGACACGGCGAAAGCCGCCGCCGCAAGCGTTTGCGCCCTGGCCGCGCCGCCGAGCTCGCGGGCGATCAGCGCGGTGAGCACGGCCCCGCCGAGCACCGCCAGCGTCGCCGGGATCCGCAGCACGAACGGCGTGTGGCCGAGCGCGTCCATCGTCCTGGCGAGCAGCGGCAGCAGCGGCGGCTGGTCGACGTAGCCCCAGGCCAGGTGCCGGCCCGCGGCCAGGAAGTAGAGCTCGTCGCCGAAGTAGCCGTAGCGGTTCGCGGTCAGCACCAGCGGGATCGCCAGCAGCGCGGTCACGACGCCCACCGGAACACGGGCGATCGGAGCGACCGGCCGGATCCGGGCCGGTGCGGGCGCGGTCGTCACATCCATCGGAACACCCGCGTCGCGATCGTGGTGCAGACGACCGCGAAGGCCGCCATCGCACCGAGCTGCAGCAGCTCCGGGGCGTCCCCGGCCCAGGTGGCCCGCAGCGCGTTGAGCGTCGCGCCGAGCGGCAGGACGTCGGCGACGTGCTGCAGGAACGGCGGCAGCTGCTCCTTCGGCACCCACACGCCGCCGAGCGCCAGCATCGGGAAGAACAACGCCGACCCGATGCCGCTCGCCGCGCGGCCGGTGGGTGCGAGCGCCGCCACCAGCAGCCCGACCGAGAACAAGGCCAATGCGCCGAGCACGAGCGACAGCAGGAACCCGGCCGGGTTCGCCGGCAGCTCGACGCCGAGCGCGAGCGCGCCCACCCCCACGATGAGCGCGACCACGACGACGACCGCCGCCGGGTTGACCAGCAGTTGCGCGGTGAGCAGCCGGCTCGGCGGTACGGGGCTCGCGGAAAGCCGTTTCAGCAGGCCCTTTTCCCGGTAGGTGCCCAGCGCGTTCGGAAACTGCGTCAGCGCCAGCATGGCGATCAGGATGGTCACGGCCATCGGCGCGATCACCGTGGCCAGCGCGCTGTGCCCGCTGTACTTCGGGTCCGGGGCGTTCGCGCCGGGCACCAGCCCGAACACCAGCAGCAGCGCGAGCGGGATGCCGACGACGACGGCCGGGGCGCCCGGGTCGCGCAGGAAGACCTTCGCCTCGGTGGTCGTCAGTTTGGTCAGGACACTCATGGTCGCTCCCCTCATTCCGGCTTGTGGCCGGTCAGGGCGACGAAGGCGTCGTCGAGACCGGCTTGCTCGACGCGCAGGTCCCCGGCGATCACGCCGAGCCGGGCGAGTGCCGACGTCACGGCGTGCAGGACGTTGCCGCTGCCCGTCACCACCAGGCGGTCGCCGTGCCGTTCGACCCGGCGGACCTCCGGCAGCGCTTCGAGCGCGCCGGGTCCGATCGGCGCCGACGGCACCGGACGACCTGCTCGTCGTCCACCCCGGCGACCAGCCCGGCCGGCGTGTCGACGGCGACGACGCGGCCCGCGTCGATCACCGCGATCCGGTCGCAGAGCCGCTCGGCTTCGGCCATGAAGTGCGTGACCAGCAGGATCGTCACGCCCTGGTCGCGCACGGCCTCGATCAGGTCCCACGTGTCGCGGCGGGCCTGCGGGTCGAGGCCGGTGGTCAGCTCGTCGAGTACCGCGACCTCCGGGCTGCCGACCAGCGCGAGCGCGATGGACAGCCGTTGCTGCCGGCCGCCGGAGAGCTTCTTGTACGCGGTGCCCCGCTGCTCGGTCAGGCCGAGTGTGGCGAGCAGCCGTCCTTGATCCGCGGGCTTGCGGTAGAAGCCGGCGTAGAGGTCGAGCAGCTCACCGACCCGCAGCTTGTCCTGCAGCCGGCTCTCCTGGAGCTGGACGCCGACGCGCTGGCGCAGCTCGGCGCGGTCGCGTTGCGGGTCGAGCCCGAGCACCGACAGCGTGCCGCCGTCGGGCACCCGCAACCCTTCCAGGCACTCGACGGTCGTGGTCTTGCCCGCGCCGTTCGGGCCCAGGATGCCGAAGATCTCGCCGCGTTCGACGTCGAACGAGACGTCCTCGACCGCGACCTTCTCCCCGTAGCGCTTGTGGAGGTGTTCGACCTGGATGACCGGCATTCCGCCGTCCCCTCTCGATCCGTTTTCGCAACGGTTCGAGCGTCCTGCGGCGGCGGGGTCCGGCGAATCGCCGAGACGGTCGGGAGGGGCATCCACCGATCGGTGGACCCCTGCTTGGAAATACGGCGAGTGTCGCGCGTC
>Ga0307515_10024231_pt1 | contig 10584 bp, 6 predicted proteins | sample 17_EM_MG_FD_194513 | JGI IMG/M metagenome (GOLD analysis project Ga0307515, IMG submission 194513) | Populus trichocarpa ectomycorrhiza microbial communities from riparian zone in the Pacific Northwest, United States - 17_EM | ecosystem: Host-associated > Plants > Roots > Unclassified | place...
TAAATTTCTAAAATTATTCTGAAATAATATATGTGATATTATTCGGGTGACAAATTGATATTTTCTTCATTTATAGGGTATTTAGGTTCTCTTATAAATAAACTGTTATACCATACAGTTGGGCTATGAAAGTGCCAAGTATTTGTTGTACCAAGGGTTATACAACATAAATCTAGATTAACCATTTAACAAGCAAAGTATTAAAAATGAACAACATAACAAATAGAAAACATGTTAGTATCAAACATTAAAGTCCATGTTGAGTTTATACTATACTTATTCTTACATCATTAGTGTAACCTTTTCACCTTGACATAATAAACTTAGCTAAATATAATGAAAGAGAGAAACATAAATAAACAAGATAAGAACATAAATAAGATATAAGTTAACTAAGTAAAAGAAAGGAAATGAAAAACATAAATAAGAGATTAATATAAACAAAACTTAAGCATTACACAAATATAAAGAGAGAGAGAGCAAGAACATGATCTTGATCTGAAAATCAAGATGCCTAAATGCATGGCAAATGCCTTCTTTTATAGGCCAAAATTTGGAACTATTGATTTGATGACTAATTGTTGAGTGAGTGGCCACATCTTGACTTGGTGACAATCCTTATCTTCTTATTTGAACAAAACATCATTGCTAACATCAGAATTTGAACAGATAATCTTTATGAAAGTTCTGGTAAATTGTCTCAGATTTCCAACAAACAAGAATCGGCATATTTGGACTTTTAGAACTCTAGATATGGGTTGGACCGAACAGTTTCTAGGCTGGAGGACAGATTCTGACTTCTCCGTTGTTGCTACCATTTGAACTCGAAAATGACACTTTTAAATCTTGGACTTCTCATGAAAGTTTTAGGCCCATGTCTTATCTTTCCATCCATATAGACCAGACCTAAATCCAAGTTCTACAGCTCCAAGTATGATCCAATAACCGAATAGTGTTCCAGTTTGGACTGAACCAGCATCTCTTTTCTAAGCTTAGCCCTCTCTTTGTCTTCTCAATTTCAGTAGTTAAACTCATCAATCAATCCTTTGATTTATGTGATAGGCCTCCATTTAATATGAACATTTACCATAAATTAAAGGTATCTTATAGTATCAGACTTGTTATTATAAAACATGTTTTAGTTAAGGAGTTATTGATACTTCAAGTGTAAAATGATGATATAAAACCTTGATAAAAATACACTTTTAAGTACTAATCATGAACACCTGTGCAACGTCTAATAATTTACTATGATTCATGCAACTATCTCATAATGGTTTATCAGAACCTTTCAACAGATCAAAAAACCTAGTCGCGTCTCCATTATGTTCATCTTCTACAATTGGACATTGACTGGCATTACCCTGATTCATTCTCATTGCATCCATAACCATATTCCTGTAAGGATTACTGTTGTCATTTACAACTCCATGTACGTTGCTAGCACTAAAAGTTGACCCAACCATCATTTCTGTCATGCTCTCATTACGAACAAATAGTTCTTCGTGTGCATACCAACACAAGTAATCTTTCATGAACCTCTTGTGTAAAAGATGTATCGTTACAACATCTAGATGCAAATACTTTTTATTTTTACACTTTCTACATGGACACCTAATACTGCCTCCATTACAATTTCTCGGAATAGATGTTGCAAAATTAATAAAACCCTGAACCCTATTACAATAATCCATCATCCACAATTCTTGGGGTGAATCTCGATACATACATGAACGATCATCCATGACTTTTATCGAACCTCTATAAAATAATAATGACAACATGTATTAATTAACTATGTTAAGTAAATAAATTTGCAAAAATATTGGTTTAACTTGAGATTATCCAACAAACTAATTAAAACTTCTCTTAAATATTCATTATCAATTATCAACGTCCATACAAATTTATACACATAAATTTATGAAAATTACAACTCCGTAATAACATTGATAAAAATTAAAACAGACCCGTTAAATGAGCTATTATTCATTTCATCGCAACACATTTAATTTGGTAATTTGACATAAACTTCAACAATTTACAAACAAATATAATTTTACAAAATCTAAAACAAATCATAACAAGTACAAAATTATACATTCATACTACGATGTTTGAGAAAAAAAATTAAATAATAAAAAAATTGACATTTTAATGTTAAAATTAAAAAAGATAGATTTACTTATAAAAAATGACAAAATCCACAATAAATCAGAACACGGATGTTGTGACTACAAAATATAAAGAAGGATGATTTGTGTTGAGAAGTAAGGGATGTTTTGGAGGGTGGTTACTTGCAGTTTTGGAAGGGAGAGTTTGTTTAGATGCAAGGATGGGGGAGAAGAATGAGAAATAAGGGAGGGGAGAGGAGAGTCAGCAGCTTGGTGATATATTAACTTTTACCGATAGAATCACCGACGAAAATATTTTGTCTGCGACTCTGATGGTGAAGGGGTCACGTCACTGTGCGGTGATATGTAAAAGATTTTATTTATTTTTAATTAGAACATAATCAATCATCTTTCTAAGGAAACATAAAAGGATCCAAATCTACTCCTTAAATTAATCAAAATTCTCAAGCTAACTAATTATATATTAATGCTTACGTTTCCTGAAAATTTAGCATCATTTCATACAGCAAATAATTATTTATTAATCTCAAACATGTTTCACCAAAAATTAACTTATCAACTTGAAAATCCTAATTTATTATCTCTTTATACAATTTCAAGGTAACAACCTAATTTTAGAATTTAACAACCTATTTTATTTTCAATTGCTTAATAAAGTCTAATGCCATAATTTTTAAAACAACATAAAACCAAATAAAAACTAAAAGCCATCAAACATCAAATTAGAAAAAAATTCATCAGTTAATCACATAACGTTTTTGTCACAATCTTGGCTGAAAATCGACATTTTTTTTTTTTGCAGTGAAATAAATAATGATAATAATAATTGATGTGGTAGGATGTGTTTGGCTAGTGTAACCTTTCTCCGTATAATTTGTTTTTCTCTTACATCAAGTAGTGGCCACACGTTAATGAGTCCACTGACTATTTTGGACCGAATAAAAGCAGTAAATGAAGGAAAACTACAATTGATGTTACTCATCACAAGTAGTGGCCTGATTTCTTGGGATTATAAGTCTTCCATATGCCATACATTCGAGGGACAGGCTATAGACAAATTCGGCTATTGGAACATTTATTTGTGGTGCACGCGCAAAGCTTATTAATGATAAGGTATTTCAGATTAATTTTGGTGCAATAAGGCTATTTTTTTAAAAAAATTATTTATATATAGCTTGATGTATTTAGAAGAAATATTTTATAGATTCTCGGCATAACAAAGAATTCTAGTTATAAACGTATTGAATAATGTAGGGATTTATTAGACAAAAATACAAGGATAAAAATACCCCTAAAAAAATTAATTATGATTTATGAATTAAATGAAAATACCAAAATACTTCTAATTCAAAGATTTGTTTTTATGGGCATGATAAGATGGTTTTTTTTCATTATTCAGACTTGGAAAACAATAAATATTTATATTTCAAAGAAGAATGTGATATGAATTTTGACATTAAATTGAAAATTTATTATTAAAAAAATATAATTGAGTAGTAATAAAATTATGGATAAGAAATACTTAAACAATAGAAATATCATATATATTTTTCTTTTTATAATTCCAATGGAAGTAGATTATCATTTATAATTTTGAAATTAAATGAATTTATAAAATAACTTAGAGAGGGGGGGGGATCGAGTGGATTTTTATTTGTTTTTTACATTTATATAAAATAATAAAAGCTTATAAAAATATTTAGTTTGCATTCTAATTAGCTCATCATTAATAGAAATTACATACTTGACATATATAAAAATCAATTACTGGAATTATTTATGGAAAGGAAAATTTATTATCAAGCAATATTATATATTGATTTTTTTAATATTTTGTGGGGATGTCCTGAGATTTAATTTAAATTTTATTTCTAAGTATGACATATTATAATTTTGTAGTTTCAATTTGTTTTCACAATATTTTTGAACAAGTTTATCGCTATCAAACTATCATTTGAAATTGTTAAAAAAGTAAAACATAAAACAATGAATAAAAGAGAAATATTTATACGTACGGATTTAAAGTGAAAGAAAGGATTATAAATTTTAAAATTATTTTTCGTAAGTAATTTATTGCATTGGCAATACATAGAGCAGAAAAATAGATATGATAATCATGTATGCGACTGCAAATTCCCAAAAAGCACTTGTATCTGTAATATTTTCATTCAGCCTATCAATGTCCAATGCAATACGCAACCCTGATATATATATATATTTTTTAGTTTAACGTGGATGTCCGGGCCAGCTTGCGCGCATCTCGACTAATCCCACGGGCCCTGAAGTTAACGATCATGTAAGCCTCCAGTGGCCATCATATGAGCAACCACAGGGCTCGAACCTGAGACCACAGAGGGAGCAAACCTCTTGGTCCCAAACTTTTACCACTGTGCCACCGCCTAGATGGTTACCCTGATACTTAAGTAGTAGATAGATGGTGCAGTAGTTGAATTCGACATGATCTTAAAAATTTATCTGGAGAATTCATCATATAAAGTGATAGAGTTTTAAATTAAATTAATTTTTTTTTAATAAAATCTAGTTGATTTAATTAAATTTAGTTTAGACATAACTAAGTTAATATTAAGAATTGTTTTCTCTTTTTTTTTAAATAAAACAATACTGCTTTAATAAAAATATATAATTGACCCTGAATAACTCAGTCAATCATAAATTCATCTATAATAAAATCATCCAAATTAACTGTTTTTAGGCAATCCCTTAGACAATTATGATTGATGGATGATTTTGAAACTCTTGTAAGCCTTTTTTATATCTCCTTTACCCTTAGTATTTTAAAGAATTAAATTAATAAAATAAATATAGTTTTTTTCACGTATATAATGAGAAAAAGCTATTTAAAAAACCAATATTATTGAGAAGGGATAAATAATTGTTATTTTTTTTTAATAAGTTTGATCTCATTTTTATTTTTACATGTCTATATTTAATTAGTTTATTTTTTTATTGGCCTCACTTTGCTAATTTTAGCTATTTTGAGAGATATGTAGGAATAATATTTATGGGAGAAAAAAGATATTTTAACATTTTGTTTAGCTTCTTTCTTGGAGCATGAAAAACAAGTAAATAAATATTACTTTTTTATTTTTAGTTTTACATGTAGCATATACGTTGGAGTTACTTGAATTAATGAAATGAAACATAAATTTATCTATGATCCAATCATCTAATTTTTTGGAGGTCAAAACTCTTGTAAGCCTCTTAATTTATATCTCCTTCAGTCATTTCAAAGGTGGTTGATAGTTTCGTGTTATTTGTGTATTCAATTATCGTCTTGGCAACCTTCCTGGCTCTATCTAGTCATAATTCATAAGCATGCAAAGTTGCTATATATATATATATATAATGTGTAAGATTTTCAACAGAAACGCTAGTTTCTACATCAGTCTCCATCCTACCACAGAGATATTTTCTGCAGCAAAAAAGCAAAATGTAAAGCAACAATCAAATTAGAAAGAAATGATATGTTTATAAACACAGCGATGGAAAAAAAAAAAAAAAACTGGTACATAGTTTCCGATCCTGCATTCATCTTTCTTGTTTTGTGGAACAGGTAGGTGGTGCAGCTGCTTATTTGCAATTACTCTAGAAGCTGGTACATAGTTTCCGATCCTGCAAGACCTCGAGATGCATAAGGGAGACAGCTGACCTCTTATATAGGTGCTTCGATTAGTGGTGTTTGTTGTGTTCTCTCTTTGGAAAATCTCATCTTAAACTAGTATGGTTCGTAGCCTAAATGTTCTAGAATGAGTAATTTCACTGGCTGTATTTTTGCTAAATACAACAGTGCACCGACAGCAAATTATCCTCATGGGTATACTATGTTATCTCCTTTACTTCAAGCTGTTAAAATTCATGTGTGTGGTCCATGGGCAGCAACGATGTTGTTTATGATTTCGATACAGGAGCAGATAAGAACAAGAAAGAATCAGTTGTGAATTTGGTTGGCAGGTGAATGGTTAATTCAAACTACAAACTTTTGTGTTTTGACGAAAAAGAAGCACATTTATTCAAGGAGAGAATCGGTAAGTTTTTGCTAATTGTGCTTTGATATTAATGGCTTTGGGAAGCTGTTCAGTGCCCTTCATTGCTGCTTACTCGTCACTTCTCCTCGGTTTCGTGGGCCTGACATGGACATCAGTGGGGGCAGGAAGCATCCCTGCAACATTATTCCTGGCTTGTGCAGTTATTTGTGGTTATGTATATCATGTAAGGGAAATTTTACTAGTTTGTGGAGTGCTAAAACCAATTGGCATAAACCATTTCCTCAGCTTTTTTCACACCACCGTGTGCCTCCCATCTGCCACCACACAGCTCACGCTTCCTCTCACTAACGAGAACCTCCATCACTACCGTTGCTAGAGTTATTCCCTGCCACTGTGAGAAGCTTTCCCTCATCCAGCCAGCAACCCAGTAACAGTGAGCTTTTCTTCTTCTTCTCCAGCGACAGCTCCAGCGTTCCAACCATTCCTCCTCAGCAGCGCAGCTGTGAGCCTCCAGGTACACTTCCAGCAGTGGCATCTCGTAGAATAAGCTCTGCACTGGCTCGTCAGCAGCTTCTTCATCAGTAGCTAGCACCGTGGACCTCTCCAAGCCCTGCACAGCACCGTGAACAAGCTGCAACTCCAGCGTTCCAGCCTCAGCTACTTGATAGATCGCGACCTCTATTGCAGTCTAGTAGCTGCATACAACAGTGCCTCAGCCACCGTGAACTTTAGTTCAGTCACAGCAGCAACGAATGGCAGACTCCTTTCTATAGTTCCATAGCAGTAGTGCAGCTGTGAATGACATGTTCTCGCTTTTGAATCTTTCCAGTCCAGTGATTCAGTTTCATCTTTTGCAAGCTCTAAATAATATCGTATTCTATTCTAGTGCATCGAAATCAAGAAGAAACCTCAGTTCTTATTTCTTTATTAAGAGCTTCACCCATAACAGCAACTGTCAGAAAGGTGGCCACAGCGTTCAAGCAAGGTCTCTGCTACGCCCTACCAAATAAAGGGAAAAAAAAAAAAAAAGCCACAAGCCGTGAGCATTAGTCTCTATTCCAACCAAGAATATTGCCAGGTATGTCACCTTGCCCTTCCATGAGTGCATCACAGTGATGAAGTTAGCCGTAAATAGAGCAGGACAGTGAAATGAAAGGAGAAATTTACTCTTACAGTGTATCTTGTTTGTTTTGAGAAGGAAGAGTGGGTATACTTTGTTTTAACTATCATGGGTTTTTCATAGGATTTGCATGGAGTGAGTGATGTAAAGCTTTCTGGTTCAACCTCTCGTTGAATTGAATAGGAGCTATCAGTAACTAGAACACAAAATCTCTTGCAAAGGAATCGCTCCAATTTCTATTTAATACAAATTTAATTGTAAAAAAAAAAACCATCATATATTGTCAGTCCTGTTCTCTTTTTAAATACCCTCCAACTGAGGAATTACAATCCAATACGTAATTAAATCCAATACTAATTTGACAAGGAAACTAACAACTAACTAAGAAAAAATAACTATGTACAACTAATAAGCTTTTAACAGCTAGCTTCTCCTTATCCCGCACATCTCCTTTGTCCAGTAGACTTTGTGGGTTACAAGTCACCTTCCTCTGCCTCTTGATTTTCATCGATTGCTGTCTCTCTTGAAGAACTTGACTCCAGAAAGTTATGATTAACATATGCAGTAAATAAGTCTGGATGCAGTTGTTGAACCTTAGTACCTTTGAGCCAAGCTGAATCTGAAGTGGATCGATGCTTCCATTTGACTAAAAACTTGTAATATCCCCCACGACGTGTAGAGACGAATTGGTGATCAATGATGGAGGCAATTTCATCTTGTGGTGCGGTGGCTGCAGGGATTTTAGGCACGAAGGCTGGCATGTCCTCTGTCTGTGAACTATGAACCACATCATTTGCATCACCTTTAAATGTAGTAATCTCCTCAATATTAAAAACCGGTGAAATACCAAAGTCAGAAGGTAAGTCTATGAGATATGCATTGCTACCCAACTTCTTAATTAGTACTTCGAAAGGGACCAATGCGTCGTGTATGTAACTTGGTGAAACTTTCTGAAGGAAAACGTTCTGATTTTAGATGAACAAGCACCATATCACCACTGTTAAACTGTTTGTCCTTGCGTCTAGCATTGGTAAAGGTTGTATATGATTTAGTACTAAGGAATAGACGTCGTCTAACCTCAGCATGAACATCTTTCATATATTCTAAAAAATCAAGACCTGCTGCGCTTGGTCTGGGGGATAATTGTAACGGCTGGAGATTCAGGGAAGTATAAGGTCGTCTGCCATATACTACTTCAAAAGGTGTATGCCCTATAGATCTATTCACATAATTGTTGATAGAGAATTTTGCTTGTGGCAGTATAAGATCCTTGCTGGTTGTATGATCAGCGATGAGGCAGCGTAGTAAGTTGCTCGGGCTCCAGTTGAGCACTTCGGTTTGATTGTCGGTTTGGGAGCGAAACGCACTAGAAAACATTAATTTTATACCCATTTTATCCGTGAGGTTTTCCAAAAATAACTGATGAATTTGACGTCTCTATCAGATACAATAGAGAGTGGTACCCATGTAACCAGATCACTTCTCGTAAGAATACCACAGCTACCATTAGAAGCGTCAAAGGTCTTGTAACAGGGGATGGAGTGAGCTATTTTTGAAAATCGATATAATTGAATCATGTTGCCTAACAGTCCGAGGCAGTCCTAGAACAAATGAATTTAATACATGATCAGATAACACTACCAATCGCTCCCTCCTTCTCGAGTTCTCTCGGTGAAGAATGCGAGCGACACACAATTCTTGATGCCAAAATGTAGTTAACACTACCAATCTCTCCACTGTTAATTCTTTCACTTGCTAAAAAGGAAATGCAACGACATGTCATACACAACACGGGATTTTCTTTCAAGTTTATTGAATTTTAGTCCCTGTAATTTCTCAAAACTTATTAATCAGTATCTGTAGTTTAAAATTTGTTAAATAATCTCTTGACTGTCGTTGACTATCTTCATTTTAATAGTTTTGTTCATATGTGTATGGATATGAAAGGCATGACGAATGGGGTTGGTCAGGGCAAAATCTTGGTAATAGATTGGGAGGGTCTATCATGATTTTTATTTAAAAAAATAAATAAATTAATTAAAATAATATCATTTTAATTATTAAAAAAAAATAACAAGTTAATTGTTGGTTTTTAATCGGTTAGATCAAGTATAACCAAATCAACAAGTTAATTGGAATTTTTACTAAGGCAACTAGATTTTTTTTTAATTTTTTAACCCTCCAAGTTGATTTAAAATTTATAACCATGATCTATACACCTAATTTATTACATAAAAGAGCTCCAGCATAAATTTGAAATAGTTTTTCATTGCAAAAAGAAAATGAAATGACATATCGGTATAAAGCACAAGATTTTCTTATAAGTTAATTATAATTTAGTTTCTATAGTTTGTCAAAATTAATTAATGAATCTCTATGATTAAATAATCCTCCCTTTAATTTTTCTTTTCGGAAAATTTATGAAGGCATGAAGAATGTGATGTCACTAGGTTTATGGTCACCCAATCTATACGCTTAATGTGATAGAATTACTTTCTATACTAAATAAACAAACTGGGATTTACATAAATTATAAATAATTTTTCATTTCAAAAAAGAAATGAAATGATATATCGAATAATTAAAGCACAAGATTTTTATATAAATAGTAAAGCTTTCTTTTTTTAATTTAATCCTTTTTATTTTTATTTTTTATCTCTCATCTTTTTTCTTTCAATTTATTAATTTATTAATTTTTTTAATTTTATCCTTAAATTTTTTTTAATAATCGAGTTATCTTTAAATTGACTAAGTCAAATTAATTACATTAGCGCAACTTCCACATAGTTTAATTTTAAATTCGAGTTAGGTAAAGAATCAAGTTGAAAGGTTTTATGTATCAATTTTATCATTATATTTTTTTAATTAGTTAGTTAGGTTATTTTTAGACTGATCAAGTTGACTACGTCATATTATAACAATTTTTATATAATTTAATTTTAAATTTAAGTTATATAAAAATTCAAATCCAGAAATTTTAATTTAAACTTGCTAGATTGATTTTAATAATAATATAAAATAATTATCTCTAATTTAAATATCTTTTATTATGTTGAAAAAAAAAATCCAACCCATGCGCAATCAGTCAAGACCATAATATCTATTTAATCGTTTCTGTCTGTTTTTTTTTTTAATATATATTTGTTATTTATATATTATACGCAATCAGTCAAGACCTTAACAGTACACTAAACCTCAACATTGTCTTTAAGAGATTAAAGCTCCAAGCATAGCTTCTTGAAAGAAGCTAGCCTTTGAGCTCCCATATTGGTCTCGTCTGCAACTTTGTAAACCTAATATTAGAGAACAAATTGAGAGCTTG
>Ga0307515_10024233_pt1 | contig 10583 bp, 8 predicted proteins | sample 17_EM_MG_FD_194513 | JGI IMG/M metagenome (GOLD analysis project Ga0307515, IMG submission 194513) | Populus trichocarpa ectomycorrhiza microbial communities from riparian zone in the Pacific Northwest, United States - 17_EM | ecosystem: Host-associated > Plants > Roots > Unclassified | place...
CAGGCCGCAATTTTGTCTTTGTCGTTCCTTGCGTGGAAGTGTCGAGAAATCACGTTTCGTTTCTCCTGCTCAGTGACTTTTGTTTTGATCTCCGCCACAGCCCTGAGATTACATCGAAATTGTCACCAAAAAGTTACTCAAAGCGTACAGTGCTGGTGTAACTCACGTCTTCAGCTGCTTGATTGCCTTGCGCACGGAGTTGTTAAGGTCGTTCGGCCTCTTCCCATCCAGTCCCCGGTGCAGGGCGGTACAGACGTCAGCGCAGGCCAGCCCAAGTTCGACGTAATCCATTCGGTTGATCATCGCGTCCTAGGTCCATTTCGGTCCACATTCCTCCAACAAAAAGATCAGAAGGGGACTCACTCTGATAATTACGAGGATAACGCTGACTGAACCAAAGACAGCCTTTGCCGGCGTAATACTCGAGACTTCCTTGGCGACATTCAAGGTTTCGATGACCACATTCAACGCTGAGATAGTTTTCTCCCGCCCCTTAGGTCGCTGTGACTCGGCCTCCATTGTCGGAACTTGAGGTAGTTGGGAGGGAAGCGTGCGAGGTGAAGGCTGTGAGGAAGATTTTGAACGCCGATAGAGATGAGCGGCAATCTTGCCACGGCACGCCTCGTGCAAGCTGACCCATTTGGGGGAAAGAATTGAGCTCGTGGCTGTAGCGCTTGAGGATATGTGTGATCGGCTGTTTACCGGGACCTTTGTTTGTTCCCCATCTCCTGCGAAAGGTGGAGGTAGAGACTCGACGTTGCGCGGTTCTTCGAAATTTATCTTTCTTTCGACTTGACCTGTCAGGTTGCTCCGCATGGGGCACATTATCGAAACACCCATTTTTCACGTCTCCTCCACAATGCCTCCTCTCATCAGGCCTCCGTCGATCCTCCTGGTCTGTTTGCATCCAAATCCATGATTTCTGCAACCAACAACTATCTAGTCAACGACTCTCGTTACTCCCCCACCCATTTGCTCACCAGACCTCCGCGCCGGCTCCATCCTCCTTGACGTTACCGATCCCTTGAGGCACCACCTTGAAGGGCGGATTGGTGGCAGCGCGGAATCCAACTGCCTCACCGCCGGCCACGGACAGAGCGGAGAAACGAGGTCAAAAAGAATATTGTTGGTCATGAGACCTGAGGATACACCACCTCCACGGTTCAGACTCCCTGTTGGCCAGAGTCAGCCAGAGTCAAATAACTCAGCGAGGCTCGCCCTTTTGATCCCATTACCATACCCTGCCTGGCTTTCAGGTGGGTGCCCACCAACCATGACGCTCACGGTGCGCTAATCAAGTGTTGAGGATCAGTCCGAATAGTCGCATCTCTCATCATCAGCTCTACGTGTACGAACGACGGACGCCCCGGATTGTCATTCAGTAACGGCTGCATCCGTTCAAATCGTTGGCAAGGGTGAGGGGCATCGGACAAATCCTCCTGGATGTTGCATGCGGTACGTGGGCCCTCCCGGCTTTCGGCTGTCGTCTGCTCACTCCGGTGCATTCAGTTCATCACCGGCTGTACAAATATGCTGGGATCCTTCACCGCGAACTCAGTCCCAACAACACCGTGTGCTAGTTCTTTGAGAAGAGCGTGAAAGGGGAGATGGGAAAGAGAGCCCACGGGGTTCCGATCGACTACGATCTTTCATCGTTGACGGCCACTATGAACTCTTGCTGCAAGAAGGCGTCGCAACAGCGGACCGGGGCTCTGCCATACATGACACACGAATTGTTCATAGAAGCAGGCCCTCTTCACCTGTGCAGGCACGGCCTGGAATTCCTTTTCTACACCATTTACTGACGGCGGCGCGCCACACGATCGGAACTCCCAAGGGGGAGGATAAGCCCCGGGTGATTCTGCAAGGGTCGTGGAGGTTCCTATATGATATATGAAGACCGATTCGATGAACCACGGTTCAACATGCTCGGTTTCCTCAAGGCAACCCTTCTCCTCAAAACGCAGCCGACTGCGTTGTCTCGAACCTCCAAAGACTTTCTTCCATGACCGGAGGACCTTCAACAAAGTTTTTCGAGCGGATTCAACCTCAAGCTTCCCTGTTCCAATATGCGGATGAACCAAGTTTTTCGAGCGGCTGTTAACTCCACCGTCGCTAAGTTCAACGACGGAACTTTAGGGGGATGCGTCACTTATGCCACTATCATGTCACGAGTCCCCGGATTGACTGGACAGCTCGAAGGGCTCGTCGTTCGTGACCCCAAGTATTCATCAGCTCCTGCAGGGGAACCCCCGATCGGTACGGCTAAACTCGACGGTTAGGGTGGCCCTCTCTGGTCCTGGTGCTGCTTTCTCGTCTTCCCCCCGCGAACTTTCTTCATCTGCATTCATGCATTTACGTACAATATCAGCGCAGATACTTGTAACACGCAATCTCATTATTACGGTTGTTTTTTTAGCCTTCATCCAGTGATTCACGAAGTTACGATCACGTTTTCCAGGAACAGTTTGTGCTGTTGAACCACTGTTACAACGCTATATCTTCGTCGACGGGCGACAGTCCATGGCTGGAGAAATACAATACATATCCACTCCAACAGGGGGTTCCATCCACCGTTGTTCCCTCCTCAATATGCGGCGGGGTTGGCAACATTGAACACTAACCCATAACGCATCCATCAGTGGCCACCTGTTTCGTCTGCGGGTACTGGGGCAAGTACAGTTACGTGAAACGCGCTCTGCCCTTCTGTATTAGTCGTGACTGCGAGGTAAACCACCAAGAAACAGGCCTAGGGTCGTGTATTAGATCGCGCGTTGATGTGGATCAAAGTTAGCGGCATATAAGTATTTCGAACCTCCGTCAGATACGGTACGCCCAGACCAAACGCGTTTGGTTTCCTTCGCCAACGATTTGGTATCCCTTGTCACTCTCTTCTCTTCCACTTGCGAGTCATTTGAGTCGCATGGACGCTGCACGATGACACTTGGCGTTTTCACTCGTAAACAGTCGCCGAAGAGACGGTGACAGAGCCAGAGCTACATCAGGAAACACCACCTTGCAACATGGAGCTATATAGGGCCTACATAGCCCTACTGTAGCCCTATATAGCTCTGTGTAGCAAGGTGGTGTTTCCTGATGTAGTGCCGGGACTCGAGGTTATTTTCCTTCCAACAATCCCTTCGGCCGTACGTGTTCCCCCTAGTACCCATTCATCCAAGACCGTTAAAATAATCTGATCAATATCTGCAGACGTGGTCAACGAGGAACGCAATATCATCAGTCTGTTCACCGAGAATGATACGAAACAGGACGCGACGTTGCTCTCCATTTCCCGGAGACCGACGGTCTACTAACAAAGGTCTGTCACAACTTCTTTTTTTGCACGGTGGTCGTTTGATTTTGAATATTCCGGCAGACGACGACGACCAAACTCGGGACAAGTTAAAAGAGGGTAACAAGGTTGCACCCTCGAAGAAGGAAACATTGTTATGGGGCTGAAGTCCGTCTACATCGCCATCTGGATCGGCGCAGGTTGACGGGAAAGTTTGATCACGAGGAGAGGTCCCTCCGAGGTACTATAAAGTTTTGTTCGACACGACCACTGAGGACTTGGTGTTCAAACGTGACCCGGATTTTGTTCGATTCTATCCTTCATCTTCAATCACCACCACTCGCAAGAGGTGGGAGTTCGCGACGGCGGCGGTTCTGGACCGGATCAGAAGGGGTTCTTGGTCGCCTACGTGGATCCTCCGAAGGACCAAAGATAGGAAAAGGTACACGGAACTGTTCCTCACAGGGGACGCGCTATTCTATGCATCGCTGATCACAATCAAGCCAGCGGCCGTTACAGCCCCATCGGGTACGACGTTTAGAATTGAGCCGACTTGGGGCGTCGAAAGTAGTTCTCCGCTCGCGTTGGATTGGCCAGAACCATCGCCAAGTAGGGCAGTCCCGGTGCTTTCACGATAAAGGTCTCTGATTATCTTGTCGGGCCACAATTGGACGAAGCCCTCGCAGCTTGCCAAGATCTGGTCACGTCGTGACCCTTTTTTGGAGCTCAGATTTTGGGTTTGGCACAGATGGAGGCGATATGGCGAGTCCCCCTTCTTTTCGCGTGTCCGTCCATTTCCTTACGTTCTTCAACCAGGAAACACGCCCTCTTTGCTATCCTCGGTCTCCGCCGCACCCGAACGGAATCTCCTGCCTAATTATCCACCTTCCCTGGTTTACCCCGCTCGGCGTTCCAGCATTTCAGGATTCTTCACCCTTGAATGAACCGTGGCCCAGATGTACTCCCCCGGTGCCCTGGATGGACTGATCATCGGTTTGGGTTACCACTGGACGGACGTTTGTGCAACTTCTTGTTAAGCAGCGCGAGCTAGAGCGTTGGACAAGAAATAGCGTGCCATGGTCATCCTAGAACTTTTCTCGAGTCGAAGAAACCCCAGGGCCCACAGAAAAGCCCGCATACAGAGCCTACATCTGGGAGGAGTGCGTCACGCTGGAGGAGCATTTTGGAATCTCGTTACTCTAAGGGACACAGATGTTGCTGTAGATTATCGATTGTCGGTAGGATTCAATAGCTAGGTTGACACATAACACAGGAGAAAAAGTAAAGACGACGAGCGGCGGGACAGCAAGTGAGACGGTGTACGCGAATGGAAGAGACAGATAGAAGGGAGAGCATCGTCGAAGAGGAAGAGAACAACGATATCAATGAGTACAAGGGAATGCGAGACGGAGAATAAGGCCTAAGGTTTTGGCGGCCTGCGGTTCATCGATGCTATCGCCCAGTTCCATAGGCCTAGAGTAAGGAGTCAATACGCGCAGAAAATAGTAATATTTTCAGGAACTCACGATCAAAACCTGATTTACCAGAGACAACCGAATCTTTCTCTATCTCCCGGAGGAGGCCTCTACATTCCTCCACTTCCTTCACAGCCCCAAGCTTGTCGAAAATATCGGCTGCGCGCAGAGCCTCGGACCTCGCCTCTCCAAGTCTGTGTTGGTCGTACCAAACCAGGGCCTGCCGCTCCACCGCAAGACCTAGGTGGTAAGCGCTGTTGAATGCGTGCGACTTGGCGTGTTCGACGTGGGCGTGAGCATCGCCGAACCTGTCTTCATTGCCAAGCAGCCCCGCCAGTTCGTAGTGAACCCAAAACAGGACATCGTGCCAATTGAGAGGGGATGCAATTCCGATGGCCACCTCGAAATGGTGAATCGCCTTCTTGGTATTGCCCTTGGATTGATATACCTCGCCGAGAATACGGTGAGATTGGCAGACCTGAAATTTTTGGCCTTCCTCCGGGAGAAGATTGATTGCGCGGAATGCGGCTTCTTCTGCAGCGTCGAACTGATTGTCTGAACGCAACAAAGCAGCAAGTATGATCAAACAATGTGCCTGTCCTACTGCGCTACCAAGCTGTTCCAAAACCCCCAATGCTTCTTTCGCCTGTTCGATCCCATCCTTGTGGAAGCCAAGACGCCGATTTGCATCAGATAGATCCATCAATGTTTCGGCAAAGTTGTGGTCATATCCTTGCTCTCTCCGGAGATTTACGGCATGAATGAGAAGTCTTTTTCGTTCTACCTGATTTCCGACTGAGCCGAGCAACCGTGCGAGCCCAAACAAGCATTCCGGCTTGGAGCGATGATCATCCGGGAGACCTTCGATCCCCGGCCCCAGAATTGTGGGTCGCTTCTTATGCCAAAAAAGGTGATCCATGAATTTGGCACAAGCATGCCAGACATTGTCCGAGTTCATGTCGATTGTCATGAAGACATGGAGCAGGTGCTCGACATTTATGTCCTCTAACGTGATCCACTGTGTTTCTCTGAAGTTGGGCTTGTTCGGGTCAATAAAGACTGACATCCGGGTGAAGTAGCGCTCTTTGATCATGTGGAGTAGTGGGAAGGTCCTCGGGTCTTTAGGAGAAAGGTAGTCTCGGAGCGGTGCGAGCATCGTGATAAATCCATTGCTTCGATATACCAAGGAAAGGATGCAGAATTTGTCGAAGACACCAGTTCTGTTCGAGGTGGTGGGGAACAACCATTCAAGGTTGTTCTCGTCAACACCCTGAGGGAAAAAGGCGATGACTCCGAGAAGCGCACGGGCATCGGGGCCGAGTTCTTGGAATAGTGGGGAGGCGAGTGATAGCTCAATTGTGGCAGCAAGGCTCTCGTTATGCTGCGTCTCCAGCACACCCGTTCGCCGTCGCTCCCATTCTTGGGCCAATCGCCTCGTGTCCCATTGGTTCTGATGCCCGGCTGTCGCGAGCAAGGTGATTGAAAGTGGGTGGAAATCGAGTTGCTCGAGAATTCCGTTGACCACGCTCGGCCGATCGGCGTCGCTGTTGTAGATGCCGTAGAAGGTATCCCGTGCGGCATCCATTGATAGGGTTGGTACATTGAGGCACTTGCAGCCTGAGGGGGTAGTGGAGATGCGGGATGTGATACAAACACAGATGTTGCTGAACCGACTCAGCTCCTCCACCACAGCATAGATCTCCCGAGCGTCTGTTCCCTGCGGGTCAAGAATGGATTCCGCATTGTCGAGGACGATCAACATCCTCTTTGAGGACAGAAATGTCCGTAGAGGTCCCAGATTCTTGGGGTTCTCGACGCCCGCGCCGATGGTGTTGGAGAGCTGGCGGAGGAGGTGGGTGGATGAGGCAGGAAATTTATCACAACGAATGAATCGACGGTTGTCACCAAACCGCTGCTTGATCCGGTCGTGGTGGAGAACGGTTAGTGCGACGGAGGTCTTGCCGATCCCGCCAGCACCAATCAGGGCCATTGGGATGAGGTTCTCTGCGAGGTCGACTATCTTCTCGATCAGCTCGTCGCGTCCGAAGAACGTTCTTGGCGGAGGAGGTGGAGATTCTCCGGGTATGCTAGGTTCGGGAGTGAGATGATTGGTCCATCGGTAACTTAGATCACTGACCTGGTTTGAGTCTAGGACCGCGGTCAGTGGTCATTCGGTGGTGGATAGAGTGCGAGCGCCACTTACCAACAGATTCCTACTATCGTTTGATTCTTGACCCTTTACAACGGTGCGATGGATCTCGGAAACAATGGCATGGGTTTCGGAAACAGCGATGTGTGTGTTTATCACAAGTTCGGTCTGGGGACACCGAGTTAGCGGTTGTCGTACGGATATCATGGAACGCACGTTGAAGACCTGAAGGATCCTGTAGAGGTCCAACTTCCAGGCCGCAATTTTCTCTTTGTCGTTCCTTGCATGGAAGTGTTGAATAATCGCGCTCCGTTTCCCCTGCTCAGTGACTTTTGTCTCGATCTCCGCTACAGCCCTGAGATTACATCGAAATTGTCACCGACAGGTTACTCAAAGCGTACAGTGCTGGTGTAACTCACGTCGTCAGCTGGTTGATTGCCTCGCGCACGGAGTTGTTAAGGTCGTTCGGCCTCTTCCCATCCAGTCCCCGGTGCAGGGCGGTACAGACGTCAGCGCAGGCCAGCCCAAGTTCGACGTAATCCATTCGGTTGATCATCGCGTCCTAGGTCCATTTCGGTCCACATTCCTCCAACAAAAAGATCAGAAGGGGACTCACTCTGATAATTACGAGGATAACGCTGACTGAACCAAAGACAGCCTTTGCCGGCGTAATACTCGAGACTTCCTTGGCGACATTCAAGGTTTCGATGACCACATTCAACGCTGAGATAGTTTTCTCCCGCCCCTTGGGCCGCTGTGACTGGGCCTCCATTGTCGGAACTCGAGGTAGTTGGGAGGGAAGCGTGGGGGGTGAAGGCTGTGAGGGGGATTTTGAACGTCAATAGAGACGAGCGGCAATCTTTTCCCCGTGCAAGCCGACCCATTTTGGCGGAAAGAATTGTGCTTGCGGTGTAGCGCTTGAAGATTAGTATGTGATCGGCTTTTCGCCGGAACCTTTGTTTGTTCCCCGTCTCCTGCGAAAGGCGGAGGTAGAGACTCGGCGTTGCACCAGCAGTCAGTGAACCAAGCGGTTCTTCGAAATTTATTCGACTTGACCTGTCAGGTTGTTCCGTATAGGGCACATTACCGAAACACTCATTCACGTCTCCTCCACATGCCTCCTCTCATCAGATTTCCGACGTCGATCCTTCTTGTCCGTTTGCATCAAAATCCATGAGTTCTGCAACCAACAACTATGTAGTCAACGATTCCCGTTATTCCCCCACCCATCTGTTCACCACACCTTCAGCGCCGACTCCATCCTCTTTGGCGTTACCGATCCCTTGAGGCACCACCTTGAAGGGTAGATTGGTGGCGGTGCCGAATCCATGTGCCTCACCGCCGGCCATAGACGGAGCGGAGAAGCGAGGACAAACAGAATACTATTGGTCATGAAGCCTGAGGATACGCCGCCTCCACGGCTCGGTCTCCCGGAGTCGGCTGTGTAAACAACTCAACGAGGTTTGTCCTTTTGGTGCCAGTACCGTACCCTGTCCAGCCCTCAGGCGGGCACCAACTACGGCGCTCACGGTGAGCTAATCAAGTGTTGGGGATCAGTTCGAATAGTCGCACCTCTCATCACCAGCTAGATCCAGCCACTCAACCACTTTTTCAAAGCATTTCAGATCATGCTCTTTCCTGATTTTCCGACCGTATAGCTGGTTGTTCAAAACCCTCAATGTTTCGATAAGCTCTTCGTGGGGAAACTCCACCTCCCCGTCCTTCCCTCCCCAATCGAAATCGATGAGAATCATCCTCCCGTGGCTTGTCGCTCTTCGTAAACACAAAGTTCGCCATACGCAGATCCCCATGGACGAAGCCTCTCTGATGGAACCCACTGACCAGCTCCTCAATATTCTTCTTCCACTCCACGGCCTCAGGGAAGGCCGTGATGTTATTGAGGTTCTTCGTATTGATCTCCCCCACTGCCACCACGAACGTGCAGCTCCTGGAACCCGAGTATCCTCGGGGCGAGCCCTCGTTCGACGCAGAATCTGTATAGTTCCACAGAGTACCGCTGTGAAAACTTGACGTGCATTCGTTCGTCCGATGAGGTCGGCGAAACAAGGCGGGCGTGGTACAACCGCCGGTCTTGTACGTTGTCATGCCGAGACTCGAGGATGAACTTGATTTTTTCTGATCGTGTGCCGGGGAAGGCGCCAGCCTCAATGTCGATCTCGGTGATGCTTGGGAAATGGGATCTCTCAGCGGTCATCACAGGGGGCCAGCCCGCATCCGGCCCATTGAACGCTTGGAGAATGTTCTGTACATGAGCCTGGATCTCGGCAAGAACAATACAAGCGGCCTTGCATCTAGCCGATGAAGAGTTCCGGCGGGACCTCTTCCTAGCATTCATCATGGAAAGCAACGGTGTCAAGGGGGCAACACGCACTGTTCCCGCCCAGTAAATTGAGCATTGTGTCCTGAATGTCCCAATGAAGAAGTGCGGATGAGAAACATAGCATGAACTCACCAACGTAGGTCACTCCCAAAACAGGGACTCTCCACCTCTTGAAAAGCTCTGGATGCTGATCACCTCGGCTCTTGGACGAAGAGGTGATACGAACGACAAGCTGGGCGGTGGGTTCGCAAGTGGTTGAGAGTTCGTTCTTGCACACCATACAGAACACCATAGCCCTACGGGGACCGTCCATGTGGCCATCCGATATCCATTCGCCACCACGGACACCGTTGGTGTCTGCGGTGCGGGGAGTGACACCAAAAATACCTTCCAGACCTGCAATGGATTTGGAACGTCGATCCTCTTCAGATTTGTGGGACCCAATCATCTTGTCCACCAGCTCGTCAACTCCTTCCCAAAGTTTCCCATCATTAATATCCCCCTCTCCAGGGACATCCACTCTGCGGCGGGTGTCACGGAAGTAACCAAAGGGTTGAAAGAGGAGAGGAATGGGGGCGATGGGGGGGCCACCTAAGATTGTCATTTCAGTATCCTCCCGGAACTCCTCACGATTCTTGCATTTTGCGACCATCATCAAAGACCTACCTAGGATGTCCGGTGTGTCCAAGTAACGGAGCCCGTCCGCAACACATGTAGGGGCAGTCAGGGGTTGGGGTTGGACCAGGATCCCTGGGAACAGACTCGTGAGGTAGCCCACCGAACTCCTGCAACAAACTTACCGAAAACAATGATCAAAGTTTGACCTAGCCTCCATTCCGACAACCTCTTCTGAGGGAGGAACATAGAACAGTTGTCCCCAGAAAAAGTCTTATCCTCCAACCTCAAACTTTACATTTCGTTTGGTTGTTTATTGTAGGCTGATTGGAATGCTTCTCTGGGCTACGGTACGTTAGCAGTGGGGCCAGACAGTAGTTGGTCTCCGCACCTCGTACACGTGGACAAAATACCCGGTCCTTCCCCCATAGGCCGGTGCATCCATGTATTGAAGGATGACGTCGTGGATAACCCCCGCGGTATCTTCCGAGGATGTATCAATGTGATCCTGGTGAACGAACCGATAGGAGCCAGATTCACGGTTGAACAAGACGTATGGAATCCGGAGTGAGTGTTCCCGCGGCTCCCGCGTCGCAGCTGTGATTTCTTTGGCATAACTCGGAGGCAAACCAGGGGATGAAACTTACTGAACAAAAAGATGAGGCTCGAGGTTTCGAAATCCCTTATCTTTTCCTCAGCATCGCGGGTAGA
>Ga0307515_10024234_pt1 | contig 10583 bp, 6 predicted proteins | sample 17_EM_MG_FD_194513 | JGI IMG/M metagenome (GOLD analysis project Ga0307515, IMG submission 194513) | Populus trichocarpa ectomycorrhiza microbial communities from riparian zone in the Pacific Northwest, United States - 17_EM | ecosystem: Host-associated > Plants > Roots > Unclassified | place...
TCAAGTATAATGTATGTTCATAAAAACACTTCTCAAACCTATTCTTTATGAAATAGTCATCAATCTTGATATTCCATACATGTGGAGCTTGCTTTAACCCCTATAAAGGTTTTCTTTAGCCTATACACCATATCTTCCTAGCCTTTTTCACATATCCAGGTGGTTGATCAACATAGATTTATTCTTTAATGACTCTAATAAAAAATGTTGATTTCATATCTAGTTGGTAAATCTTCCATTTATTCTATGGAGCTAGTGAAATAAATAATATAATGGTCAAGTCTTGCAACTTGGGAAAAGAATTCCCCATAGTCAATTCTTTCCTTTTGCTTATACCTTTTTGCAATAAGTATAGCCTTATACCTCTGAACTTATCCTTGACCATTCTTCTTTTTCTTGTAAACCCAATTAACTCTAATGCTCTTGTTTTCTTATGAGAGAGTAATCAACTCCCATGTGTTATTGTTTTCAATTCTAATTTCTTCATCCATTGCACTCTATTTTTCTTCTTTGTTAATGTCTTGAAACCTAATTGGGTTATAACTTATTTATGGACAAAATAGAGTGTGCTTGTCACTCTATATGAGTCATGTGTCATTAAACAATTCTTTCAAGTTTTAAACCCTTCTTAGTCTTATGTCAAAAAATTCTCCTGATAATAAGTATAGAGTTCCATGTCTTCATTTTGAAGGATGAACACTTTATGGTTCTTTTTCTATTAAATGAGTTAGTTCCTTTTGTTTAATAGTCATTTATGCTTTTTTGGAAGATTGGTCTCAATCCCATCTTGAGGATTCATTTTCTTCAAAAATTACATCTTAGTTACAAAACACTTTCTTGGTGATGGAATTGTACAATGTGTATTCCGTGATTCGATCATCATATCAAACAAATGCAAACTTTTCTCCTTTATCTTCAAGTTTGGTTCTTTTAACCTCTAGAAATTTTAGTATATTTAATGCATCCAAAAACTCAAAGATGACTCACACTTGGCTTATGAGTGCCCTTACTTTATATAGTGTTTTATTCTTCAAACTTCTCAAGGACATCTATTTAATAGATAAGTTGTATATGAAACTACTTCAGTCCAAAAAATCTTAGGCAATGACTTTTCTTTTAACAAGCTTCTAGACATGTTAAGGAGTGTGCAATTCTTTCTCTCAACTACACCATTTAGCTAAAGAGTGTAGGCTAAATTATACAAATGCTTTATTGCTCTCAAATGCCTTTATTGTATATTCACCATATTGATATGATTAAAGCATTCTAATTTGATAGCCACTATATTTTTCAACAAAGGCTTTGAACTCTTTGAAATTATCAAATACCTCTAATTTTATCTTCAAGTAATACACCCAGGTTCTTCTATTATAGTCGTAAGAGAAAGTGAGGAAATATCTTTTACCTCTATTTGATTCTGGATTTAATGGACCGCACACATCAATGTGTACTAACCTGAGCAGCTTGGTTGCTCTCCAATCTACTTTATTTTCAAATTTTTTTTGTGTTACTTACTAAGAACATAGCTTTTACAAAACTTATTAGGATGTTGAATGTTTGAAAGACCTTTTACCATCATCTTGCTTCCTAATTATTTTAGACTCTTAAAATTAAGATATTCACATCTAAGATGTCATATCTGATATTTGTTATTGACAATGCTTCTTAGACACTTTGGTATATGATGATGAACAATGAGTGGACACATCATGTTCTTCACCATCTTCACTATAATAAGAAACTTTTCTTGAGTATTTACAAATGTCAAGTACATATCCTTTAAATTGATTTGATAGGTTTTCTCCACTAATTGTCTAAGGCTCAATATATTTGTCTTCATTTCTAGCACATAATAGACATTAGAGATGAAAACATTCTCTTTATCATCTCATCTCCCTTGGACTTAGACTTTAGAGAAATTGTCAAATGATATCTCTCTTTGAAATTTCTTATCAAGAGAATGTTTTCATAATAGACATTAGAGATGAAAACATTCTCTTTATCATCTCATCTCCCTTGGACTTAGACTTTAGAGAAATTGTCAAATGATATCTCTCTTTGAAATTTCTTATCAAGTTTAGTGAATAGGTTTTTTTTTACCATTCATATGATTATTGGCATTGGAATCATAACACCAAATATCTTGTTCTTGTTCCGATAAGCCATGTGCCATCAAGTTTATTGGTTTTTTAGTAATTACTGCTTCTACAAGATTAGCCTTCTCATAACCTTTTATGTCGGTTGTCTTCCCTGACACTCATTACTAAAGTAGCCATACTTATCACAGTTGTAAAGCTCTTTTCTCATTCTCCATTTGTTTTTTTTTTCTAAGGTGAGTGTTGTAGGTGCAACTTATTGAAAAACCTATATTTCAACTTGAGGAGTATGACAATTTATAAGCACATATGCATGCATGATTATGAATGCATGAGGCCATATTGATTATGTATGTGTATTATTTTTCCAAGATTTATTATATTGATTCAGGAACTTAAATAAGATTTCTCAAAAGTCAATAATTAAGAACTTCAACCCTACATGAACTTAGGCCAATTTGAGAGCAATAATCATTCAAACACATTCATTTAAGGCAATAAGGTATTTTTCATTATACTAAGAAGTCAAAATACAATGTTTGTTTTTCAATAATCTGAAAGGTATGCCATCAAACGAGCTTAATACATCATACGACAATAAAAAAGGCCTAATACATTATTTTTGCTTGCCTTATACAACGCTACTGCTTTACTCTCTATAAGGCCTCAATCCAGGATATGATACAATCTGCTCAAGTCCATCCCTAATCTCGCTGTCTAAAAACACCTCAAGTAACCGGTTCACCTCCCGCTATGTATTGTGCAGTACTCCTCACCCTCCTAAGTGATAACGTATAGTCTCGGATGCCCACTTCTCAGACTCTTTCTCTGCCTTCTCTTTGGTCGACATCAATGACTTTTCTATGGAAGCAAACTAATCAGTTTGTCCATCCATGAAGGCAATTACATTTTGTTGTTAACTGCACTGTTTGTGGAGTGCGTCATTTATCTTCTCTAACCCTGCTATCTTCTCTTGAGCACCAGACGCTTCTTCCACCATTTTTACCATCTTTATAGTTTGCTTTTTCTTAACTATAGTCAATAACGTGAATTGCTCTTTGTAAATCTCGAAACCTTTTTTTTGCTGTTGTAGTAGTTGAGTCATCAACCTATCCCTTTTTTCTTCTACTTTTGCTAAGCTCTTCTCTTGAGCCATCAAATTAGACACCAACTTTCTTTTCTCTGGCCCCAACTTCTCCACCTCAAAATTCAAACTCGTATTCTGGGACTCTAATTGTGCTCGTATCTCCTCTTGTACACTCTCCATGTATGGTACCACTAGCTGCTTAGATTCTTTATATGGTGCTATTTCTTGCCCTTTTCCTTGGTTCATTCGCCATACTAGATATCCTGGGGTGGTCTTCTCATCCACTCGTCTGGTAGTAGTGACTTGGTGAGGATACCTTCATTCTTGCTTTGAAGGTTCTAATAAATTCTTGTAAGTCTTGAATTATTCACAGAATTGTGCCAACTCGGTAGCCCAGGGGATGAATTGCTCAAATCCTATTTGTCTAAGCACCATGTGAGGATAATAATTGATGCAACATCACTAATGGGACCCAAGGGTAGTTCCCACAGTCTGCTACATAGGAATCAACATATACATAACGAGTTCTCTAGTGGAATGAGGACTCGCTCAAGCTCCAAAACATTCCCTCTCATGTAGGCGTTCCTACCTAGGTCTTTCAGTAAAGTTTCCAATTTAGAGTAAAGATTCCAGGTGATAACAAATAAACCAGAAAATTTTCTTTCAACTACATGACTTATAGTCCAAATAACTAGCAACTAAAGACAACACATGCGATGACCCTTCCCAGCTTCCTTACAGTGATTCAAAGAATATAAAGCCTTAGCCATTATTGTTGCAGCCAGATTAACTCTAAGGGCAACCACACTCTTGATCACATTAACTGTTTTAAACATATCATTCTTTCAGCTGAAGGGAAAATGACTATTCATATATTCCTAGGGCCAAGATTCTTAAACGGACCACGTTATCCTCACATGGTGCTTAGACAGGCTTTGCCTACCCTTTAATTTAGGGAAGAAAATAAGCAGTACTAAATGACTTGTTGTCTGCTTTTTTATTCAAGAATTATCATAACGATATCATTTAAAATCAAAACACATAGTTTCAATTCAAATGCATTGTTTTATTTAATGTAAAACGGTTTTGTTTTATTAACCCTAAATTAATTAGGTCTTTAAACTTGTGAATTCAATTTTGATCTCTACTCTTCATAAATTTTCAATTGAACTCTCAATTGATCATATTCTTTAAGAATCGTTTCAATTCCACCCTATGGTGTTTTCCGATTGGATCCTCAAATTCCAATGCCTTTTACAAGATGGTTCTTGGCCTTGAATTTCTTTAATTATATCCTCAATTAACCCTTAAAGCTTCTAATTCTTTTAAATTTGTCTCTGATTAAGTAAATTGCAACCCTAAATGTTTAATGCCTTTTGCATTTTGGTCCTTGATCTACTAATTCTTCTAATTTTGACTTGAATGACTCTTAAACTTATTCTTTTTAATTAAGCCCTGAATGTATTAATGAAGCCAATTCAAGTTTCCATTTCTTTCAATTGGGTCCCCAATCTTCTAATTTTTGTTATTTCACCATAATATTTAATATTTTTTTAATTAGACCCTCAATTAATACAATTGGACTCCCAAACTTTACACCTTGCCCATGTTGGTCCTTAAATTTTTAATTCGTGTAGCCATGCCTAATTTCAGTCAATTTTCTTCAGCAAGACCTCAAATCATCTATCTTTACGGTGTTCTGACCAACTGTGAATTAAATACATGCATATTTGAGATTCACAATATTTTTTTGAACTTTGAACTTTTAAGTTTTTTTTTTTTGAATATTTTCTCATGAAAATGGGAATCTTAGGGGGCTCAAGATCATGTTATGAAATATGTCATTCTAAGATATATAACCCACTTTTCTACTATTATAATTTGGATAGAGAATTTAATAAAAGTCTTTTTATTTCATTGATAAATGTAAATCAAATTCAATATTAAAGAAAGAAATTCAATCAAGAAAAAAAAGATGGAATTAAAAAAGTTGGTTATAATAAAGAATGAAACGAAAACAAAAGGTTGTATAGATTTTATGAATTCACAAAAACTTTGTGACCTAATTATAGAATAAATATGGCTTTTGAAGAACACATTTGCTTGAAGAAGATTAGCAATTACATCACCAGAAACATAAAGACAAAAATAGTTAAGGATTGAAATGAGTATACCCATTTCTATGAAGATGAGATCAAGAATGCATAGTAAAACATTGACATGAGCAGGAATGACTCGACTGTAATACTTAAAGGAGGCTAAAAAGAAGCCTATGCGGATCTAAAGGATCAAGAGTAATGATGATCATAGAGGTGTTGGTTTCGAGAACAATACCTTTAGAAGAGTGAGAAACTTCAATTCCTAAAAAATTACTTCAATGCACCAAGATCTTTGATGTGAAATTAAGCATGTTAGCACTCTTTAAGATCATAAATTATATCAAAATAGTAAGCAACCACAATAATACCATCCATATATTCTAGAAAAGCAATACAACTACTATAACAACCCTCGATTTTATATGCAATTGCAAATAATTTCCCCTTCTTTTAATGGAAAAAACAAGGTAATTTTTTTTTGTAACAGTCTATTATTAATGATAGTGGTCAACCAAAATAATTTAACCCAATAATTCAGCTGACCGATTTCTCCTATAGTTATTTAATTCTCCTACTAGTAGATCAATTGGTCAATAATTTCCATCAATCGATTGAGACAATAATGATTTTAACTGTTCATTTCATTAAACGGTTAACCAAATCATTTGGTAAATCCATTTGATCAATCGGTTTAAGCAAAATCATACATGTTTGTTATTTATTCTTTGTTCATTGATTTAAGTTTTAATGTAACAAACCCACTTTTAATACATTTCACAACAAACAGAGTTTCCTCTGTATATAGGGCATTCCAAATTTTGACATAGTCCTTTACATTTCTAAAATCAATCTCCTATCACTTGATTCAATCATCCTAGATCAAGACCACATAATTATACACCAAAATAGACAATATTTATTCTCTCAATCCATCCTTTGACATTTTACATAGATTATGAAGTATTCATTTAAAACATATGGATCTCAAACAACAGAAATAAAACAAGAATTTAATTTGTACTTGAACAATTATAAATTAAGAACATTAATAGAAGTTATGAAACATATTCTCATTTAAAACAAGAGAACAAACATGAATATGGTTAAAGTTACGATCAAACTTCATTTAATTATATTAAATATGACATTCATGTTCTAATTTAATTTACAATAGCATCATTAAATTTGATTACACAAAATAATATGCATCCAGAAATTCAAATTTATTATAATTTAAATCCAAAATATATTTTTTTTCCCGTTATTAATCTATCAAAAGAAGTTATATGAAAATGCCAACTATTTTGCACGAGTCTATGAAAGTCCTATAATAAATATTGCAATTACCTTAACACTAATTAAAGACAATTAAGACATGTATATAGTAGGTTGTATAGTAACACATTACACTTTAATTCCATGCCTAAAAAATTATTTAACCCAAATACTCATTTTCTTTTAAAATATAACATTGTTAATTTCAGAACAATCATAATATATATCCACTATAGACATACTAGCATTTTCAATACTCCTTAGAGTAACTAGTCAATAAACTTTTAGTCATCAGGCAACCTGATACCTCTAGTACCCTTTAAGCACTAGTCAATTCTTAATCCTGGTCATCAGTCGCACTAACACCTCTAGTATTCAACGAGTACTAGTCAATTAAAAGTCTCAGTCTTACGTATACTTGACACCTCTAATTTCTTTTAGAAAACTAGTCAAAAACTCTTGTTCATCATTCATAATGATGCCTCAAGTATCCCACAGATACTAGTCAATTTCATATCCTGATCATCTAATAAATTTGACACCTCTAGTATCCCATGGATAAATCTAACACCTCTAATACCTTTGAGTACTAGTAAGTTCTTATCCTTTTTGTTGCATTACTTGACTTTTAATTACATAAAGAAGAATACTTTCCCATTTACCTATATGTTGACCAACTTTTCCCCCTTAAGGAATGAACATGTTTCTTTCAAAACCTTTATGATTAACACCTTAAACTATCATCCAACACTTAAACTAATACAATTTTACATGATTTATCAATAAAAAATCCATATAAACTTAACCCTAAATTTTACAAATTTGGTCGAAACACAAAGAACATGCAAGGGGGAATTTTTCTTTTCGCAATGGTTCAAATCAAACATTATTCATTTATCATTCCAACCAACACAATTCCACACAATACAATTGGTAAATTACATCAATTATCCCAAACATTATTCCTACATACACTAATTAAAACCTTAAACATGGTAAGGATTAAATTCTCTTTCAATTCATTAAATTGAACCTTTACCCCCATTCATTATTTATGTATATCATCATCGATCATCGATAATTTCTTTAATCCTAACACCTTAACATAGAAATCCTAACATACCTTTACACTAACCATTTCAATACTTCATCATACATAAAACCACTCAAAATAACTAGTTTGGAAGAGTTTATTACCTTTCAATCTAAAGAAATGAAAGGTTACAAGCTTGAAAACCCTTCCTTTTCACTTCCCCGCTTTTTCCTCTCAAAATAATGCCAGGGGTTTCTCACAAGTTTCTCTCCTCCTCACTTGGCCAATAATGGCCTTTAGATCACTATTCACCTATTTATAATTTTAATTTTTCACTTATTACACTATTAGCCAAACTTTTTTTTTTTACACATTGAATCCCACATGCTTTCTTTCATTTAACTTAATGCTAACTTAGTTGATTTTTTTTTGACCAAGGGTTTGCATTTTCCCCTCCTAAAAATAAATTTTGTCCTTAAAATTTAGATTTCCATATCTACTTTGAAGAACAGACAAACATATTTTCTCCTCATCTCAAATTAACTTTCCTAGGTTTCCTTTTCAATTTGAGAACTCCTCTATAATATTTTAATCATAGGAATATTTTTATTCCTAAACTCTTTCTCATTGCGATCCAACACCCTTACAGGTTTCACTTCCAAGGTCAAGTCCTCCTTGATTTCAATAGGAATCTGTGGCAGCACTTGTGAAAGATCTATCTTGGCTTTACATAGCAATGAGACATGAAGAACATCATGAATCTTGGCTAAATGTAGGGGCAATGCCAATCCATATGTTATATGTCCAATTCTTTCTATAACTTCAAAAACACTCTATCGCCAACATTAAACTCGAAAGGCCTTCTCCTGACATTCGCATAACTCTTTTTTCTATCTTGGGTTGCCTTCATCCTGTCCCTTATAATCCTTACCTTCTCCGAGGTTATGTACAATATATTTGGTCCTATTAATTTTCTATCACTCATCTCCTCCCAGCATATCAAAGTTTGACATTTTTTACCATATAAAGCTTCATACGATGTCATGCCTATAATAGCTTGATATTTATTATAGGTAAACTCCATAAAAGACAGATGATCTTTCTAATTTCCTTTAACCTCTAATACATATGCTATTAACAAATCTTCTAGGGTCTGTATCTCCTCTCAGATTGTCAATCCATTTAAGGATAAAAAACAATACTTAAATTTAGTTTTGTACCCGGAGCACGTTGTTTACTAGGCCAAAGACAAGAAGTAAATCAGGGGTCTCAATCTAACACAATCATTATTGGAATCCAATGAAGTCTCACCACTTCATTCACATATAACCTGACTAATTTATCCACTAGATCTGTCATTATTATCGGTAAAAGAGTATAAATTTTGTCAATTGATCTACAATCACCCAGATGACATCATTTCCCTTCTTTTCCCTGGGTAGGCCCGATACAAAATTCATAGTGATATCTTCCTACTAACATTGAGGTATCAATAAAGGTTATAAAGGCCCATATAGCTTTTGATGCTCTACTTTCATATTTTCCTCTTCATATTTGGCCACCAATAGAATTGCTTCAAGACTTTGTACATCTTAGTACTTTTGGGATGCACAACAAACCATGATTCATGAGCTCCCTTTAATATTTCATCCTTCAAAGTTTTATCTTCAGGCAGATACATCCACCTTCCCACTACTATCATCTCATCATCTAAAATCCAAAATGGAGTCTCAAACCCTAACTTAGGGTCTATTTGAAAAAGTGATAGATGTTATTTTTCAAAGTGTTTTTTGCTTGAAAATGCATCAAAATAGTGCTTTTTTTTTAAAAAAATTCATTCTTGATATTAACACATTAAAACGATCCAAAAACATCAAAAAAATAATTTAAAGCTAAAACAACTTTCAAAATTTTTCAAAAGCATAATTTTACAATGTCAAACAAGGCTTTAATCTTGTTCCTCACCTTAAATACTTTAATGTCTTTTTGTCAGGTATCCTAGACTCTTATGATTTATGTAAATATAAACTTTAGACCTATATAAATAATATCTTTATACCCGCAATGCAAATACTATGACAATCAGTTCTAGATCATGAACTAGATAATTTACTTATTGTGGTTTCCATTGCCTTGATGCATAAGCTATTACCTTTTAAATAGCATCAAAACATATCTCAATCCCTTCTTTGATGCATCACTATAAACTATATGCCAATCATATCCATATCCCAAAAGAAGTGTTAATATCAAAGCAGTAGTGAGTCTCTTTTTCAGCTCCTAGAAGCTTTCCTCACCCCTTTGACAATTCCTTACGAGTTAATCGAGTTAAAAAGGTTACTGACACTACCAAAAGATTGATGTCTTCTTCCAAGTGCAGGAGTGTCGAAGTAATAAATAACCCGGCAAAACCGAGGTCGAACCACATGAAGGTTAACTATATAAATTATAAACAACAACAACAACAACAATAATAATAATAGTAATGATGATAATAATAATAATAATAATAATAATAATAATAATAATAATAATAATAATGAGAGCTTTGAGATGTGATATTGATACAAGGATTAAACAATGATAAAAACAATTGTCAAGGTTAGAGGATCCACTAATGGTATTTCAAACAAGTATAGTATAAACTCGTATTATTCAACTAGAAACCACACACAAAGGAGGTTCGAATCAGATTATAAATTGTTAACATGATTACATTAGTTATCTCATTCGAATAATGCTAATACTTGTAATTGTTGTCAGACATTCATGATTATAACTTATGTTAACAACAAATCAAGTTTCTTTCATAACACAGGTGTCGGTTATACCATACGGTTTGGGCTATGAAAGTACCAAGTATTTATTGTACCAAGGGTTATACAACATAAATCTAGATTAACCATTTAACAAGCAAAGTATTAAAAGTGAACAAGATAACAAATATAAAACATGTTAGTATTAAACATTAAAGTCCATGTTGAGTTTACACT